>Ga0126383_10000897_pt1 | contig 17556 bp, 16 predicted proteins | sample PanSoiMetPlot_35_FD_96882 | JGI IMG/M metagenome (GOLD analysis project Ga0126383, IMG submission 96882) | Tropical forest soil microbial communities from Panama - MetaG Plot_35 | ecosystem: Environmental > Terrestrial > Soil > Tropical forest > Bulk soil | place: Panama | collected 2016-02-17
GCTGCAGCGCCAGGCGTGTCTTGCCCACCCCACCCGGCCCCACCAGCGTCCGCAACCGCGCGCTGAATGCCTGCCCGCGTAGCCGCCGCAGCTCCGCCGTGCGCCCGACAAAGCTGCTTAACTCAGCCGGAAGGTTGCCCATGATTCGTCACGTGCAGAGTGACGTGCTCAGCCGGCCACAAACGCCTGGGCTGGTGTTGGCTGTCGAAGCGCCCACGCCGCCACCTGCGCCCGCGAGTTCATCCCCAGTTTGGCCAGGATGTGCTCGACGTGCGTGCGCACAGTGGCCACGCTCAGCGAGAGCTCGCGGGCGATGCGACGGTTCGACAGTCCGCCGGCCAGCATCCCAGCTACCTCGCCCTCGCGCCTGGTCAGTGGGCCAGGCTTCCCGGTCAGCGATGCCTTTGTGGCGACGGCCACCTCCATGCTTGGTACGGCGTGCCTGTCGGCCGTCGACAGTCCGTCCGCCCATGCTGCCGCGAATTCCGCGCCGCCGAGCACGTGTCGAGCACTCACCAGCCATCGGGCGTCACGGCGTGCGTCGCTCGGCCACTGCGAGCACTCGAACGCGGTCCCCAGCGCGTGACTCGCAGCGGCCAGGTGTACGGCGAAGTCGGGGCGCTCAGGCGCAAGAGCGCGGGCGGCGCCCGCCAGGAGGCGGGGCAGCTTTACGCGCTGGCGCGTGCGTTGTGCCAGGTCGACGGCTTCCAGAAACGTCGCCAATCCTGCGTGATGGTCGCCGCTGTCGAGCAGCCGATGGCCAAGCAGGCACAGCGAATCCGTCAGCGGCACGAGATCGTTGGTAGCACGCTGCGCAGCCACGGCCTCGCGGGCGAGCCTGAGCGCCAGAGCTGGATCGCGCACTGCGTTGAGCGTCAGCGCTTGCACGTACAGTGAGCGCCCCTGCCACACCGCATCGTCTCGCCGCTGAGCAAGATGCCGCGCCTGGGCGGCGTACGCTCTGGCCCGCTTCTGGTCACCAGATTCCCAGTGCAGCACAGCCGCCAGCGTCAACCTGGAGAACGCCAGGCGTGCCGCTAGTTCATTCCTGCCGCTTGCGACAGCGTCCGCCGTGCGCCACATGCCACTCCACTGGCGTGCGCTGGCCAGGTCGCCCCGCCATAGAGCAATAGTCGCCAGGATGTGACGGGCCCCACCGACACCATCGTCGTCGCCGACAGCGCGCATCGTGTCCAGCGCGTCAGCCACCAGCGCCTGTGCGGCTGGCAGGTTGCCTGACAGTAGCGTCAGGTAGCCAGCCAGACAGCCTGCAAGAGCCCTGGTGCGTTCGACATTGCCAGTCGAGGGCAGCTCCAGGCAACGCCGCAGCCATGTTGCGCCTTGTGCGCACCTGCCCTCGAAGTACCACATCGTGTACAGGGCAACCGCCAGTCGGGTTGCGAGATCAGCCGCGCCGCTGGTGATGGCCCAGCGCAGCGCGGCCGTGAGATTGGCTTGCTCTAGTTCGAGCGTTGCCGCGTGCGCAACGTCGAGCCGCTCCGGCGGCACGAGCTCCGCCAGCCGCAGCATCACCTCCGCATGTCTCAGATTCATCTCATTTAGCTCACCACTTGCGGCAAGGTGCTCGAGCGCATGCTGGCGGGTGAGAGTGGGTAGCTGGTAGCGATGCGTGGGTACTTCGCTCGCCAGGACCACAAACGACTTGTTGATCAAACGATCGAGCACGTCGGCGATGCTGGAGCGCGGCAGGTGGCGATCGCTACACACCGCCTCAGCCGCGTCCAGCGTCCAGCCACCCACGAACACCGCCAGTCGCCGCAACAGCACTTGCTCGCGACTCGTCAGCAGCGCGTGGCTCCAGTCCAGCGTCGCGCGCAGCGACTGCTGGCGCGCGGGCGCCGCCGCTCCACCCTGCAGGTCCAGCGCCGCGTGGCTCGTCAGCCGCGCCGCTACCTGCTTGACCCCCAGACCAGGCACTCGCGCCGCCACCAGCTCGATCGCCAGCGGCAGCCCGCCCAGCCGACGGCAGATCTCCACCACCCGGTCACTGTTGGCCGCCGTCAGCCGAAACGGCGCCTGCCGACTGCCCGCCCGCGCCACGAACAGCCGCACCGCTTCACTCGCCCGCGCTCGCCGCGGGTCGCCACTGTCCGCCACCGCCGGTAGCGACAACGGCGCCACCCGCCACACCACTTCACCCTCCACCCCCAGTGGCTCCCGACTGGTCGCCAGCACATGCACCCCTGGACACGTCCGCAGCACTAGCTCCACCAACCGCGCACACGCCGCCAGCAGATGCTCACAGCCATCCATGAGCAGCACCAGCCGCCGCGTCCGCAGCGCCGCCACCAGCGTCTGCTCCCAGCTCTCCTCCCCGCGTTGCCGAATCCCCAACACGTCGGCGACTGCCTGACTGACCAGCCGCCCATCGCTCAGGGCCGCCAGCTCCACCAGCCATATCTGATCGCCAAAACCGCTGCTCCCGTTCGCCGCCAGCTGCAGCGCCAGGCGTGTCTTGCCCACCCCACCCGGCCCCACCAGCGTCCGCAACCGCGCGCTGAATGCCTGCCCGCGTAGCCGCCGCAGCTCCGCCGTGCGTCCGACAAAACGGCCTCGCCGCGCCGCGTCGAGCGCCGCGGCCCGCACAGATGAACCGCCCTTCGCGCGTTTCCTACCCCGAGTCACCTGTTCGCCGTAGAACCCCCCACGTACGAACGCGTGCGTCGATCCGCCAAGATGCGGCGGAGTATAGCCAGGATAATTTAGGGCTGGCCTACCCAGTTAACACTAGGTTTACGAAGTAACTCCTGAAATACGGCGTTTTCCGTATGTACTTCTGCACACGTAATCCTACGCTGTCCGGACCGAGTCCTGGGGGAACTCGACGCGAACCTTAAATAGAAGACACGCTGGCCAGTTCCCGCGCAAATTGGCCTCTCGGACGGCGGAGTTTGAAGGTGGACTCTGGCGGGCGACAGACATGCGCTTCCACGCTGCACGTCCGGTTGTGAATTATCGCAGGAGAGCAGGCGTGGCCGAAACCGATCCCCATACGCCATCCAACTGCACGAGCAGGGTGGCCTACCCGGCGAGCCCAGAGCGGGCTCGGTCAAGCGCGGTCCCGCCCGTGGTGCGCGCACATCGCACCACGGCTATCGCGGGACCAAGGTCTGCGAGGGCGTCGAACCAGGTGGGAACCGACATCAGCATGCGCCCAGCCAGCGATGGCACGACGCTGGAAACCTTCCACGCTGCATGCCTGGCGGTCCTGCGCGTCCGCGACGAGCACGGTGAGGGCAGTATGCTCGTCGAAACATCGGACGCGCTTCTGGTGGAGCTGGGCGGGCAGTTGGCGCGACTGGTAGGCGTCGAAGGGTACCGTGCCTTGTTGGTGCGGGCGCTCCAGCTCGCGGCGGAGGAGTTTCCAGCGCTGGCCGACGTGCGGCCCGCGGCGGCCCCGCCAGGACGCCTGCTGGGTTTGCAAAAGATGGTTCGGCGTGCCCCACCGGCCGAGGCCCTCGAGGCTATCGCCAGCACGCTGACCGGCGTGCTCTGGCTGCTGGTCAACTTTATCGGTGAAGATCTGACGCTGTCGCTGCTGCGCGAAGTGTGGCCTTGGGCCGCTGAGCCTCGACCGCGTATGGCGGAGCTCGATCGCACGCAGCGGCTGACGGCCTGAGCCGTCCAGCGACGAGCTTCATGTCGGCCAGAATTACGGAGGCCGGGCCGCCACCTCTGTTCCTCGAACCTGCCCGAAACGGGTTGGACCCCACCCAGATGAGCGTGCTCCTCGCGGAGCGGCTGCTCGTCGCGGGTCTTCGCCATCAAGAAAGCGCCAATGAAGCAGAGGCGGCGCGAGTACGCCTGGCTTTCCTGTTCCGAGCGAGCCAACAGCTCGCGGGCTCCCTCGACAACGCCACCCTGCTGCACGTGCTGCTCGAGCTGGTCGTGCCTGACTTCTCGGATGGCTGCATGGTCCATCTGGTAGAGCCTGGGCGACGCGAGCGTACGGCGACGATGGCCATTGCTGAAGTGCTCGGCTCGTGCTCGCTCGCCTGGTGGGAGTGGTTGGACCGACTCACCCGGCCGGCTATCGGGCGGGCATTACGTACCGCCAAGTCTGAGGTCGGCTCGAGCGCACACCGCTATCGATACACACCGCCACCCGCGGTCGGGCACGTGTCATACGTGGTCGCGCCGCTCATGGCTCGCGGGCGCATCGTCGGTAGTCTGTGCGCGTTCTCGCTCGAAACGCGCAAGCACTACGGAGCGCAGGACTTGAGCGTTGCCGATGCGCTTGGCGCGCAAGCCGGGCTCGCCCTCGACAACGCGCGGCTGTATGCCGAGCAGCAGGAGGTCATCGATCGCCTGCAAGAGACGCGCAGTCAGCTGGATGCGGCACAACGGGATCGGCTGCTCGACGAGGAGCGGCGGCGCATCGCTCGAGATTTGCACGATCACGTTGAGCAGACCTTCTTCGCCATCGGACTCTCGGCGAGGGCCGCCCTCGGCAACGGTGCCAATGGCACGCATGCCGTAAGCGAGGCCGAAACGCTCGAACGCGTGTCACAGCTTGCGGCATCCGGCGCCGATCAGTTGCGCGCGGCAATCTTTGCGCTCAATCATGCTGAGGTGGACGGCCGCGGGCTCGTTCCAGAGCTGTGGCGGCTGGTGAAGGCGTTCCAGTCGCGGACGGGTGTCGAAACCGACCTGGTGCTGACGGGCGCGCAGCGTCGGCTGCCGACGGATGTGGCGGAAGCGCTGCACAGCGTCGCTCGTGAGGCGCTGGCCAATATCGAGCGGCACGCCCAGGCGGGCGCGGTCGTGCTTGGTTTGCACATCGGCGCACGCGCCGTGACGCTGACCATCCAGGACGACGGGATGGGCGCCTCGGCGCTGGTGCTGCGACAGATCAGTAGTAGTACGATCCACTTCGGGTTGCGCGGTATCCGCGAGCGCGTGCGGCAGTTGAGGGGTCGATTCTCGGCGCGGCCGGGACCAGACGGCGGGTTCATCGTGCGCGCGCGTGTTCCGCTGCAACGCCAAAATGAGCAATGAGCCCGGGCGTGCAGCCGCAGAAGATCCGCGTCCTGATTGTGGACGACCATGAGCTGGTCCGTGCCGGCTTACGCGCGTTGCTGGACAGCGAGCACGACCTGGATGTCGTTGGCGAGGCGAGCACCGGTAGTCAGGCGATCACGCTCGCGCAGCGGCTGCGACCGCATGTCGTGTTGCTCGATGCGCGCCTGCCGGATATGGCCGGTCCGGAGGTATGTCGTGCTGTGTACGACGCGATCCCGGGCGTAGTCGTAGCGATGCTGACGACGTACACCGATGATGAGCTGGTGCGGCAGAGCATTCGCGCCGGGGCGCTGGGCTATCTGCTGAAGGAAATTCCCCGCCTCGACCTGGCGACCAGCATCCGCGCCCTCGCGGCTGGCGAGTCGGTGATCGATCGCCGCGTCTTACCGCAGGTGCTCGCGGTAGCTCGCCAGGCAGGTCAGTCGGGTGATGTGGACGAGCCGCTCAGCGAGCGGCAGCGTGACATCTTGCGGCTGGTGGCGGATGGTCTGTCGAATCGCGAGATTGCCGAGCACGTGCACCTCAGCGAGCTCACCATCAAGAGTTATGTCGAGGAGCTGCTCAAACAGCTCGGCGCGCGCAATCGCGTCCACGCGGCGGTCCTGGCCACGCGCCGCGGCTGGCTCTAAAGCGATTTACCCTCGCCCCCTGGGAGAGGGTGCCGCGCAGCGCCGCATGAGGGCTGACTCTCAACTGCGAACCCTGCGCCTCTCCCAAGAGGGAGGCGGAAGTGCCGGCGTAACCCCGATTGCAACAAAGTTGTGACTGTCGGGCCATGCCGCTCGGCCGGCGCGCTGGCACACACTGAACGGTTAGGGTTCCCCCCAAGCGCGCGGAGCGCAAGCGAAGAGGGTCCCAGACGCAGGTGAGGAGCCCCTGAGCAGTACGTCATCGCCCGTGCCCATTGTCCATCTGCCGACCGGCGTGCCCGGTCTGGACGAGGTCATGGGTGGCGGCTTGCCCGAATTCTCGTTCAACATCATCGCCGGCGCGCCCGGCACGGGCAAAACCACGCTGACGCAGCAGATCCTGTTCGCCAACGCCTCACGTGGACGCCCGGCGACGTACTTCACGATCTTCGGCGAGCCGCCGTTGAAACTGCTCCGCTACCAGCAGCAGTTCAGCTTCTTCGACACCGAGAAAGTCAATCGCACGATTCATTTCGTCAACCTGGGCCAGCAGGCGCTGCAGGGTGATCTCCGCGCCGTCTTCGATACCATCGTCGGCGAAGTCCGCGACCGCAACGCCAGCCTGGTCGCCATCGACTCCTTCCGCGGTACGCCCCACAACGAGGAGTTACCTGAGCCCACCGGCGTGGAGCTCCAGCGGTTTGCCCACCAACTGGCGCTGTATTTGGCCAATGCCCAGGCGACGAGCTTCCTGATCGGGGAATACCAGCCACTCGAGCGGGCCACGAATCCCCTCTTCACCACCGCCGATGGCGTGCTCTGGCTGCGCCAGCTCGTCGAGGGACATCAACCCGCGCGCAAGCTCGAAGTGCTCAAGATGCGCGGTCAGGGACCACGGCCAGGATTGCACGGCGTGCGGATCACCGCCGACGGTGTGCAGATCATGCCCAGCCCCACGATCTCCACACCGGCGCCGCTACATGGCGCCGGGCGAGAGCGGCTGTCGACCGGCGTCGAGGAGCTCGATCGCATGCTCGGCGGCGGGATTCCGGCTGGAGATGCGCTGCTGGTAGAGGGCGTCTCGGGCACGGGCAAGAGCGTCCTGGCGACGCAGTTCATCGCCGAAGGCGGGCAGGCCGGCGAACCAGGTGTCATCGTGCTCGCCGAGGAGCATCCTGAGCGCTTCGTTGCTCGCGCGCAAGCGCTGGGGTTCGGCCTGGTCCCCCTGCTCGACACGCACATCGTCGAGATCGTGAGCTTGCGTCGCCCCGACCTGTCGGCGGACGAAGTGCTGTCACACATCCAGCACACCGTGCGGCGGCTCGGCGCACGACGGCTGGCCATCGACTCCTTGGCTGGACTCGAGCTGGCCGTCGCCTCGAGCGTCAACATCCGTGACTGGCTGTACCAGGCGCTGGAGCCGCTCACCTCGACCGGGGTCACCGTCTGCGTCACCGCCGGTCCAGCGCAGCTCGATGGCTCGCCGCTCCCGACGTTTCTCTTCGACAACGTGGTCGCGCTTCGACAAGTCGAACGCAACGGCCGGCTGGCCAGATTGCTCGCGATCGTCAAGATGCGGGCAAGCAGCCACAGCGATGAGCTGCGCCTGTACGAGATCGATTCGCGTGGTTTCCGCATGGGAGGCAAGCTCGATGCGATCGACCCTTCGGTTGACCCCTTCGGGCGTCCCAAGCTGTCAGACGTTCAGAAACGCGCCAACGCGTGACCCGCCACGTGGAGGATTGGTGCTCGCCGTTCGGCGGCTTCGGACCGCCGAGCCGCGCGTGTACGCTCCCAGCCATGAACCAACGGTCGAGCTGCGTCGTCGTCGGCGTGTTCGAGGGCCGAGGCCAGGCGCACGATGCGCTGCGCAGCCTGGAGGCAAGCGGCATCGCTTCGAAGCAGGTGGGCCTGGCGCTGCGCCACGGCGAGCTCATGGAGACCGCCGGCACACTGGCCGCGGTCGACGTGCCCGAGCACGACCTGGTCGGAGGGCTGATTGGCCTGGGTGTACCGCTCGCACCCGCGCGCGCGTGCGCCATGGAGTTCGAGCGAGGTCGGGCGATTGTCGCGGTCAGGACGAGGCGACGAGTGCCTCACGCGGCGCAGGTGCTGCAGGCCGCGGGCGCGCTCACGGTGCTGGGGAGTTAGCCCGAATCGTTAGCGAGCGGATCTTGCCGTCCTCTACGCGCGCCTGCACGCGCGCATCGACATAGCCATCCGCCCCAAAACGTTCGAGGTGCAGACGGCCCGGCCAGTTCAACGTCGAGCCGTCTTGCGGCTGTCCGCCTAGCTCGAGGCGGACGTCCTCGCGAATCAGCTGCTCGACCCAGCCGCGAATCTGCGCCCTATTTTGTGGCTCGCGCGCACCCTGTACCGTCGCGCCAGGCGCGAACACGTTCATAACCGCGTCGGTGTCGTGCGCATTGAGCGCTCCCTGCAACGCGCGCACCACTGGCGCGCCATCGGGCGCCTCCGTCGAGCCGCCGGCGAGCAGCAACACCACGACCGCGAAAACGCCAAGCGCATACATAGGCAAGCGTCATTGTTCGGCCTACCGACCCGGACCGCGGCCGACTGCTACAGGTGCTGCCTGAACATCGACCGGCCGGTAGCGGGCCCGGCGCACGTGCAGTCGAACACGAACGAGGCCGCCACCGTCGCGGCTGGAGCGAAGCATCATCGATCCGCCCAGCTGATGCACGCGCTGGCTCACTCCGGCCAGACCGATGTCCTCAGCCACGCCGCCCATCTGGATGCGCGCATCGTGCTGGATATTGAGCGTGACCGTGCGCGTGCCGAAACGCAATCCAAACAGCACCGCTCCTGGCAGTGTGCGGCGCTCAACACTCGACAGTACAGCCTCACTCACCAACTCCAGCGTCTCGACCACCTCCGCGGGTAGCTGGCGCGGGAGGCCGCTCACGATCAACGCAGTATCGATACCTGTGCGGCGCTGAAAGGTTCTCGCCAGCAGGCGCAACGCCACGATCGTCTGGGCAGGGCCCTCCGCCACCACCGCCGGCACGATTGAGCGCTGTCGCACGTGCCGCGCTCCAGCGCTGGCCAGGTCCACCACCCGAGCAAGTGCACCTGCTAGCGGCTCGGTCGACCTCTCCAACGGGACCTCCATGAGTGCTGCCCTGGCCACCAGCCCGATAGCGAAGAACGTCTGCTCGGCACGGTCATCGAGATCGGCCGCCGCCTGCTTCGCGTCGGTGACGTCGATACACCCACCGACAAAGCCCAGAAAGGTGCCATCCTGCGCGTGGAGGGGCGCGCCACGATCGACCACCCAGCGATATTGACCGTCGCTTCGTCGCAAGCGGTACTGCATTTCGAACCTCTCCTGCGTGTCGAACGCTCGCTCGGCGGTGGTCAGGCACCGCTCGAGGTCTTCGGGATGGACGTTCTCTGACCAACCCGAGCCGGACTCCTGTTCCAGCGTGCGGCCGGTGAAGTCAAGCCATGGTTTGTTGAAGTAGGTCGCTAGTCGGTCTGGAGTGGAGTGGCGGATCATCACGGGCAGTGAGTCAGCCACCAGGCGCAGGCGTTCGATGCCACCGCCGGATACGCCAGGCGAGTGCGGGCGCGCCATCGCGCGATTCTGCGCCCTGCCTGCCCGTGTCGCGCATCGTGCAGGTGTCCGACTCGTGCCGCTGCTGGCGCCATCGGTCACCTGACCGATGACGTTCAGGACACGTACAGGCCTGTCCAGCCGCTTGCCGGGTTCTGTCCAGGCGCGCGGTCCCAACGTTTATCGGTTAGACCTCGGACAAAGGGAGAGATGCGATGCGTTTCTTCGAGAGTTGGTGGGAGCACGCGCCGACGATCCTCCGTGTTGTGCCGATACTGCTGGCGGTCCTCAATGTCCTCACCCAGCATCCGATGGACCACTTCTGGGACTAGCCCGCTCAACGAGCTTCGCTGCTAACTGGCGTTCTCCGTCCCCGTGTGGGCTGCCCCCCAGGGGGACGCACGGCGGAGCTATCAGCTTTCGGCCATCCGCCGTCAGCGGCCCTGACCCCTGACCCCTGACCCCTGACCATGGGGCTGCTCGCTTTTGGCAGTGAGCGCTATGCTCGCTGCGGGTGCTAAAGTCCGCAGCCTCGCCACTCTTCGGTCGGGCCGCCGAGATCGCCGAACTGCGGCGTCTGCTTATCGATAAGCATGTCCGCTTTCTGACACTCACCGGTCCTGGCGGTACGGGTAAGACAGTCCTGGCCCAGGCGCTCGCGACTGACACATGGGCCTCAACCGACCGCAACACGTATTTCGTCGATCTCGGCGTTGTCGACGACCCCGCGCTGGTCCCAGCCAGCATCGCTCAGGCACTGGGCGTCCAGGAATCAGGTAGCGAGCCGGTCGCCACCATCGTCCGCGACCTGCTGGCCCGCAGCCCGATCCTGCTCGTGCTGGACAGCTTCGAGCGGGTCATGGGCGCCACGCCCTTTGTCGCCGAATTGCTCGACGAAGCTCCCCAACTGGTGTGTCTGGTCACCAGCCGCGAGCCGCTGCACATTCGCGCCGAGCAGGTCTTCCCGGTCGGGCCGTTGCCGGTGCCCAGCCCCGAAGCCTCTGATCTGGCGTCCATCGCCGCCACACCGGCGGTAGCGCTCTTCGTCGACCGCGGCAGAGCGCGGCAGCCGGATCTCATCCTCACGTCCGAGAGCGCTCCCATCGTGTCGGAGATTTGCCGTCGCCTGGATGGCCTCCCGCTGGCCATCGAGCTCGCCGCGGCACAGGTCAGCGTGCTGTCGCTGCGGGCGGTCCTGGCCCGACTTGAGGCGCGCGAGCCGTTCGTGTTGGATGGGGGCCGCGACCTGCCGCTTCGTCACCAGACACTCGGCGCCGCCGTCTCGTGGAGCTATGGGCTGCTCGAGCCAACCGAACAGCACGTCTTTCGCAGCAGCGGCGTGTTCAGCGGCAGCTTCGCCCCGCACGCGGTGGCCGAGGTCGTCAATTTCGCCAATCCCGGCGACCCACTTCGAGTGCTGGCCCAGCTTGCCGACAAGAACCTGATCCAGGTGGCACAGCCTGGCAGCGTCGAGACGCGCTTTCGGATGCTCGAGACCATTCGCAGCGTCGCCCTGGACCTGCTTCATGAGCGGGGTGACCTGCTCGAAATGAGGTGTCGCCATGCGGCGTACTACGTCGCCCTGGCGGAGCAAGCAGAGCATGCGCTGGTGGGCCCGAACATGGCCGACACCCTCGATCGACTCGAACGCGAGTACGACAACTTTCGAGCGGTGATGCACTACTCGCTGGAATGTGGCGACCTGCACGCCGGCCTGCGCCTGGCAGGCGCGCTGCATCGCTTCTGGTTGCTACGCGGTCGGCTCACCGAAGCCCGTGATTGGCTCGACCGCGCGTTGCCTCGCAGCAAGGACCTGGCTACCGACGTGCGTGCCAAAGCGCTCAATGCCGCCGGTGTCCTGGCCGGCATGCAGGGCGATCATCGCACCGCCGAGAAGTTCTTCCTCGAAAGCTTCGAGCTGTGGCAGCAGCGCGGCGATTCGATCCGCATGGCAGTAGCGATGGGCAACCTGGGCCTGGCTGCCCAGGACCGTCAGGATGTGACCCAGGCGCTCAGGTGTTTCCAGCAGGCGCAGGCGTTGTACGCGGCCGGGGGCGATCGACGCGGCATTGCCGTGGCCCTGGGCAGTCGAGCCCAGCTTGCCAGACATCAGGGTTCGCCGGCCGAAGCGATCCCGCTGCTGGAGCAGGCGCTAGCGTTGTTCCGCGAGGTCGGGGATCCGCGTGGCATTGCCAACGCGCTCGCCAACCTGGGCCACGCGCGGATCGACTTGCGCCAACCTGAGCAATCCATTCAGTGTTTCCGCGAAGCGCTCGAGCTGCGGCAATCTCTGGGCAATACGCTGGGTATTGCCGAATGTCTGGAGGGCTTTGCCGCCGCTGCCGCGGCCAGGCGCCAGGGGCGTCGCGGGGCTCGTTTGCTGGGCGCCGCGGCCACGCTGCGCGAGACCACCGGCGCCCCAGTGCCAGGTCCCGACCGCAAGCAATACGCCTCGGTGCTCGCCCGCATTCAGCAGCAGCTGCAGCCTGATGTGCTGGCGCGGGAGCAGGCGGCTGGACGAACCATGACCCACGTCGAGGCAGTCGAGTACGCACTGGAACACGAGGGCGAAGGCTTGTCGCGTGCTCCGCGGTCGTCCGCGTTGACCGAGCGCGAGCGGGATGTAGCGCTGCTCGTCGCACGCGGGCTGACGAACAAGCAGATTGCCGAGCGGCTGTCGCTCGCGCGCCGCACGGTGACGACGCACCTCGAGCATATCTTCGCCAAGCTGGGCGTGCAGGCGCGCGCCGAGGTCGCCGTCTGGATCACGCGCTCCGAGCCCCCGGACGACGCCTGACTCCCCCGCGGCGCCCGACGCGCACGCCCCACTGGCGCCCTCCTCCTGTTCGTTCCGCAGGCTGCACGCCAGGGCCCGCCTGCGCAGCACCACATTCCTCCGCCCGTTGGAACGTACACGGCTCAGCCCTGCACTACTGAGCCGTGTAGCCCCATCGACGACAACGGTCGATGCCCCGAAATGCTGGCTGTGATCCCCTTGCCTACGCCTTGACGCGAGCGGCCGAGCCCTGTCCCCGGCCTGAACGCCTCAGGTCGGGACCTCGACGCGGCTCCGCCAGCGGAAGGCGGATGCGATGACCGCGATGCCTCCAACGAGCGTCACCACCCCAACGGTCTGCACCAGCACGCTCAGCGGCAGCACACTGAAGTACGCCGCCAGCATGATCACTCCAACCACGATCTGCAGGCTGCTGAGCACGAGTCGCTGCATCACCGTGTGCCGATCAGCGAACAGGCCGATGAACCCGGTCACGAGCAATGCGGCCGCGATGAACAGGTACAGCGTGTTGATCGCGGTGATCATCCCGATGACTGGATTGCCGAGCACCAGCAGCGCAACGATGATGGCGAGTGCGCCACCGACAATGTGCCAGCCCCAGCCTTCCTCGCGGGCGATGGTGGCGCGGATCAAATCGACGACCGCGCCAACGAGTAACACCATTGCCAGCAGCTGGATCAGGAATAGCGCCGTACCGACCGGCATGAGCAGCAGCAGAAAGCCGATTGCCAGCGTGATCACGCCCCACACGATGAGGTGCCACCAGTGCTCAACCGGCTCCGCTGTCTGCCCACCCGGCGCTGTGAAGCTCATAGCTGACTCCCTAGCGCCGGTTCAGCACGCCTGGCGGAGGGCCCGTCCACAACTCGACCTGAGTCGCGTCCGGCCACCGGCTCCAGCCGCTGCTCATGCGATTCGCGCGCTGCCAGTACTCATCCTCGGCGCCTTCGAGCAACAACTTGTGCAACAGCACATGCTCCTGGCTAGGCAACGAGCGCGACGGCTGCAGGCACAGCCGCATGGCCGGCGAACCGCTGTCGACGACCGTCACCAGGCCGGGCGACGCCGGAATGCGGTACACGCGTTCGGCGGTAATGCGGCTGGGCACTTCGAGGTAGCCACACGCTTCCAGTTGATTCAGCTCCGCGGGCGTAAGCAGCTGCTGCACCAGGAGCGCGGCACGCTGCTCCGCCTTTTGGGACCTGAGCCAGCTATCGACCAGCAGGGCAAGGCCAAATGCCAGGATCAATGCGCCCAGGATGAGATAAGCGGTGAAGTCCATCACCGACGAAAGATCAGCCCCCGACCACCGGCGGAATCACCACCGTCTCGTCGGCAAGCGGGTCCAGGGTGTCAACGCGCTGGGCGGGCGCGCCCGGCGTAACCCGAAACGCTACCGCGCCTCGCGCTCGCTCGCGGGCAAGAATCTGCTCCGCCTCGCGCACGGCAGCCTGGGCTTCCGTGTCGCCGCGCAGCAAGTCAGCCGCGCTCCATGTAATACGGCGGTCGCCACTACCATTGAGAACTCGCAACGTCGGCATGTTTCAGTCCTCTCTCTTGCGTGTTGCTCACCCGAGCCTCACGCGGCGTGCCTGGACCCATGCTGTATGAATCTCGCGTCGCACATACACGAACCGGACGCGCTCCGGTTCGCCGCCGGCGACGGTCTGCCGCTGCGCCTTCGGCAGTCAATGCAGTCTCAAGCAGCTGGCTCGTGGTGGACTTCTGCTGAGCGCTGCGGCTCGCCGCGGAAGACGCGCTCCAACATCGCACCCTCGAGCGTCTCCACACGCAACAGCGCGTCCGTTAGCCGCTCCAGCACATCGCGATGCTCGGTAATGACCTGGACAGCTCGCGCGTATCCCTCGTCGAGGAGTTGGCGAACCTCGTTGTCGATCGCTTCGGCGGTAGCCTCCGCGCACGCCCGTTGTTGGCCGATCTCGCGGCCAAGCAGCACCGGCTGCTGCGTCTGATTGACGGCCACGGGGCCGAAGTGATGGCTCATGCCATAGCGTTCGACCATGTCGTGCGCCAGGCTGGTGGCATGCCTGATGTCGTTGTGCGCGCGTGTGCTGGTCTCGCCATACACGAGGCGTTCAGCAGCGTGCCCGCCCAGGGCTGACGCCAGCATCGCCTCCAACTGATTCCGCGTGAGGTACACGCGGTCTTCGGGCGGCAGCGATCGGGTGTACCCGCCCTCCTCGCCGTGCGGCACGATCGTGATCCGCTGTACGGGATCGTGAAAGGGCGTGTAGCGCATCACGATGGCATGCCCGCCCTCGTGATACGCGGTGAGCACTCGGTCGGCATCGGACAAAACGCGGCTCCTGTACTCGGGTCCGGCAATCACCCGATCCATCGCCTCTTCGAGATCGCTCATGTCGATCGTCGCGTGGTTGCGCCGCGCGGCGAGGATCGCCCCCTCGTTCATCAGATTGGCCAGGTCGGCGCCCGACAAACCGAGCGTCAGATTCGCCACACAGCCCAGATCGACGTCGCCCGCCAGTGGCTTCCCACGCGCGTGCACCTCGAGGATGGCCCTGCGCCCGTTGCTGTCGGGCGCCGCCAGCACCACCTGACGGTCGAAGCGACCTGGCCGCAGCAGCGCCGGATCGAGGACGTCCGGTCGGTTGGTGGCGGCGATCACGACCACGCCAGTGTTGGCGTCGAACCCGTCCATGGCCACGAGGATCTGGTTGAGCGTCTGTTCTCGCTCATCGCTGCCGCTACCCTGCCCGGCACCGCGACGCCGCCCAACCGCGTCGATCTCATCGACGAACACGATGCACGGGGCGTTGCGCTTGGCCTCTTCGAAGAGGTCCCGCACGCGGCTGGCCCCGACGCCGACGATCAACTCCACGAACTCCGAGCCGGCGATGCTGAAGAACGGCACGCCAGCCTCGCCAGCGACGGCGCGGCTGAGCAGGGTCTTGCCCGTGCCAGGCGCTCCGATGAGCAGGACGCCGCGCGGGATGCGCGCGCCGAGCGCCGCGAAGCGCCGCGGAAAACGCAGGAACTCGACGATCTCCTGAAGCTCCTGCTTGGCTTCGTCGGTGCCCGCGACATCCTGGAACCGCGTGCCAGTGCCTCGGAAAGCAAATCGGCGCGCCCGACTCTTGCCGAATTGCAGGATCTGGTCGTTCACGTCCTCACTCGGCCGCCGCATCGCCAGGAACGCCAGGATCGCCAGGAACAGCATCGGCAGCAGGCTCGCGATGGCCTGGGTGAAACCCGCGATCGGCGATGGCTCAGCCACGATGTATTCCACGCGCGCCAGCTCATCGCTGGACACGCCGTAGGCACGCAGCACCGACAGGAGGTCGCTACCCGCGCTGGTGCGGAAGCTGTACCAGCGGTCGGCAGACGCGCTGGCAACACCGTGCTGGCCCGCGACTTGGACAGAGCGGATGTTGCCAGCCTTGACCTCGCGCGCCAGCTCGTCGAGCGTGATAGTTGGCGCCACTGGCGCTCCTTCGCCGCTGGTCCACATCGCGACCGAAACCGAGATCAGCACACATGTGACCAGGTACCCGATGCCGATCAAGATCCAGGTCCACCACCCGGTGTCGCCTTGCTTGTTGTCCATCCCTTAACGCCTGGTCACGCTTCGCCCGCCGCGCCTGAACGCCGTGGCCTGGTCCGACGCTATTCACGCCAACGTGACGTGACCCGGAATGCGCGGCTGTTCGCCTGACCGTTGCCTGGACGGAACGCGGCCAGCGCTGCGACGCGCCGTTCAGGGCACGTACAGGCCGCCGCGCGGCTGGGCAAGGAAGCGGTCAGGAGTCGCGCATAGCCTCCGCATTGCGGTGACAACTCTGTTTGTCACGGCCAGGGAGGGTTGTGCATGTACCTGACGCCGCGTGAGCTGGACAAACTCCTGATCTACTCGATGGCCGACGTTGCCTTGAAGCGCAAAGCCAACGGGCTCAAGTTGAACCATCCCGAGGCAGTGGCGGTCATCTCGGCCTCCGCGCTCGACGGCGCCCGCGCCGGGAAGTCGCTCGAAGAGGTTATGAGCGAGGCGCGCGCGGTGCTCAAGAGGGACGACGTCATGGACGGCGTGGCGGACATGATCCCCTATGTACAGCTCGAAGCCGTCTTTACTGATGGCAGCCGATTGATCACTGTCCACACCCCCATTCAGTGACCGATTGGACGACCATCATGACTACCCCCGTTGGCGGCTACGTGCTGGCCAAGACGCCTATCGAAATCAACATCGGCCGACCTCGCACCAGGCTACGGGTGCGCAATACGGGCGATCGTCCCATCCAGGTTGGCTCACACTTCCACTTCTTCGAAGTCAATCGTGCGCTCGAACTGGACCGGCCAGCCGCGTTCGGACTGCACCTCGACATCGCCGCTGGCACTGCCGTTCGCTTCGAGCCAGGCGATCAGCGCGAGGTCACGCTCGTGCCCTTTGGTGGCAAGCAGCGGCTGTACGGCTTCAACGGACTGGTCAACGGATGGGCCAAGCCGCCGGATGGCAGCTTCCGCCCGACGCTGGTCGAGGCGGAGCGACGCGCTGAGGAGTTCGGCTTTCGCTCTTCGGACGGCACGCCATCTACACGACCGTCAGCTACGCGCAGTGGCACGGCACCCACCAGACCGTCAGCGAAGCACAATAGCCGGGCCGCCTCCCCTCGCCCTTTGGGAGAGGGGCCGGGGGTGAGGGTGAGGGCTACGTCCACCAGGCCGTCACGGAAGCGTACGCCGGCGCTGGCTGGGGGCAAGCGGTGAAAAACAATGGCAAGGCAACAACTATCTCGCGGCTCGAGTACGCGAGTCTGTTTGGACCCACGGTCGGTGACAAGATTCGGCTCGGCGATACCGACCTGTACATCGAGGTCGAGCAGGACCTGCGGGTGTATGGCGACGAGGCACTGTACGGCGGCGGCAAGACGCTGCGCGACGGAATGGGCTATGACAACCAGCTCACCAGCGTTGCCGGCGCCCTGGATCTGGTCATCACCAATGTGGTCGTGGTCGATCCATTGTTGGGTGTGATCAAGGCTGATGTCGGCATCAAGGACGGCAGGATCGTCGGCGTCGGCAAGGCGGGTAACGCGGGCACGATGGACGGCGTCACGCCGGGCCTGTCCGTCGGACCCGCCACGGATGCCATCTCTGGCGAACGGCTGATCCTGACACCGGGCGGCATCGACACCCATATCCACTTCATCTCGCCGCAGCAAGCCATGACCGCGCTCAGCAACGGCGTGACGACCTTCTTCGGCGGTGGCATCGGTCCAAGCGACGGCACCAACGGCACGACCATCACCTCGGGACCGTGGCACATCCGCATGATGCTGCGCGCCATCGAGGGTCTTCCGGTCAACGTCGGGTTGCTGGGCAAGGGCAACTCGGCGGGTAAGCCAGCACTGGTGGAGCAGGTCCTGGCCGGCGCCGCGGGGTTCAAGGTCCACGAGGACTGGGGCTCGACCGGCGCGGCTATCCGAGCCGCTCTGTCAGTTGCTGACGATCTCGACGTCCAGGTCGCGATTCAC
>Ga0126383_10000898_pt1 | contig 17555 bp, 15 predicted proteins | sample PanSoiMetPlot_35_FD_96882 | JGI IMG/M metagenome (GOLD analysis project Ga0126383, IMG submission 96882) | Tropical forest soil microbial communities from Panama - MetaG Plot_35 | ecosystem: Environmental > Terrestrial > Soil > Tropical forest > Bulk soil | place: Panama | collected 2016-02-17
CGTCGCATGCCGGTCTGGTAGGCGATGAGATTGATGGCTTGCAGGGGAGGGGAGGAGTGGCGTTGTAACCGCTCGAATTCCTCTGGCGACAGTACGCGATCCCGCGCATTGTTCTCTTTGTCAAACTTCACCAAACTCACGGGATTGCGCTCCAACCAGCCTTCCCGCATCGCATAGGAGAACAAGTGTTTGAGCAACGCGAGGTCGCGGTTGATGGTGGCGACTTTTACACGTGTCCCATGACGACCTGGCTCTATGCGGCGTTTCGCCCGATACTCCTCGATCATGCCGGCGGTGATGGTCGTGATCATTTTGTCTCCAAAGAGCGGCAACAGCCGCCCTCGGACCATTCGCACCTTCCAGTCGTAGAGCGCCTGCCGCTGAATCTCAGGAGCGGCGAGATATGCTTCGGCTAGGATCTTGAAGAGCATCGGTCCCTGGAGGTGCTCGCTCTTTATCAGCCCCTTCATTAGCTCCGTTTTGATGAGCGCCTCCTGTTGTTTGGCGATGGTGCGGTTGGTACTACTCACTTTCCACCGCTTCAGCCTGGCTCCCGCCACCCCACGCGCGAGCGAGAGATGTTTACCATCATCCACGACGTGAAATTCGACGTACCAACTGTCCTTTCGCTTCGTGAGTCCCATTCTATCGTCCTCCTTTCTTCGGTTGTTCACCGAGTAACTCACATACGGTCACCCTGAGCGCCTTCGCGAGCTTGCGGAGCGTCGAGAGGCGGGGGTCAAATTGACCAGCTTCCAATCGCACAAGCGTCGCCAGTCCCACCCCCGCTGCCCGACTGAGTTCGCGGAGACTCAGCCCCCGCTGCTCCCTGATGACGCGCAATTTCAACACCACGCCATCGTACTCACTTATGAGGACACCTGTCAACCAATCTTAGGTAGTATCGGCATCACGGTGTTCTGCTTGATCCACGCGTCCAATAACTCGATGTTGAACTTCGTCAGCCTGCCCATTTTGACAAACGGGATCCGCCGCTGTGACACCATCTTGTAGAGAGTGTTCACGGATAACCCCGTATATTCAGCGGTCTCCTCAATCGAGAGAAACCGCCGTCGATTGGTAGGTGACGTGGTCATCGCGAGGCCCTCAGGTCATTCTGGGGCTCTCGTTTCTTGCCCTGTCGTGTAGCTGGCCGCCGGCCTAAGCGATACGGCCACAACGGACAGTTCTTTACGGGACACAAGCGCACTTCTTTCGGTTGACCATACGAGCAATCTAGACATTTCGCCCGAATGGCTTGAATGGGCGTCCGCCCCTGCTTCATGGATATCCTCCGTTTGGTAAAAACCCCCTCCTAGCTCACGTTTTTTCAAAAAATCCTCGTGAGACGGGCTAAGGGTCGCGTTGAACTGGGTCGTGTGATTTTCTGTCACTACGCTCATGGGTTCACCCCGCGCCTGTTGAACGGGTGGTCCCGTGCCCTCGCAGGCGGGCCGGTGGTGCGTGGTTGCCGGGAACAACGATGATCCTCAGCGGAAAGGGGGTGTCCTGCTTGGTATGGATGGTATCGCGTGCCTAATAGCACGCGCGTACCAACCAACCAATGCAAGGCAGACCCGGCCTGGTACGCTTGATACAGCTTGGTAAATACCAAGCGGCCGCGCCGATCAGTCCCCGGGGGGGTCATTGCACGATCCCCCACAGTTTGGCCCCGTGGGGGCCAGTTCCCGTGACGGTAATCGTCCCCGCGGCCTTTAAGGCCGCCAGCGCCTCCCGTATGGGTTTGTCTGAGTTGTACTTCAGCGCATCGCAAATCGCCTTGAGCGTGACCCCCGGCTGTCCCGTGACAGCAGCAGGAGTCTTTGGCAAGGTCGCCACGCACTCGAGGACCCGCTTCTTGAGGTCCTCCGCAGCGGACTCGTTTACCGCCTCAGCGCGTAACCGGATCGCCCGCGGATCATGGTGATCTCCCTCGGTGTCGATCACGAGTTGAAACGGTTCGGGGGCGGGGCCGTCTTTCGTTTGAATCGTGACACGCGCTCCCCCCTCACTGGGGGAGAAAAACAACGAGTTTTCCCCCCATGTGCCAAACACAAACGACCCGCTGATCTCCTGGGATCCGCGCCTACTTCGAAAGCTTCCCTGCTGGGATTTGCGGAAGTGATGTAGGACGCGAAACAACACCCCGTACGTGCGTCGGTAGCCATCGAGAACCGCAAGGATGGCACTCGCTTGGTCCGTTTTGTTGATGTCGCGCAGAGTGAGCTTGCGCAGGGCATCGAGGTACACGACCTCGGGGCGGAACTGCTCGATCGTGCGCTCGAGATTCGCCAGACTGGCTGGTGTATCGAGGGACACGCCGTCCCACACCGACAACCGAAACCACGCGTCCAGCTCAGCGTGAAGCGCGGGGTTCTCGGGATCACGGTCGTGACCTCGCAATAACCCTCGCATCCGGCGTTGCATTCGTTGCGAGGAGTCTTCTTCCTCGATGAACAACACACGCCGGCGCTGTGGCACGGCGAACTTTCCACACACCGGCAATCCCAGCGCGAGACACAGCCCTTCCTCAAGGGCGTAAAACGTTTTCCCGAGTTTTTCCTCACCCGCGATCCACCCGCCGCCTTCGGATGAAAACACGGTGTCGACGAGAGAAATCGTCGGCGGGAGCGGCTGCGAGAGGAACGTACCGAGCCCAGTGCCGAGAGATCGCGGCGGTTCAGCCAGCAGAATCGGCGTCAGCTCGTCAAACGCGTCACGCGAGTACCGCACGAGATAATCATCGAGACCGACCTTTTCGTCGTTGTCTCCCTGTGGCAGACGAACCGCAAACACCTTCGCACCGCGTCGAGCCAGTTCCTCCGCTAAGGCCGTCTCGGCGCGTTGTACGTTTGGTTTCTTCGCGAGATCGGAGTCGAACACAATTGTGACCGTGCGTCCTTCCCAGGTGATACGGTCGAGATCGGGAATCGGCACGCTCCGCCCCGCTGCGTCCTGTGTCTTCCAGCACCAGACGCCAGCCAACGCGAGACACACCAAGCCTTCCTGGCAGGCTTTGAGGGCTTTCTTCTCTCCCTCGGTGAGATACAGCGGGACGCTCGCGTCTTGTATAGCGTCATGCTCGAAATTCGGCGGGATATAAAGCCGGTTCTTTGACCCGACGGGACTCCGATACCGTTTGCCGTCGGTGCCCGGTTTGTCGAGTTTCACCCGCACGAAAACTTCCACGCCCCCAGTAGGGTCGGGGTAGGGAATCGCCAGACCAGGCCCTTCCTCGAACCCCAGGATGTGCTTCGTCGATGCGACGCTATAACACCCAGACAACTGGATCGTATGGGGCGAAAGCCCGGAACCATACAGATCATTCTTGTGTTTTTCCCACAGCACGCGGCCCACTGGCGCGATCTCGCTCAAGTCCGGTGTCGTGTCACACCGCTTAGGTAAAACAGCAGTCGATGGCATCATTCTCCTTTTCTAGAAGTTCACCGGTGTTTTGATACAGGGCACAGTCGACTATGGTTGCTTCATCTGAACACTACTCCCCGCCCGTCTCACATCTACCCGAAGGTAGTCACTCGCCGCAGGACCTGCCTGGTTTGCATGTGTTCACATTTTTCTGCTCCCTTTCCTCACGCTCGATGCAATAACCTCTATCGGGACCGCACTGAAACGAGCCGTGAGTAAATGCTAAGTATGTGATTTCTGGACATTCGGTGGCATCGTCCACCTCCGTACCTTAAGAAAACTGAAATTAGGGCGGCTTTATCTCGAACAGCGAGATGTAAGTGCTGGAGTTTGAAAGACAATTCTAAAGCTGCAGCGGGGGAAGCTGTTGCTGACGAGGAACGACCGATAGTTCAGGAGAACTTATCTGCGACGAGTCGGATGCTTGGCTGCCTAGCCGCCGAACGCGGACTTTTCACCCTGGACGGGTAGCGGAGGCAGGTACGTGCTGTCACGTTGCCGGTGCGTAGCCGCATCACCAATTTTGCGGTACTGTTGCACTACCGCTGGACAGAAAAAATCGAGCGTCTTATTGGCTCGACATCGGCGACACACTTTCAGATGATGCTTCTCCCACGCTCGGCCTGTACGTGGTCGCTCGCCTCGTACGATCTTCACGGCAGTGGCTAAGGCGCTGTTCACGGTCCCACGAGGTTTCCTGAGCGTTCTCGCGATCTGCCAGGTAGGCTCACCACACATGTACAGGTCATACACGCGTAATTGAAATGTTAGTTTGTCATGTCGGCGACGTTTGCGCTTCGCCGCGAGGGACCCTTTCCGCTCGTTCTTCGGGAGACTCTGAACCGCTTTGGCAATTTCCTCATCGACTTTGGTGAGAAGGATATCCCGCGGATAATCCAGGTCCAACGTGAGGGTCAAGCGATGGTATCGACGTCCAGGTGCCCTCACATCGGTAATTGGTGGCGGGACCACTCTGCTCGAAACTTCACCGAGCGACTCCCATTCCGCCACGGTCTTGGGAGAAAGCTTAGGCAACTCTTCAGTCAGCGCAACCTTAGGTAACCGTATGCCCCACTTGAAGTTAAAGTGATCCCACGCCTCCAACATTGGTTCTCGACGATCGAGGTCATGCTTGTCCGGGTCGGCGTCCTTCCGTGCAATCTCACAAAGAATCTCACGAGGATATTTGTGTCCTTCATCATCATATTCAGGATCGTCATAATCCCACTCAAAGCAATCGATCGGGGGGCCGTCCACCCACTCCCGGTAACGCTGCCGAAGTTGGAACAGGCTGGTCTGGAACTCCTGCCGGCGCAGTAAAATTCGCCACTTGTTCCACCGCTCCTTCTTTACCTCGATTTCCGCCGTATCAGCCTTCCTGCGGGACATGCCGCGATTTTATCGTTTCCGCCGAAGGGGGCAAGGAAACTCACGGTCTTAACCACTCACCTATACGGCAAAGCTAAAATACCTGTTTGAATGCCTACGAAGATGAGGCGAACCGAGCCGCCGACGCCGCCAAGACGCGCTTCCTCCCCCCGGCTTACCCCCCTCGTGATAGAGAAGATCTCTATATGCAGTTCTCTAAATCGATTTCTCTAGATCGTGATGTCTAAATCATCAGCGTTCCAGCGTCGATCGCCTCACGTTGCGTCGCGAGGGGGGTGTCTCGTTCGCGTCGGGGTGTTCGCGCATGTGGCCTCGCGCCAACTGCGCGGACGTAGTGCTAACGAGACGTACCCGCGAGTCAAAATCCTCGTGGGGTTAGTGCTGTTTTTTTACGCGACTTCCTCAAAAATAGTGCTGTTTCGACGGTACTCGCGTGAGTTCGTCGTCCGTGATACCCGCAGCAACCTCGCCTCGGTCAGACGCGTGGGTATCGCGAGGTTGTCCCCCGCGCGCCTTCACCGTGCGCCTCATCTCGCTTTGTTGGTCCAGCGCAACGACGCACGCGCTTCAGGACGTCCACGTAAGACCCGCCCACGCGAGTTCGGATGCGCTCTGACAAATGCTTGTATTTTGGCGTTTGAGGGATGATTTCTCTGTAGGAAACGGGTATCCTTCCGGACACTTTGCTCCCTCACACACTTTTCAGAATGACTAAGAACTATGGCAGACGAGGTTAAGACACGTCCTCAGCGCCGACTCACACAAGCTGCGCTCGATTCCCTTCTCGAGAAAGCTCCTGACATGTCACGCGGCGGAGTGGATCACTCCGAATTCCGTGGGTACGTCTTCGCGTTACTGTTTTATAAACGCATCAACGACGTTTATTTCGAGAATGTCGCAGCACTCGAGCTGGAGTTAGGCGACCCAGAGCTTGCGCGTGATCATCGCATGCACGATTTCGTCGTCCCAGACGAATGCTTATGGGAGAAGGTCGCGCGCAAGAACCGAGAGAGAACTCGGTACAGCTTTGAATGACGCGATGCGAGCTATCGAACGAGCCAATGAGCCAAAATCTAACGGCATTCTCGCTAATAGCACGGTCGATTTTAACGCCCAAGACCGCCTGCCACGCAGCAAACTTATACAAATCATCAACCGTATAGTATGAGGTTGTTATGGCTTCGATGCTGCGTGCAACTCCATCGGGGCGAATGCTGCCGCTTCTCACGCTGGTCGCGACCGTCGGGTTCGCAATCGCGATCAGTCCTCCGGTCTTCACTCAGGGCGTCCAGAAAGACAATGGCCACTGTGCGCTGAACGGACACGTCGTCGTCGCCTGTTGGAATCCCCAGGCCGGGCGGGACATGCCGAAGAACTACGCGCAATATCCGGAGTTCCTCCCGTCGCTCGAGGGTTGGGACTTCCGGGTCAATCTTCCCCATACACGGTTTCAACTCGCGCGCAGCGAAGCCGGCCCAGGACCCGCGATGATCGGCGTCATCGAGGACGCGGCGAATCTGTACGAAGACCCGAACGTCACCGTTCCGATCGTGAAGGACTACGGCCACCGAAACAACTCGATCTGGATGGTTCGTGTAAGCGCCACGGACGGACAGATCTACGTCAAGGTTCTGCCGAGCCGGCGGGACGTGAACGGTTCCGCCACCGAGAACGTCCGTAGCATGACGACCGGTTGGGTACGCGTCGGGCCTGCGGGCGGCCGCAGGTACAGAGACGAGGCGCCTGCTGCCGTTGTCATCGGGAAGGGCCTGGGAATGGCGACGATCTACATCGTCGCGCGTGCCGAGACCAACAACGCCTTATACATGTCGAAGCATGTTGTGTCGACGACATCGTTCTTCTCGTGGCCGGATTCGTGGACGCCGGTTGGCGTGACGTCGGTCGTCCGCCCGGCGATCGCCGAGGCGTTCAACGGAAAGCTTGCGCTCGCGACGTGGACGTCAACGCCAAGCGCGCGGATCGACGTGCGGCTGTTCAATCCTGCCAATGGCACGTGGCACGGCCGCGTGCCGGCCGGTGTCGCGTCGCAGGGGCGGCCGCAGCTCGTATGGGACGGCAGCGCGCTGAACGTGTTCTTCGTTGCGAACAATCGCGTCCGGCACACGTTTACGGCGAGCGATTCGCCAATGCAGTTCGCCGCTCCTGTTGACGTTTCCAATCTGCTGCTTGTCGTCGCGGACGACTATCACGCGCTCGCCTTCAACGAGCGGCTCCACGTCGTCGTCCGCCGGGCGTCCGGTGCGCCCCCACCGCACGAGGTGTGGTACACGACGACCACGACGCCATTCGGACAATCGTCGCAGTGGACCGATCCTTCGTACGTGGGTTTCAGCACCAGCCGTACGCCGAAGCTCGCCTCGCTCTACGAACACCTGTTCGTCATCGGTGTCGGCCCGAACGGACGCATTGTGTATTCGCAGAGAGATCCCAACCAACCCGGGACCATCTGGCTGGATACAGGAACGGCGATCGATCCAGCGATCGTCGGCGCATTTACCGATTTCAACGTGCTTTCGTTCAACAGCGATCTGTATCTGGCTGGCAGCAAAGTGGTCGGTGTGGGCTCGCCGGCGGGCGCGTATGTGATCAATTTCAGCCGAGCGGCGATGAGGCGTTTGATCACCGGCAAGTGGGGCATGCGTCTGCTGTGGGGAGGTCCTGGCGGCGCCGCGGTCAAGGGTGTCGGCGCCTTTGCACCGACGGATGAAATCCCGGGCATCGGAGATTTCAACGGCGACGGTCTCGACGATCTAGTCAAGTTCACGCAGAAAGCTGAACCGGACGTGGGACCCGCCACCGTGTACGTCTCGCTGAACGACAATGGCACGCTCGGCGACAACACGCTATGGCATAAGTTCTTCTCGCTCAAAGGCGAGATCCCCATGGTCGGCGACTTCAACGGCGATGGAAAGGACGACATCGTCACCTTCACGCAGCAGGAGCAGAAAGACGCGGCCGGCAACATTATCGGGCCGGCGGTCGTCTGGGTTTCACTTTCAACCGGAAGAAACTTTGCCACGAGTAGCGTGTGGCACAAGTTCTTCTCGCTGAAAGGCGAGGTTCCTGGCGTCGGCGATTTCAACGGCGACGGGAAGGATGACATCATCACGTTCACGCAGCAGGAGCAGAAAGACGCGAACGGCAACGTGATCGGGCCCGCGGTCGTGTGGGTGGCACTGTCGGACGGGACGAAGTTCATGACGAGCTCCGTGTGGCACAAGTTCTTCTCGCTCAAAGGTGAGATCCCGATGGTCGGCGACTTCAACGGCGATGGAAAGGACGACATCGTCACCTTCACGCAGCAACAGCAGAAAGATGCAGCTGGTCACATCATCGGGAACGCCGTCGTCTGGGTATCGCTCTCGAACGGTGTGCGGTTTGGTCCCAGCTCCGTGTGGCACACCTTCTTCTCGCTGAAAGGGGAGATTCCGCAGGTCGGCGACGTCAACATGGACGGCCGCGACGACATCGTGACGTTCCTGCGCGGGCAGGGCACGCCGCCGGAGCGTGCCCGCAACGTCTTCGCCGCATTGTCGCTGGGCAACCGCTTCGCGCGCAGCCTCACGTGGCATAGCGATTTTGCGGAAAACGATCAGGCGCGCCTGCGAAACGCGATCGTCAGGAGTCCGCTGATTGGCAACTTCTTCGGGACGACACTTGGCGATATCACGGACGTGGCGGCGGATCGTAAGCGCCGGCTGCCCGACATCTTCGCGTTTCGAAACGACGCAGCCGTTCACGTCTCGACGGCAATGAGCAACATCCCGTATTCGCCGGCAGCGCCCTGGGAGTACTACAAGTGGTTTACCGAAAAGGGCATCGGCGTCGGGTTGTTTCCCGAGTGGATCTGGCAAGGGCCGAACCACTGCCTGAGTGCCAATCATCGGTTTGCGGTGCAGGGCCTTGCGGGCGTCGGCGGCGGCGATCTGACGGTCTCGTCGGTCCGGCTTGGCGGACGCTCCGGCCACATTCTCGAGGAGCTTGGACACAGCGTCTTCGCCAATTGTTTCCACCAGAACACCGATGTGTTCAACCTGTTCTCGTCGATCTTCGAGACGTCGACAGCAAACGGCGGCATCGACGCGAACAACATGCCTGACTGCCCGAAGTCGTTTTACGACTGCCGCGATCCCGAGCACTACTTTCTGGCGCTCCTGTCGAAGTACCGCATCCAAGGGGACGCCTTTCGCGAAGAGATTCGCAACGAAGCGGACGCGGGCCGAAAGGCGCGACTGAACGCGCAGTACGACTGGTTCAAGGCGCACTGGTTCCCGGGCATTGAATTCAAGCGAGGCCCGTCAATCAACGCGAGTCTCATGCCGGATGGCGTTCCCTGCCTTCCGGGAGAGTGTGCACGCTGAGGCAGCGATCGATTAGAGACTCGGGGAATCGGGTGTTCGTGGTTCTTGCAAATTGGACGCCCAGCCGGGGGGCGGGCCTTGTGAAGCACGCGCGGTACTATTGGCTGCTGCTGGCCGAAGGGCATCTGACGCAAACCCTGTTCGGTGCGATCCTACGACGACTGACGGCGCTGTCGTTGCCAGCAGGTAACGTGGCTCAGGCTCCATGTCGGGAGCATCCTGGATTGTTGTTTCTTGTGGGGATAGGTTGTCTGAGGTTGGAGTCGAGACAATTCCTAAACCGCGGGTCGCCGTGGACTCTATCTTGGCGCCAATCTGGTGCCAAAACACCCTGACACACCATGACTGGCGGGCGAGGACGACCAGCTTAGTGCTGACCCTCCACTGCGTTGAAACTTCGTCCCGCGTTGAAATGAGTTGTATCGCGCGGATCGAGCCGCGATTTTTTTGGTGCCGGGGGAGACGTCAGAGTGCCCCGTTGCCAACACTGTGAATCATTTTCATTCCTTGAAGTATCCCTTTGGATTCAATCGCGGAGTCACTTCAGACGTTCTTAATTTATACTTGATTGAATTTTGGACTGTTCTTGAACCGTGATGATTCGGCATGACGCTTGCCGATAAAGTAGAGTGAGATTGCCAAGCGTGGGGGCGCACACATGGTGGGGAGGATCCCTCTGAAGACCAGCCTAGTTATAGGCGTAATTGCTATTGTCACCTGGACATTACTGGCACCTCCTGTCTTTGCTGGCGGGACCGTGATTGGGACAGTCACGTATACGGGGAAGGCGGAGGAGAAGGAAGTACCGTTGTGGATCTTCCCGAATTCGACCTTCTGCAAGAAGATCGGAACGGACGGCCACAAGCCGGACCTTGTCAAAGGCGAGATCCGGATTGTGAAGCCGATCGAGGACGGCAAGGGCAGCGCCTTGAAGGCGGCCGTCGTAGCGGTCACAGATATCGAGGACACAGCGTTCATAGATGGTTACAAGGAGACCGAGGGGGTGTTCAAATTCTGTGAGTTCCTGCCGTATACGGGTGTGGTGGTCAACCAGCGGAACTTCCATGTCGAGAACACCGATCACGACCCCGAGGACCCGAAGTCCAGGAAGGGCGTGTTGCACAGCTCGCACGCTTTCGAGGTGGAGAGTGTGCAGTACTTCTCCTACCACGGCAAAACAGAAGAGGGCATGGAGTACAACATGGACATCTTGGATCCGAAAGGCGCCAGAACGATCTTCAACATCTCGCTTCCGGAGAAGGGCTCCACAGTCGACAAGAAGGTCATCCTCCGCAAGGAAAACCAGGGTTCCTTCCTTGCCTTAGTGTGCGACTATCATGCATGGGAGCGGGCTTTTTTCCTGCCAGTGAAGAATCCTTATTATGCCGTAACCGGCGCAGATGGCGGCTTTAGGATCGAGGACGTGCCGGCCGGGAAGCACAAGATGATCGCTTGGCATCCGTTCGCGGGTCAGATCGAGGCCGACGTCGAAGTGAAAGACGGCGCGACCGTGACGGCGAATTTCCAGATGAAGAAGTGAGCAGTAGGCATTGACCTACTACCTTCCAATGGGTCTAGGTGCTAGGCCGGAGTTGTCGGCAGTCTTCCGAGGGCAGGCGACCAGCTTAGTGCTAACCTTTCACGGCGTCGAAACTTGATGCTGCGTCGAAATCACTTCTATCGCGCCTGATCGACCGCGATTTTTTGGGTGCCGCGGGGGGAGGCAGGCGATATTATGGCACAGGTCATTGAGCAACCTCGCGTCACGCTCGTACTGGCGTGTCGCAGATTTGTGTGCCGCAATGGCGCCTCCTTGTGGCGCGTGTACGCCGCTTCAACCAGCAGCGAACACTGTCCGCCCGAGATGGTCCGGGACAGCCAGCTCGCCGTCCAAAATCGCCGTCTCGCCGTTCACCTCTCGGGCAATTGCCGAGGCGAGATCCCGCAGGCCGTACAGTTTGTATTTGTTTCGAGAGATGAACCGACATTGCCCTCTTTCAATGACTACCAAGGCTCGAAATCCATCGTGTTTGATCTCGTAGATCCATTCTGGATCATCGAACGGGGCAGGCTGATGGATTAACGTCATGGGATTGGGAATAAACATCCCGAACACTATACAAACCAATTGCAGGCGAAAGCTGAGTCGGCAAGCTAAGAAAACAAGACCGCTAAACCATTAGAGTGCTTATTCTTGGATCGCTAAATTATTTGCCAGTGTAAACGTACGCCGTGTGACACATACGTAGTACAGTAACGCGAAAAATTCTCCAAATAGGACAGGGACGAAGAGAAAGCCATAGCCGAGAACTACAAAGCCAATCCCGGCTACTATTTTCAGGAGTGGGTTCTCCCACTCAAAATAACTGTATCCTAAAGCCATCGAGACAAAGAAAACGACTAGCATCCGAGTGAATAATTTCTTTTTGAGAATACTGGAATCACGCTGGACATCTTCCGTGCCCACCTCAAGTCCGTAACGGACTCCTTCAATGATCAGAAAGAACAAAAACATGGTCAAAGAAACTGCCATGAACGAGAAAAATACGTTACCAGGAAAAAGCAACAAGAATATTCCCATTGTGCGGAAAGGACGGTCCCATGGATTAGCTGGGAGGAACAAGAGAGTTATGCATATCGCCAAGAGAACTGTTGCGATCCCTCCTACCCAGAGAAACCAGTCTCCAGTTTGGGAGGATGGCTTAAAAGGTTTAGTTGAAACGGGTGGGATGGGAGCTTCCCGAGAACTTTCCCATTTCTGGTCATACTGTCGGCGGTCTTGTGCGCTACTAAGTACTCGAAAGGCTTCGATGATCACCTTCACCTTCTCCCCATTTTTATTCTTTTCGGCGTAACTCTGAAACAAATCGGGATGAAATTCCTTCAAAAGCCTGCGATAGGCGCTCTTGATTTCTTCTAAACTGGCGGATGCTGCGACACCAAGAATGGCATAGTAGTCAGGGAGCGGTCGTGTTCTACCTTTCATGAATTAGTACCTCTCGTTAGTCGGTGGATTCTAATTCAATGTAATGTCGTGGAATAGAATCGGCTTTCGCATTTGTAAGCGCACCAACCCCTGATACTATGCAAGCTGTTGGAGCACAATTATTTGGATTGTTTTTGCTTCTGGGGCGTTTCAAATGTGCCCAATAGTCCCAAAATTCTTGACGGTTTTAGCCGGCGGGACAATAGTGTCTCATGCGCCCCCTCTCCCTGATTATTTTTCTGGCGGCTTTCCTCTTTTCCACCGTCGCCTCTGCTGAAGTCAAAACTTTCACCGCCACGCACACCTATGTTCTTGGTGACCATGACAGCAAAGACGACGCTCGTCAGCGGTGCTTGATCGAAGCCAAACGCAAAATACTGGAACAAGCAGGTGTCTATATTGAAAGCGCGTCAGAAATGAAGAACTTCGACCTCACGAAAGACAAGATTAGTTCATTTGCTGCGGCGGTCATGCACATTACAAACATTAAAGAAGAGGTCGGGTTTGAGCGGGGGCAGATGACGCTAACGATCAAGCTCAACGCACAGGTGGATCTAGCTGAGATGGGCAAACAACTGGCTGCGCGCCAGGTCGATGCGGGTGTGCGGGACGATCTGGCTGCACAGAAACAACGTCTGCAAAGCCTGGAGGCGCAACTTAAAGCAATGATGCACCGACAGCAGCGCGGACAGTTCTCTGAGCCTTCACCCAGTTCCCCACCAATCGACATTTCAGCAACAGACCTGGAATGGTGGCATGCACGGGCAGCCGAGGGTCACGCAATAGAGCAGGCATTCCTCGGCATATTGTATGAGAATGGCGTAAGTGTGCCCCAGGATTATGCTAAAGCGGCGAAGTGGTATGAGCAAGCGGCAATTCAGGGCTATGTACCCGCTCAAGTCGGACTTGGCTTGCTCTATGCCGAGGGAACGGGTGTCCCACAGGACTATGGGAAGGCACGACAGTGGTTCGAGAAAGCGGCTGCCCAAGGATACGCAGAGGCGCAGTACAGCCTCGGGGTGCTGTATGCCGAGGGAAAGGGCGTTCCACAGGATTATGCCCAAGCGCGGCAGTGGTACGAGAAAGCGGCTACCAAGGGATACGCGCACGCGCAGACCAGTCTGGGGCTGCTCTATTACCTAGGAAATGGTGTGGCGAAGGATTACGCAACAGCACGTCACTGGTTCGAGCAGGCGGTAAACCAGGGGGACGCCTGGGGGCAGCACGACCTCGGGATGCTGTATTTGTTCGGTCAGGGCGTGCCGAAGGATGACATGATGGCGAGGCATTGGTTCGAGAAAGCGGCTGCCCAAGGGCTTGCGAAGTCGCAGTCATACCTTGGCAGGCTCTATTTCTCCGGCGACGGCGTCCCGCAGGATTATAGGATCGCGCGGCAGTGGTTCGAGAAAGCGGCTGCCCAAGAAGATGGAGGGGGGCAAGCAGGTCTTGGGGCAGCATATCTCTTCGGACAGGGGGGGTGCCGCAGAACTATGTGAAGGCGCATATGTGGTTTGCCCTCGCGGCAGCTAATTCGGAGACTGACGAGCAGAGGAACTTCGCAGCAGGCTACCGAGATAAGATCGCGCGCCTCATGACACCCGCGCAGGTTGCGGAAGCACAGCGACTCTCACAACAGTGTTACGCACAGCAGTTCAAGGGCTGCAACTAGCGTCAGATTAGTGAAAAACGCTTCCACTGCGCCGAAACTTGGTGCCGCGTCGAAATGAGTTGTATCGCGCGGACCCGACGCGATTTTTGGGGTGCCGGGGGGGGTGAGGTGATACACAATCAGCGGACCTACTTGGGACCTATTCCAGCTAATCAACGAGGGCAATCCGAAATTAGTTACGGTTGCCCCCGTTTCCTCTCGTTGCCCGCTGTGTCTCGCAGACTCAATATCTAAATGCTTGTTACAGCGCCGCCGTGTCCTGCTGTGTCGTGACGTGAACTGACGTCGAAGCGGCCCCTTGTTTACAAAACTGCAAAACTCAATTTCTTGAGCCAACGTCATGTGTCAATCTGCTCCGCAGTGCACTGCATAACTCTCGTATCGCATCGTAGTGCTCATCGGTAATGACCCCTGAAGGGTGCTCACTGAGAATCGCAGTAAGGGAGTCCTGCAATGCGGCGTAGGATGTGTGTGCGGACCTGGAAAGGAACATGCCTCCTCCGTCGGTAAAATACCAATTTCGCAGGGACTTACTGAGTTCAGCTAGAGCCTCATATCGGACACTCTCTAACCGCGGCCACTTGGGCAAAACCTCCGTTACCTTCCATAGCTCTTTGTACGCAATGATCCTTTCGCGTTGAATGTCGCTAGTGAGTGGAGCATCCATTGACTCCGAGCCTTTGCGTTCCGAAAGCGCATTGACGGCGGTTGCAACCTCAGTGGCAATGTTCCCTTGGGGATAAAGGATCGTCACTGCACGCAGGTATGGATCAACCTTTGGAAGAAGCGTAGGTTGGGCCATCACCGGGAGGATCTTTCCAGAAGGACTTGGCCACCGTTTTTTTGCGAACAGCAGCTCACTCTGGGCATAATGTTCCTTCCTCACTGATGCGGGAGAAATTAGAAAGACAACTAGATCGCATGCGTCGATGGCCTTTTGAATCGGCGAGTCATATTCCTTGCCGGGTGTGAGGGCAGATCGATCAAAGAAGACCTCATGCCCCTGAACGGACAGAGCGACGTTGATTTCTTCCGCGATGAGTCGTTGTTCATGCGCATAGGACAGGAAAATCTTCATTTAATTAGCTTGAACAAGCAGCACCACCGACATGGGGTCATTTCCTATCTTGGGAACAGACTTGCAGACTATAGGGACTCTTCTGCATGCACAGTGGATCCACGCTCAGCGTTACGAGCCGGATCGACATATATGCAGGCCTCGATCAGCCAATCATAGGAGCGGATGTATATGTCTCTCTCTCGAAAGGACCGGATGATCTGCCGGTCGCTGTCACAGAAGTGATCTCTTCGACCCACCAAAATAATTCCTTCGTGTCTTCCCAGATCATCGACCCCTAGGTCTTTCATTTCCTGAGTGCGATTGTCAGGAAGCCATTTCCATTTCTCAAAGTGTTCTAGCTTGTCGATGGCCTGCTTCAGGGCACCCGTTGGAGCAGAATCTGCGAAGAAAGAGCCCTCTGCTGGACAAAATAAGAAGTGTTGCCAGTGTAGGCTTCCACTAGTGCCCATGAACGTCCCAACAGCGAGATCCGGGTTCAATCCGCCGAGATTAGGCTTCACACGGTATAGAACTTCTCCGAAACTAAAATGCCCGACCATCGCTTGGACCACATTAGGGTACATGCAGAGAAACTCACTGAGCCTGGCTGGTAAAGGCCCTTCATTGACGATGACAACTAACTGCCCGGTCAAAGTAAGCTCACGTGGCCTGGTAGCACTCCGTTCCAGGACCTCGCGCGCGATCGCTCGAGCCACCACCTGAATCCCAGCCGATGTGTTAAAAGCGAGTCGATCCGCCAGCATTGGAGAGCGCCGAGCAACCGCTGTCCGGTCGACCTCATGCTAGACGGGCAAGATCGTCTTGGCGCCCGTGTCCTCCAACGCGAAAAGCCCGTTTAGTTCTTTTTGGGGCCACGCCTTATTGAGGAAGTGCTCGCTAATGATGACGACGCCAAACGTGCTAGCCGAAAGCCCTTCATCGATTTTCTGACGCAGACTGTCTCCCATCCTCAACTCGAACTGATCAAGCCAGACCTGCAATCCAGCTCGGCCTAATGTCTCCGCCAAAGGGAGGGCCACCGTTTCTTTTTCCTCTGAGGCATAACTGATAAAGACATCCCACCATTTCTTCATGGGCTTCCTCCCGGCAGAAGGCATACTTCAAGCGCACATGTGATGGTTACCTACGCCAAATAAGAGGAGAATTCAACATATGGACACGGCAGGCTATAGCATACTAGGAGTGACCGTGGCCGGTATGGTGCCTACCTGATGCCAAAACACGCTGACACACCATGATCCAGAAATAAGATGTGCCATCACAAATCCTTCACTTTTGCTGCGTGGCCTGAGGTAGGGTTTCGGCGGGACTCTTAATCAGCGGGCGAAAACACGACCAGCTGAGTGCTAACCATCCGCTGCGTCGAAACTTGGTGCCGCGTCGAACTCACTTGTATCGCGCGGTCTGAACCCCGATTTTTTGGGCGCCGGGGGGTGGTGAGCGGGTGAATCGACGCACGTTTGACGCGTAATCACACCGCCACTATTTCGCCGTGAATTTCCGGGGATCAATGATGTGTCCTGTCCCATCGCCTTCTACGCTCGCGAGATAGGCGTGTGCCGCGGCAGCGACGGGCATGCCGAGCGACGGGTCCATCTCCAAGGCGATCAACGATTCGGTAACCCAGGGTGGACTTACGGCGTTGACGCGAATGCCACGAGGGAGTTCCAAGGCCGCCGCGCGGACAAAGCCCTCAACGCCCGCATTCACCATGCTGAACGAGGTACTCCCCTGCATGGGTTCCTGACTCAATACGCCGCTGGTCAGCGTGAACGAGCCGCCATCGCTGATGTACTGCCGACCGATCCGCACGAGATTGACCTGTCCCATGAGTTTGTTGGAGAGTCCGGTGTGATAGTCGGCGTCTCGCAATTCATCGAGGTTCGCAAATATTGCCAGCCCCGCCGTACACACCAACGCATCGAAAGGCCCGAGGACGCGAAACAGTTGGCTAACGGAGTCCGAAGAGGCGAGGTCCACGTGAAAGCCTCCCTCCTGGTGCCTGACTTTCACCACGTTGTGACGCGTTCCTAGAGCCGCGACCACCGCAGTCCCGATAGTACCCGTTGCGCCTACGACGATGACCCTCATCTCTTGTCCTCCTGGTGTGTGTCTGTTACGTCTCGAGGCGGCTTTCTCGACACAGAGTGAGATTAGGCGTTGGGCCTGTCAGGAGGCAAGAGGTGATGAACACGTTGCATCGGGAGCCTTCATGGGTCGCAGTGCTGACCACTCCACTGCGCCGAAAACGTGTGGTTGCATCGACAACCGACTCGATCGACCGATTGAAGTATGGTAGGTTTCCCGCCCATGCAGCTATTTGTGGACTTCCTATCCGATCCGATTGTTGTAGGTATCCTGACAATATTGGGAGCCGTCACAACTGTTGGCGACTTTTTGAAACTCTGGGACTTTGGCCCTCTTAGTCTGTTGCGGTGGACACGGGCACGGATCAGTCAAGCCTTTTGGAGCGTGCCAAAGGAAACGCTGAGGATTACAATGCGGACAGCTCGATGTCTTATCGGATGGATGCCGGCGGAATCAGGAGAGCGAGTCCAGCCCAGCAATCGATTAGACATGATTGTTTCGGAAGAGGCAGTGCAGCGAGCGAGGGCCGGCGCC
>Ga0126383_10000899_pt1 | contig 17524 bp, 12 predicted proteins | sample PanSoiMetPlot_35_FD_96882 | JGI IMG/M metagenome (GOLD analysis project Ga0126383, IMG submission 96882) | Tropical forest soil microbial communities from Panama - MetaG Plot_35 | ecosystem: Environmental > Terrestrial > Soil > Tropical forest > Bulk soil | place: Panama | collected 2016-02-17
GGTCTGGTCGTTTCGCGACCAGCGCTTCAAATATCTTCCGACCAGCCTGCTGTATTTCTTCTATACCGGCCCGAGCCAGATCAACGCGGACTCCAACGGCTGCGCGGCCGGCAATACGCTCGCGGAAGCGATCGTCCAGGGCTTCCTCGAACTGGTGGAGCGGGATGCGTACGCGATCTGGTGGTACAATCAATTGCGCCGAGCGCAAGTGGACCTCAGCCAACTCGATGATTCCTACGTCCGTGACCTGCAAACCCAACTCGCCGAAACCGGACGCCGGCTTTGGGTACTCGACGTCACCAGCGATCTCGGAATTCCGAGCTTTGTGGCAATGATGTACTGGACGCACAATTCACAGGAGAACATCGAGTTCGGTTCCGGCGCACACTTTGACACCCGGATCGCCTTGCTCCGGGCGTTGACCGAACTAAACCAATTTCTGTCGATCGGCCTCATGGGAGGTGGCACTGGAGACAAGTCGAGTCTTGATGGGTCCACTCCATTTCGTCTGCGGGACCATCCCTTTTTGACGCCCAGCGATCAACCCGCGGTCCAACCGGGTTTTGCTTCGAAGGCCGGCCGTCTCGACTCGCGCGAGCAGGTGACCGCCTGCGTGCGTTTGGCCAAGCAGAAGGGACTCGACTTTCTCGTCCTCAATCAGACGCGCCCCGACATTGATGTCCCCGTCGTCAGGGTAATCGTGCCAGGGATGCGGCATTTCTATCGCCGCTTTGCACCGGGTCGCCTTTACGATGTTCCGGTAAAGCTTGGATTGCGCGACCGACCGCTGTCGGAAAGCGAGCTCAATCCACTTCATCCCCATACCTAAGGGTCACCGCCGGCTTGCGCGTTCCCGGAACAAAAAAAGGGCGACGGGCTGCACCGCCAACGATTTCCGTCCGGCTTAATGGCCATGTCTCGCTCGAGGCGCATGCAAGCGGACACATCCTGGCATGCTTCGGTGGCCATTCAGTTGATTTGGGAACGTTCAGCGCGGCCGCGGCTGCTTGCGCACAGGATCTGCGCAACGGTTTGCCACTCGCCTCCTTAAGGTCTGGCGGCCGGAACATCGACAGCGAAACCCATGTATTGGTCCGCCGATTGGCCAAATGTGGTCTATTGGAGTATCGCCTCCAGGGTTCAAGAAAAAACGAGGACCAGGTCGTCATTGAAGCTCAAGTTGCCGATTACTGGCCCAAAACCCCGCCGCTCAGCGATGCCGACGTCCTAGTGCTGTCACGATTTGCGTACATGCGGCGGCGCGGCAACGAAATGGTGTTGGAGTCGCCGCGCGCGGGTGCCTTGTTCAGAATTTGCGATCCGAAGATCGCGACCGCGATCGCCGCACTGTCTGCGCCCCAAAATATCAAAAGCTTCCGTCGACAGGACGGTTTTCCGGGGCTGGAGCTTCTCGCCTTGTTGGTCGATTGCCAAATTCTTTTCAAGATAGAGGCGACTGCCAATCTTAACCCACGAATGGCCGAGGGTGACCGCAGCCTCGCTCTTTGGGATTTTCACGATCTTTTGTTCCACACGCGCAGCACCGAAGGCCGGCATGCCAACCCGCTCGGTGGTCTTTATCCGTTCGCTGGTGTCGTGGCGCCGCTCCCGGCGCTGCGGCCAGGCTGGCCAGGAAAGAAGATCAACTTGCGCAAGTTCTCAGTCGCGCATTCGAAGACAATCTCGCCGCTTGCAAAGATCCTGCGTGAACGACATTCGACTCGCACCTTCGATGATCAGAGACCGATCACTCTCGCCGAACTTTCGCGGGTCCTGGACAACGCGTCATGCATTCTGTCGAGATGGAAAAGCAAGGTCGATTTTGGCGAGGGCAGTCCGTTGGTCGAGTACGCGGTCAGGCCGTATCCGTCGGCGGGTGCCAGCTACGCACTCGAGCTCTATTTGGCGGTTAACAAATGCAAGGGGCTTGCCCGAGGCTTCTATCATTATGATGCCGGGGGGCACGCATTGGCCCCAATTGCAGCCCGTCCGCATGACCTCGAAGCGATGTTGACCGGAGCCAGATTGGCAATGGACGTGCGTGCCACGCCTCAAGTGCTGATCACGATTGCCGCCCGCTTTGGCCGGATTTCGTGGAAGTACTGCTCGCTCGCCTATGCGCTGCTTCTGAAGGACGTCGGCGTGCTGACTCAAACACTCTACCTGGTGACGACTGACATCGGACTCGGCGGATGTGCGATTGGCACCACCAATATTGATCTGTTTGCCAAGATGACCGGGATCGATTTCCACATCGAAGGCCCGGTCGGTCAATTTGCGCTTGGTCGCAGTTCGAAAGCTGATCGACCATGAGCGCGCTCAATCCTCAGCAGTGCACTGATGTCCGCTTCTGGCGGACAGCCCACTGAAAGCTCTGCTTTTGTCCGCTTTTCGGGGCAGCGCAGACTTACTGATTGCATTGCAAAATGTCTGCGTTTTGACCCAAAACGGACATAGCGCGACCAAAACGGATATTTATTAATGCTCAATTCGTGGCGCGGTTTGCAATCTAATGGAATAAGAACTCTACCCATGGTGTTGTCTTCTCCGCCGGTTCGCGCTTTGAAGGGGAAACATGAAAAGTCGGTACAGAATGGCGTTGTCCAAAAATACAACATCCAGAATTAGCAGCCTCAGTGCAGTCGCAGCGATCGTTTGGCTGGTAGTCCCCGCACTGGCCCAGACACCACCGGTTGGGCCGGACTTCTCGAAAGTGACAATAAAAACTACGGACCTTGGCAATCGCACATACATGCTGGAAGGTTTTGGCGGCAACATTATCGTTGCGGCCGGCGATGATGCGATGATTATGGTGGACAGCCAATACGCGCCGCTGCATGACAAGATCAAGGCGGCTATCGCTGCCGTCACGGCGCAGCCGGTCAAGTATCTCATCAACACGCATCACCACGGTGACCACACCGGCGGCAATGGACCGTTCGCCAAGGATGGTGTGATCATCGTGGCGCATGAAAATGTCAAAAAGCGAATGGCCGAAGGCTGGACACACAATCTGTCCGGCATAACCACGCCGCCGGCCGGGGCCGAAGTGCTTCCCGCCATGACCTACACCGACTCGATGGTGCTCGAGGTGAAAGGCCTCAGCGCGCAGCTCAAACATCCGCCGAATGCGCACACTGACGGCGACACCTACGTTTATTTCGCCGATGCTAATGTGCTCGCGACCGGCGATACTTTTGCCAACGGGCGTTATCCCAACAGCGATTTTTTCAACGGCGGCAATATCAAAGGTATGATTGCGGCGGTCGACGGCTATCTAGCCACGATTAACGACCAGACAAAGATCGTGCCCGGCCATGGCCCGCTAGCGAACAAGGCCGATTTGATCGCCTTTCGGGAGATGCTCGTTATCTCGCGCGATCGCATGGCAAGCCTGATCGCCGAGGGCAAGGCACTCAGCGAGGCTGACGCGCAGGCCGCAAAGCCATTCGCTGACCTTGATGCTAAATGGGCGGCTAATGAGCAAGCCAGCAGAAACTGGGTGCGTGTAGTCTACAACTCGATGAAGCAGTGAGTTTGTCCCGGGCGATGTCCCGAGATTTTTTCTGTTGAATGTCGAGAATGTTCGCGAATGGCTGGAACTGCTCAAGCAGATTGCGCTAGGTGTGCCGTGCGCTGCCAGGGCCCAGACTGGCTTAGCCAATCGCGGGTTCGGCCTATTGACCCTGAATAGAAAATCGGCCGGCCAAGCTGTTCTGTAGGACGTGCTGCTGAGCGACTTGTCTCTTTTTGGCAGCGCTTCGGCCCGTGCTGCGCGCAAGGCAGCGGCACATGATCTGCGCGCGCGTTCCGATTGCTTGAAAAACACAGCTAGCGCAGCATAAGGGAGCGCTTTCGAATGTCCGCCTATTGGCCCTTAGCGGACATTGTTGTCGTACGCATAAATGTCTGCTTTTAGGGGTAAAGCGGACATTCGCTTTTGACCTAAGTGGACCTGAGATGGATATTGTCAACTAGGCGTGAAACTGACGAGCAGCGGTTTGAGACTTTTCTTTAGGAGGTCATAATCAGGACGCCGAGACGCACTTCAAATTGATTGCTTGCTGTAGCGCGAGACACAAAGGAGGAACCCATGCCTGATTCCATTTACAACGTTATTGAATTGGTGGGAACCAGCACAGAGTCGTGGGAGAAGGCTGCCAAGGCGGCAGTTGATATGGCCGCTAAATCTTTGAGGGACCTTCGAGTCGCAGAGGTCGTGGAGCAGGATATGCAACTCAAAGATGGGAAAGTTGAAGCATATCGAGCGAAAGTGAAGATCTCGTTCAAGTATGAGGGCAAAGATTAGCTCCAATCAATGTCGTCTCTTCTGGGAGCGCCCTTCGGCGGCAAAGGCTACATTGCCGGCAATGGAGCCACGATTGAATGAGACTCAGACGGGCGGAGTTCGCGTCACGTCGCGCATCGACAACGACGGAGATCGAGCGGCTGATATAGTTTAATTCAAGCGAGCGCGCGTTGAATTGCGCGGCGCATCAGGTAAGCCGCTACTCGAATTGCGAGCACGACCACAAGCAGTCGCACAAGCAAGCTGTCGGAAAGCCTCGTCGCCGGATTAGCTCTTGGACGTGCCGACCTCGCACGCAACATCCTCTGACTGCTCGGAAAAGCTCTGATCATTTAGCCCTAAGTTCCGCTGAGCTTGATTTGGCGGCTGCGGCTTCTGTGCGCAACGTTTCAAGCAAGACGCGGTTTTCGCTCCAAGCCTACGACGGCGCCAAGCTTCGCGATAAGAGGAATCAGGATCAGTTCATGCCCTAATCAGCAATAGGGTTAATTGCTATCGCAGCACTTGCCGTTTCCTCGGTCATGTCGATGCCGCGTCCGCTTTAGCGGGCAAAGCGGACATCGACAATCACGGCGCTTTGACGATCTGCTTGCATACGGGGGGCATCCCGGCCAACGTCAAAACAGGTCTTGGTTTACTCGGCGGCGGATGCAACGTCGTTTCCTTGAACCAGAAGTCGAGCTCGCTACCGCAGCCATCGCTTGGGAGCGGCGGAACTGGCGGCTTGCACTCCGCACTGTCCGCCGGACAGGCGATTTGGACATGAAAATGCTCGGCGTGACCATACCAGGGACGCACCTTGTAGAGCCAAGTGCGGTCAGCTCCGGCCTCGCGGCAGAGCGCCTTCTTGATCGCGGCATTGACCAAGATGCGGACGACCACCGGATCCTGCGCAGCCATTCGGATCAGCGCAGCATGTCTGTGAGTCCACACTTCCGGATCAACGTCACGCAGATTAGGCGCGACCACATCGGTGGCCGAGCCGAACTCGCGCTCCTCGCGGCTTTGCACGTGGTCTGGCATCGGCGCAAACCAGATATCGACGTCGAGGCCGATTTGATGGCTGGTGTGCTCGGAAAGCATCGGCCCCCCGCGCGGCTGAGACATGTCGCCAACTAAAAGACCGCTCCACCCAACCTTTTTTGCGTTCGTGGCAAACCGTTCGATGAAGCGTATGAGTTGCGGATTGCCCCAGTTGCGGTTGCGCGACGGCCGCATGACTTGCCAGGTCGGCCCGGTGATCGGCAGCGACACGGCGCCTGTGAGGCAACCGTCGAAATCGCCGCCGATCGAGCGTGGCGGTCCGGGAAACGGCGTCGACTTGCGCGCGAACAGTTCCTTGGCCGGCGTTGAAGGCGCGTCTGGATTTTTCAGCGGCGGCAGGGGCTTGGGATTGAGCGAGCCGGGAAGCATCGGGTCAATCGAGTGCTTTTCCTGCGCGACAGAGGAACCCGCGGCGGCAAGGAAGAGGACGGCGAGCAGGCAAGCGACAGCGCGCATCAGCAACCATACTTCTTATGGGTCTCTAGGAAACTGGAATCAAATTGCAATCATGCCCAAGCTTCAGAATTGGAAGAACCAACGCCTAGCAGTGAGAAGCCATCAGCCGCGATCCTTCCCGATGCAGCTTAGCGGTAAAAAAAGGACCCTGGTTCGCCAAATAAGCCGGGCCGAGTGGAGGATTCTCAAGATTGAACCTCGCAATTGACGAAGTTGCGCGTGGAGTCGCAAGGGCCTTACTGCACATTCCACAGCGGATAAGCGGCTAGCAATGTAATTTTTATTTTGAGAACCAGTTATTCGACGGGCTCCTCAAATTTCGCGCACCATTTCGGGCGAGCACGTGCCGGTACTTTTGAACTGCAATTAATCCTACATGACTCGGTCTCGCATGGCAGCAGGCCACTGCTGCCCACAGTCGCGTCAGGCGTTGCAGCAGCTCTTGCTGCCGGGGAAGACAAGGAAGGAGGCGTTGGAGGTGTCGCGGTCTGCGGAGCGAGCGGTTCAGGTTGCAGCTCATGTCTAGGAGACAAGTTGCCTGCAGCGCATCCCGCGAGCGCCAAAACAAGCATGGCCGCTACCAGTCTCATGATTTCTATCTTGCTATTTTTTTGGATTTTTGTGTGAAGGGATCGTGGCGGAATCCACGGCGATACCCGTCCTTTGATAGCGTGGTGCCGCATCGGCGCGGGACACGGTTTGCCGTTAGTTCGGCTTGTTTAAAGCAGTATTCGTAACCAACACTCCGCGCTTGCGACGAGACCGCCGCACAGCGCCACCGTTACCAACTCGGGGGAGGCCAGGAAGGCAAGCATTACTAAGCCCCGGAAGGCTACAACTCGCTCGATTAGAAAGCATTACCTCTAACGCGCGCTTAATGAGCCGGATGCCGCTTGGCCTGCGGTGATTCCATCCCCGGATGGTCGGCAAAAGCCATGCGCCGGTTTCGAACAGTACGCCCAGGCGTAACGGCGCGGATTGGCCAGGCAGCCTGCCAGCGAGCCGCTGAAAAAAGCCCCGACGAAGCGGGGCTTTTGAGTAAAAACTGCGCTGAAAAAGTCATCAAAATAAAGGTGTTTGAGAGAAGATCAGCAACTGCCGGCAGATGCTCCCGTAGTGACTTCGGCGGAGTACGTCGCCATGTTGCAGAAACCAGGCAACACACTTGCCTACTATCTCGAATGCCTATCGATCTTGCAGGAGCGCACAACGCGCACCCACGACGAAAAAAGGCGCATATTTCAGGAGACAACGTGCCAACGTTGGATGGACTTGGCGGCGGCCGCCGCCCGTGCCGAACATGTTGATTTGTTTCTCCAAAGTCTCGCATTCAAGAAAGTACCGCCGATGGAAATCTGCAAAACGTGCTATCGACGAATGCGCCTAGAGACAGTCGAAGCGACAAATGAAGGTGAAATGTACGCGTTTGAATGTGTGGAATGCGGGAGCGAAAAGATACGAGTGGTCCACAACCACTGATCTTCACCGCAGAGGCGGTGTCTGCTTATGGGAGTAAAGCGGACGTCGCTTGGAAGTTCATCTCAACGGCTAAACTAGCGAACATTTCAACTGATGTCCGCTTTAGCGAACGTTCGGGGTGCGAGACTTTGCAATAGAGCAACGGACCGACGTTCGCGACGGAAAACGTGCGCTTTGATACACATCAAAATGAGGAACGACAGAAAGGATAGCCTGCCCACCAACGTGGAAGCTTGTCATGCGGACGGACATCGCGATTATCGTCGCGGCTATAACAGCAATATTTGTTACATTTGCGGCTACAATTGCCTGGGCGGATTTTTATAGTAGAGGCTTTCGCGCGCCGGGCGCGCAGTATTTCAATCGAGAGTAAGTCACGAGGCCATTGTCTAAGTGCTGTCCGCTTTAGGGGAAGAGCGGACAGGGGTTTAGAACCCCGCTGTTACGACGTCCTGAAAATTCCTAATGCACCCGCACGACTTTGGTTTAGCGTGTGGACTTGTAGCCATTGCTGGAGTTTAAGACCGGCACCAAATCATGGGTGACGGCCGCCGATGCGAGAGCAGAGCGCAGGCATTTTGATGTTTCGTCGTACGGGCGCGCGACCCGAGGTCTTGCTCGTTCACCCGGGAGGACCGTTCTGGGCAAACAAAGATGAGGGCGCATGGTCCATCCCAAAAGGCCTTTATGAGGCGGGCCAGGATCCACTTTCAGCGGCCCGGCGTGAATTTGAAGAAGAAACCGGTTGTTCTGTTCAAGGCGAGTTCATTGCGCTTGGATCGTTCAAACAGCGGAGCGGTAAAGTCATTACTGCTTGGGCTGTTGAAAGCGATTTCGACGTTAGAACGTTCAAGAGCAATGTGTTCTCGATGGAGTGGCCGCCAAAGTCGGGGCAGATCAAAGATTTTCCTGAAGCGGATCGCATTGGTTGGTTTGCGCCCGATTCAGCAATCGAGAAAATCATAAAGGGGCAAGTTCCGATTTTGGGAAAGCTATTCGTGCTGCTCGAGGACAAAAAGTAACTCCGAGCTGGCCAATCCACCCGGGTCTCGAATGTCCGCTTTCGGAGAAAAAAGGGACATACCAATTGTATGACATTAGTGTCTGCTCTTGACTTAAAACGGACATCCGCCAGTGGCTCTTGCATCGCAAAATGCCCGCGAATGACCCAAAGCGGACACAGTATTGTAGAAATATGGTTCTGAGCCGAGCGCATCCCTGCGTGGCTCGGGCCGGGACATGCGATCGAAATGGAGATATATTTTGCCCAAGCAAATTGATGCCAACTCAACACGGGCCACGGCGCGTTTCCCTGGATTAGAGATCGAGATCGCCCACAGCAGGTCGCCATCTGGTGACGCAGAACAAATTTCAATTAATCTGCAGGCCGTGCCCTCATTTGAAGCGTTCGGCCAATTCCTTCAGTCGGCCAACCCGTTTGCATTTTGGATTCAGGCGGCGCAGCTCGCATGGTTCCCATGGCTCGGTGGCGCAGGTGCCCTGATGCTGCCGCGGAGTACGGGCTCAGACCTGCCAAGCGTTGACACTGGTTATTTGGAATCGGACAAGCAAAAAAGCACTAGTTGATGCTATCGAATTTTCGCGCACTTTAATGGGGAAGGTTCAGGCGATCGCGTGAGTTACGATCGCACTCTAAACACGTCGTCGTGCTCGCGCGCATGCTCGATCACCTTCAGCCCGAAATCGTCATTCGGCCCAACTTCGGTAACCGGCGCATGATCAACCTCAAGCGATTCGACCTTCTGGGTGAAATCGGTGGTATTTCCGAGGATGTGGATCACGTCGCCGACGCACAACTTGGTACCGGGCTCGAGTCGCATGGTCGCGACTGACAGATGGCTGTAATAGTGGGTCACGATGCCGATGCGCTGCTCCCGCGAAACGGCTTGCGCGAGCTCGTTCGACGTCGCTCTCGCTGCTCCGGGCTGCGCCAGCGCGCCGGCCGGCGGCGGCTTGACAGCGGTCTTCGCGGTCGGCCCGGATTTCTTGGGTGACAGCGGCCGGGCCGACACGTTCTTCGCTGTCTTTTTGCTGGTTGTCCGGGCTTTTTTGGCCGCCTTTTTGCGCATGGCCGCTTTGGTGGGCGCCTTCTTCCGCTTTCGCCCGGCTTTGCTTTTCGCTTTCCTTCTCGTCGCCATTACACGCTCCCTACGCTCACGTGTATGATCGTTGCTGAATAAAAAGGTAAGTCAACGGGGGGGAAAGGAATTGTGATCTTGCGCGGATGAATGTCCGCTCTTGGGGGTAAAGCGGACATACCGCGTGCAATGCAAAAATGCCCGCTTATGATCCAAGGCCGACATTACGGCGCGCCTGTGCTCTGAATGGAACCGGGATGGGAAACGTTGGCTAATGCGCTTGCACAGCAAATGTCCGCTTTCGGGGTAAAGCGGACATAGGATTTCCTTGTTTGAGATCGCAATTGCCGCTCAAACCGCGGCAGTCGTCGCGTAGGAAACAGTAGTCTCGAACGCATAATCGCAACCCTCACATTTCCAAAGGTGACGCACGCAGCGCCGATCAACGTGCTCCGACCATTCAGGCCTGGACAATCGCTTGCCGCATTGAGCACACGGGTTTGAGCGCGCGAAATTTCTAGTGTTGTTTAAGCGAAATAGCATGGACGGTTCCTCGAACGGCGGTGGGCCGCACTGGTTTGACGCGCAGCGTTTTTGGTGGATTTTGAGAACTTGCACTTAGCAATGCAGCATCATTGCTTACTTTTCTCTTACCCGCATGGGACGGACCGTGCTTTCAGTAGCCCATTACCGTGTGATCCAATAATCACAAGCCTTGAAATTCATGGCTGTTCCTTGCGCCGACCTATATACCGCTGATGCACTCTTCGGTATTGTTTGAATCGTTTCTGGGTCGCTCATATGGGTCGAGCCCAGTTTTACGAAGCCGGACGCGGAGGTTTGTAGATGGTACCACCGGGTCAGAAGGGCCGCGAGGATCGCTAGCGCCAAACGTTCGGACCTACCGTAGCGGCAAAATTTCAGAACGGCACGCCGGGAACGGCTTTCGGGGTCGCATCAGTCAGGCAAGACCCCAACTCAGCCGTTCCCGACGCGTATCTGTTCCTACTCATGCGCGGACGCTTCACGAATCGGCTGACTTGCGCGAAATCATCGCGCTTTTATCGTCAGCTGCGCCTTTAGAGCCTGCGCGTACTCTGCCCGCGCGTTACAACAGCTCACCCGCGGCGAGTGATGAGTTTGATTGAGCAGATCGCCGATTAGGCAGCAAATCTCAGAGCATTTATCCATAATTTCATCGCGCGTGATTATGCGCGTACCTTCTTCGGCGCAGCCGGGCGGCGCCAGATCATTTAGCGGTGAATGCTTATCCCGCGCTCAGATGGGGGCCGGTTGGCAAGAAAAGAAGTGGGTCGAAAAAGTAATACATTCCTGTCGCTGAAAGCGCGATTACGGTGAAAATGGCGCCAGTGATGACTACATTTCTCCACATTCCCCTATGTTATCCAACGCAATTATGACCGCAGTGATTTGAATCACAAAAATACCAGCGTCTTCCTGCCCGCCGACCAACGTCCGCTTCTTACGGAAATTAGATATCGCTCGAATTTGCGCCGACGTCCGCTTTTGGGAAAAGACCGGACATTGCCATAGCCGGGCAAGGGGTGCGGTCCGCAGGGTGAATTCAAAACTGAATCTGTGAAGCCCCTGTGACATACAGATTGCATCAATAGGAAGGCCACGCATTTGCGCGCGGCCCGCCGCAAGCCGCTCCTGACAGACCGGCTCGAAGGTCCTTGGATAGTTTTAAGATTTGGTGAGACCCGTCTCAGAAATTGTAAAGCGGTCCCAGTTTCCGAAATATGGGGCGACAGAGGGACTGGGACCGCTTCAAACGGAGTTCGTGGAAAACTCCGCTCGAACGAGAAATACAATTACGCCCAACGAGCGCGCTATAACGCGCCCATAAATTTTGATGTGGCATGTGTGTCAAAAGGCATAAGCACAATTGCAGATAGAAAGCGGCCCCAATCGGGGTGGGGGAAATCGCTGTGGCGTCCAACCCGATGGGGCCGCCCCAAGCGGAGTCGCCCCCGCCGGATGCTCCTTATAGCGGAATTAATGAAGGCTAGGAAATTTTGGTGCCTCGTGAACCGGGTGAACAGGAGGGCCACGCATTTGCGTTCCCGATAGGTGCTCACGTCTTTAAGAATTGCACGCCTGTCTCAGTGATCGATCGCCAGATAATTCGGCAGGGACGAATTGAATAGCCGCCATCAAAGGTCAAAGCAAACTCTTCCGGCAGATCGACTGTACTGGGGAGGTGGAGGCGCGCTCCACTATTCGTCACATTCCGCACGACGCAGTCCAGCAGAAAGGACGTGCCAAGGACGAGCTTGGCGCCCTTGAGTACGCGTGAGCGCGGAGTACTGCGGCGGTCGCGACGACGACGTTCCTGCATGGTCGAATGGATACAAGCAAAGAACTCGTCAAACTATAACTTGTGCGGAAACAATGTAGTCATTTTGGAAAGCAGATTTTTAACGACTTGGCCTATGAGACCAAGGGTCTTGGACGTCCACTATTGGCCCTTAGCCGACACTCCAATCGCCACTTCGAATGCCCGCTTTCGGAGAGGTGTAAAGCAGATGCCGATTGCATTTACTCGATGTGGCAATCGCTATGGCCGCTTGCACGCGACCATCGCTTCCGGCCGGGTCCGGCTCGCAACCGATGGCGGCTCAAAGATCGCGAGGTAAGCGTCGCTGCCGGTGAGTCGATCGAGACTGATCTCGCGGTATCCCACGGCTGCAAGCTCACAGCGCAGAAGCCCTGGCGGGGTACCGTGCTCGGACGTCGGCGCGTAGGCGTCGACAATGCCGACACGCGCGCCAGGCTTAAGCGCGGGAACGAGATTGTAGAGCAGACCGTAGGGCTGGGTGATCTCGTGATACATGTGCACCAGGATTGCAATGTCGAGTGAATCGGCCGGCAACCTGGGATCGTGCGGCTCGCCGAGGCTTATTACAACGTTTTGCAATCCGAGGTCGCGCGCCCGGCTGCGCAGACCCCGCAAATATTCGGGTACGACATCTTCTGCTATGATGCGGCCGTGGGAACCGACGATCGGGGACAGCCGCACAACGTAATAACCGCTGCCCGCGCCAATGTCTGCGACGGTCATCCCCGATTTAATGCCGAGTAGACGTATGAGTTGGCGCGATTCGCCAGCACGGTCGCGCTCCTTTTCGTTGTGCCAGATTGGGCTGACAATGTTGGCGACTGGGCGATCAGGATCTGGAAAGGCCGCAGCCGGCGTGCCTGATCCCGCCAAGAATTCCTGCGCAGAAGCTGATATTGTGAACGTGGCGGCAAAGACGGCGGCAATCGTCATTTGCACGACGTCGCCAAAGTGACGCCTCGGCGCCTTCCAGTTCGCTCGTGACTTTAGCAATCGGCCACCTTGAGTTCTTGCGACCAAGCCCCTGCAATTAAGTGATTGCGTGGGGGCCGCGAGTGTCTGCCTATGGCGTGGAACCGATATTGGGCCATGCCCGCCTTGAGTCCGCTGCCAGCGCAAAGCGTCGCCCGCCGTCCCCTGAGTTAGCTCGTTTGCACCGTTGTCGGGTCGAGACGAAAGACGCCGCAGCCAGCGGGGTCTGGTTTCTTTAATAAGCTGGCGGGCCGGGGAGATGCCGCGAGAAAGCTGCTTGCAAGCACCACAAACAACTTGTCGAATAGCTGTCGTTATTCTATTGCGCGTTCATCCAGCTGTCTGATCCCGTCAGCTTGACGGACACATTCGAAAGGAAAACGCGCGTCGGCATGCCGTCCGAAGTGCCCCGATGATCCATTGAGATGAGCAGGGGCCCCACCTTCTTGTAGTCAGCCCATGTCGCCATCAAGAGTTTGGGCCTTTGCTGTGTCCCCGGCCCGCCTCCGTGATAGACAAATTCCTCAATCCGATTGTCGGCACCGACATAGAGTTCCCAGGTGTCGCCGGGCGCGTAACCGCCCTCCGAGGGATACTTCACCACGACCCGCTCCGCGGAACCGTTCCCCAGCGGCAGTTTCTGCATGCCCTCATCGGTGACTTTGGCGCTGCCGTCCCAGGAAACATGCAGCACGAAGAGCAGCCAATAATTATCGATGCTGAAAGCCGGATCGATTTCATTTTTCACGAAGTCGGATTGGCTGCTGAGCTGCGAACGCTGGTACGTCAGCTTCATCGGATTGCCGTCTTTATCTTTGCCATCGTAGGTAATCAGATCCGTCTTGGGTTCCCATTCCCAGCTGCGTGTAAGGTTCAGCCCGGGGAATTCGAGGTTAAAGGTGTAACGGATTTTCTCGACTTGGTCGAAAGACTCGAGTCCGTAGGCCTTGAACATCTGTTGGAAAATCGGCGGACGTTCCTCCGCATGTGAAGCTGCCGCGAGGACCAGTACCGACACCGTGAAAGCCAAAAGACGGATCATGTGCTGACACTTTCTATTTTAGATAAAGAGTCCTTCGCGATGAAGTGAACGGATTTTTTCTAAGCGTACGCCGGTAGCCTCGGGGAGACAACCAGGCCAACCGGTCGTGCAGCGGCACAACGGGTGACCCAATGATTGCGCACCGTTGCCGCCGATCTACATCAGCCCGCCAGAACCGCCAGGCGTGTAATCGCATTGTTTGTCGGGCGACGGCGGATCAGCGCGTCAAGGCCGAGACTGCGGCCAGCGGCATAGACCGCGAACTGCACATGCACGATCGCGAGAAACATGTAGTTCCACGGCCATTCCGCAGGGTGGCGGTAGAGGCCGAGCCACAGGTGCAGCGAATAGAAGGCAGCTATAGTCGCGACCAGGCGCACGCCGATGCCGAGCATAAGCGATACCGCGAACGCCAGCTCAGCCAGAAACACGAGCGGATCGATGATGTTGAGGTGCGGCAGAAACACGTTCTTGACGAGCGTGCGATGAAATTCGAACGCGGCATGCTCGCCCATCTGTCCGGTCCAATACTGAAAGCCGCCGGAGACCGGGAATGGCAGCTTCCAGAGGCAGCCCTGGAACCACTGCGCGCCGATCAGCAGACGGCAAATCCAGGTGATCGCAGGGCCGGCGCGGCGCTGCTCCGGGTCTTCCGACCAGCTCTTGAAGGCGATCCATACGCTCGCGAAGAGCAGCGCCCAGAACAGCGCCACCATGACGTATTGGAAGGCGCCCAGCGCACGATGATCATCAGTTGCCCCGATTAGAAACAGCCAGGCGTCGGAGAACGGGTTCGTGCGCATCGTTGTCTCCTCGAGGATGGCAGAGCACTGCGGGTGGCATGAGCTTATGTGTTGCGGAACTGGTTGTCGACAATTGCGCACAATACATCGCGCACAAATCAACGTTGCCACGTTGGCCAGCAGTCGTCCTTGACGCCGCGCTATCCAACGCACCCAATCTGGAATCACAAAACTGTGTAGTCGCCGGACATTCCAGTCCGAAAGGGATGTGGCCGCGGAATATATTGGCGGAGCCCGCTAGCGGAGCTTGTGGGGCATCAGTGAGATCGCTACCAATAACGGCAAATTTGGTCTTAAAGGGTAGGGTGCTGATGTCGGGTAACCGCTGCCGAGTCCGCTCACTTGTCGCTGTCCAGTCCCGACTCTGGCCGTGAGCGTTGCAGCAATCGGAATCATGTGCAAGGTGCCGCGGCCGGGCGGTGCAAAAACGCGACTTGCGAAGGCCATCGGAGCGGTTGCCGCATCAGAACTGTCTGCCTGCTTTTTGCGCGATGTTGCAGCTGCGATTGAAGCGGTACCCGAAACTGTCGGGAGGCGCGGCTACGCAGTTTATGCCCCGGCCGGAGCTGAACGATCGCTGCGCGAACTGTTTCCCGCAAGTTTTGGACTGTTGCTGCAGGCCGGCGACGATTTGGGCGAAGCGCTATTTGGCGCTGCGCGCGAACTGTTACTTGCAGGGCACGACTGTGTGTTGTTGGTCAATGGGGATAGCCCAACACTGCCTTCCCGTTTCTTGGTTCAGGCAATTCAAACACTGCGCAGTTCGGGCGACGACCGGATGGTGCTTGGACCAGCGAGCGATGGCGGCTACTACCTCATCGGTTTGAAACGCCCACACAGGCGGCTGTTTACGCAAATTGAATGGGGAACCAAAACAGTGTTTGGCCGTACACGCGAGCGCGCAGCAGAAATTGGACTTGCGACCACGGTGCTTCCGGAATGGTATGACATCGATGATCTTGAAACCCTGGGGTGGCTGCAGGACGAACTAGCTGGCAACTCGAAGCAATTTCGGGGTGGCAGTCCTGCTTCAGCAACTCGAACATTTCTTGCGTCGGCGCCGCCAGCGTGTCCGTGATCACATGTCGAAATTCTTTATGGGTCGATTGGCTCAATCGGTATCATCTGCGAGAAATGAGCCGCCGCTTTATTCATTGGCCGGCATCGGTGCGATTCTCGCAGGTTTGACTCTGGTGACGCCCTTTGCTTTTCAAGCCGGCGGCGACAAGGCCTTTATCGCTCTGGCCATCCCAGCGAGCCTGTTGACCCTCGCGGCGACGCATGTGGCCGAGCACTCAGCGACAAAGCGCGCCCTTTGGCTGATTTTGGGCCTCGGGATTATGCTGCGGTGCTCTGTGCTGCTGTTTGACCCGCTGCTTTCAAGCGACATCTATCGCTACCTCTGGGACGGCAGGGTTCAAGCTTCTGGCATCAACCCTTATCGCTATTTTCCCGCCCACGATGCTCTGGCGCACCTGCGCGACGCGACCATCTTTCCCAGGATCAATCGCGCCGATTATGCCGTCACCATCTATCCGCCCGTCGCCCAATTTTTCTTTCTAATCGTCACGCGCATCGGCGAAAACGTGAACGTCATGCGTCTGGCCCTGCTCGGGTGCGAGACCGTGAGCGTCATCCTGATCATGCTGTTCTTGCGTCGCATGCAACGGCCAACGACCCGGGTTGTTGCATATTTCTGGCATCCGCTTCCGATTTGGGAGATCGCCAATAACGGCCACGTTGATGCCTTGGCGATCGCGCTGATGCTGCTTGGACTGTGGGTCGCACTGGCCGGCCGTACAGTGCGCGGGGCGGTCGCGATCGCGCTCGGGGCTCTTGTGAAGCCATATGTAGCGCCAGTGCTCGCTGCGGTCTGGCGGCCGTGGGACTTGAAGATGCTACTCGCTGTGATCGCTACAGTCGCGCTTTGTTATCTTCCGTATCTTTCCGTGGGTTGGGGAGTTTTCGGGTTCTTGACCCAAGGGTATCTGACGGAAGAAGGCATTATTTCCGGCGACGATCTCTGGGTGCTTTCCGTCTGGCGCCTCGTTTTCGGCACACATCGCGGCGATGTTGCCGCCTACGCTGCAGTGGCAGCATTGGTCCTGTTATTTATGGTGGTTTCGGCAGCGCGCCGCCAGAACAGGACAATCGCATCCTGCCTTGCCGACACCAATATGCTGTTACTGGTCGTCCTGCTGCTGTTATCGCCCAACTGGCCTTGGTATTTTCTGGCCATCACGCCGTTTGTCGCACTTTGCGGCAATGCGCCAACCTGGGCAGTTTCAATTGGAGCGCTCTTGCTGACGAAAGAAGTTTACTGGGATTTCCACATTCCAAAGATGATCGTCAAATCCGTTTTATTTGGGGGTTTTCTTCTGGCGTGCGCTTGGTCGGCCCGGCAGGCATATCTGAAGCAGGTGGCGCGTATAGCGTGATTGCAATGAGTCCTTCCAGCGGTAATTCGCCAGTTGACGCGCGCATCGATCCGCGCCGCTACCACGAGTCGGTAAAAGGAGAGCGCACCGAGGTCGCTGTCCGACCGCCGGTCTGCGTTTATCTGGAAGTGACCAATCGTTGCAATTTGCTGTGTGCCACTTGTCCTCGCACTTACGAGGAACTCGAGCCGCCGGCGGATATGAGTTGGGAATTGTTCAGATCGATTGTCGACCAGGTGCCAGAGGTTGCGCGGGCGGTGCTGCATGGCGTCGGCGAGCCGATGTTGGTCGCGGACCTGCCGCGCATGGTGAGATACTTGAAGGACCGCGGAATCTACGTTTTGTTCAACACCAACGGGACTATCCTCAGCGAACGCAACGGGCGCGCACTGATTGCCGCCGAGCTCGATGAACTGCGCGTATCGCTCGATGCGTCAAACCGCGAGAGCTTCAAGGCAGTTCGAGGCCGAGATTATTTTAACCGTATTGTGCGTAACGTGCGTGCGTTTCGCGAGTTGCA
>Ga0126383_10000900_pt1 | contig 17523 bp, 15 predicted proteins | sample PanSoiMetPlot_35_FD_96882 | JGI IMG/M metagenome (GOLD analysis project Ga0126383, IMG submission 96882) | Tropical forest soil microbial communities from Panama - MetaG Plot_35 | ecosystem: Environmental > Terrestrial > Soil > Tropical forest > Bulk soil | place: Panama | collected 2016-02-17
CGGCGATCGGCATGATGTCCTCGGTCTTGCGGAAGCAGTCGACGATGTCGACCTTCACCGGGATCTCGCGGAGCGACTTGTAGCACCGCTGCCCGAGGACCACCTCGTAGCGCGGGTTGACGGGAACGACCGTGTAGCCGTGCTCGATCAGGTACTTCGCCGCGAAGTTGCTCGGGCGAAACCAGTCCGCCGAGAGCCCGACGATCGCGATCACCTTGCTGGTCGCGAGGATGCGGCGGAGGCCGGGGATGTCATCGATCATGGATTGCGGGTGGCGGGGAACGATGCGCGTATTCTAAGTCAGGGTAGCATTCCGGACGCCATGAATGCTGCCGACCTCACCGACCTCAGCGCGGACGCGCTGTCGCGCGCGATCCATGCGCGCGAGATCTCCTGCCGCGAGGTGATGCAGGCCTACCTCGCCCGCATCCACCGCCTCAACCCGCGCTTCAACGCGATCGTGAATCTCGCCGCCGAAGACGTGCTGCTGCGCGAGGCCGACGAGCGCGACGCCGAGCTCGCGCGCGGCCGCTCGCGCGGGTGGCTGCACGGCATCCCGCAGGCGATCAAGGACGCCGCGGACGCGGCCGGCTTTCCCACGACCTTCGGCTGCACTCTGCTCGAGGATGCCGTCGCGACGGAGGACGCGGTGATGACGGCGCGCATGAAGGCCGCCGGCTGCATCGTCATCGGGAAGACGAACGTGCCGGAGTTCGGCCTGGGATCGCATACTTTCAACAGCCTCTTCGGCGCGACGCGCAATGCCTGGGATCCGGCGGTGAGCGCCGGTGGCTCGAGCGGCGGCGCCGCGGTGGCGCTCGCGCAGCGCCTCCTCCCTGTGGCCGACGGTTCGGACTTCATGGGCTCGCTGCGCAACCCGGCCGCCTGGAACAACGTCTTCGGGCTGCGCCCGAGCCAGGGGCGCGTCCCGCCCTGGCCCGCCGCGGACATCTGGGTCAGCCAGCTGAGCACGCAAGGGCCGATGGCTCGCACCGTACGCGATCTCGCGAGGCTGCTCGCGATCCAGGCCGGGTATGACCCGCGCGTGCCGTTGTCGATCGCGCGGGGTCTCGAGGCGGTCCTCGACGAGGGTGAACGCTCCGCGCTGGGGAATCTGCGGATCGGGTGGCTGGGCGATCTCGACGGATATCTGGCGGTCGAGGACGGCCTGCTCGCCGCGTGCGAGCAGGCGCTCCGGCGATTCGCCGTCGCCGGTGCGGCGGTCGAGGCAGCCGCGCTCGGCTTCGATGCACGAGCGGTGTGGAACGCCTGGCTCGTGTGGCGGCGGGCGCTCGTCGGGCTCCGCGTGGCGCCGCTGCTTGCGCGCCCTGGCGCGCGCGAGCACATCAAGCCCGAGGCGCTATGGGAGCACGACCAGGCGCTCGGTCTCGGCGTCATGGACTTCATGAAGGCCGCCGAGGTGCGGACCGCGTTCCACACGCACCTGCTCCGCATGTTCGAGCGCTTCGACGTCCTCGCGCTGCCGGTCACGCAAGTCTGGCCGTTCCCGGTCGGGGAGCGCTGGCCCGAGCGGGTGGCGGGCCGCGTGATGGACACGTACCACCGCTGGATGGAGGTCACGATCTACGCCACGTTCGCTGGACTGCCCGCGATCAGCGTGCCCGCCGGATTCCATGCCAACGGGCGCTGGCCCGCCGGCCTGCAGCTGATCGGCGGGCCGCAGGGCGATGCGGAGCTGCTGCGCGTAGCCGCGGCCTACGAAGCGCTGGTGCCAGACCTGCTCGCGCGCCGGCCGACCGCACCGGCCGGCGCAGGCTGAGCGACCTTCGTTAGCCGTCGGAGATGGCCGCGATGGCCGGCTTAGGTCCATACTTGGCGCCCCCGTCCAACAACACCTCCGGAGCTCGGTCATGCCAGCGCACCAGAACTACATCGCCGGCGAATGGGTGGCGGCCGACGCCACCGCGCCGAACGTCAACCCCTCCAACGTCACCGACATCGTCGGCGAGTACGCACGCGCCGACGAGGAGCAGGTGCGCGCCGCGATCGCGTCCGCCCGCGCTGCATTCCCCGCGTGGTCGCGCGGGAGCATCCAGGCGCGCGCCGACGTCCTCGACAAGATCGGCAACGAGATCCTGGCCCGGAAAGAGGAGCTCGGCACGCTGCTCTCCCGCGAGGAGGGGAAGACCAAGCCCGAAGGCATCGGCGAGGCGACGCGCGCCGGCTACCTCTTCAAGTTCTTCGCCGGCGAGTGCGTGCGGCTAGCGGGCGAGATGCTTCCCTCGGTCCGTCCCGGGATCCGGGTGGAGATCACGCGCGAGCCGGTCGGCGTCGTCGGGATCATCACCCCGTGGAATTTCCCGCTCGCGATTCCGGCGTGGAAGATCGCGCCCGCGCTCGCGTACGGGAACTGCGTGGTGTTCAAGCCGGCGGACCTGGTGCCGGGCTCGGCGTGGGCGCTTGCCGACATCCTCTCGCGCAGCGGGCTGCCGAAGGGCGTCTTCAATCTGGTGATGGGGCGAGGCTCGGTGGTGGGCGAACTCGTCTCGACTTCTCCGGACGTCGACGCGGTGAGCTTCACCGGGTCGGTGGAGACGGGCAAGCGGGTCGCCCAGAACTGCGTCGCGCGGCTTGCCAAGGTGCAGCTCGAGATGGGCGGCAAGAACCCGCAGGTCGTGCTCGACGACGCCGATCTCGACGTCGCCGTGAACGTCGCGATGCAGAGCGCGTTCTTCTCAACCGGCCAGCGCTGCACGGCGTCGAGCCGGCTGGTCGTCACCCAGGGCATCCACGACCGCTTCGTCGCCGCGCTCACCGACAAGATGAAGACGCTGAAGGTCGACCACGCGCTCAAGGACGGCACCGATATCGGCCCGGTGGTCGACCCGAAGCAGCTCGAGCAGGATCTCATGTACATCGACGTGGGGAAGGGCGAAGGCGCGAAGCTCGCCGCGGGCGGCGAGCGGCTCAAGCGCGCGACCGACGGCTACTACTTGTCGCCGGCCCTCTTCACCGAGACGACCCCGCAGATGCGGATCAACCGCGAGGAGATCTTCGGTCCGGTCGCCTCGGTGATCCGGGTGAAGGATTACGACGAGGCGCTCTCGGTCGCGAACGATACGCCCTTCGGGCTGTCGTCCGGCATCGCGACGACGTCGCTGAAGCACGCCGAGCACTTCAAGCGCAACTCCGCCGCCGGCATGGTGATGGTGAACCTCCCGACGGCGGGCGTCGACTACCACGTGCCGTTCGGCGGACGCAAAGGCTCGAGCTACGGACCGCGGGAGCAGGGACGCTACGCCGTCGAGTTCTACACGACGGTGAAGACCTCGTACGTGAGCCCGGCTGTCTAGAATCGCATGCACCGCCATCGCTGAAAGGACTGGTGATGTTCGTCGAAGAACGGATCTATACGCTCTACCCCGGCAAGCTGCCCGAGTACCTGAAGCACTACACGGAGGAAGGGATGGCCATCCAGACCCGCCATCTCCCGGCAATGGTGGGGTACTACACCAGCGAGATCGGCGAGCTGAATCTCGTGATCCACATGTGGGGCTACGACGACCTCAAGCAGCGCTCGGAGCTCCGCGCGAAGATGCAGGCCGATCCCGCCTGGCAGGCGTACGCGAAGAAGATCCAGCCGCTGATCCAGCGCCAGAAGTCGCGCATCCTCAACCCGACGCCGTTCTTCGCCCCGAAGCTCGAGGCGATGCTCAAGGCGGGGAAGGGCGCGTAAGGCGCGAGCGGCCGGTGGCGGCGTTTGTCCTCGCGCTTCACGTCGACCGGCTCGCCGCGAACGGAGCGCTGCCCGCGCCGCTCGACGCCGCGAACCGAGTGGTCTACGTGCGCGAGGGGGATGCCACGATCCGCGCGGCCGGCCAGGCCGCGACCCTAGCCGCGAACAGCGCGTGGCACGGCGCGGTCCCCTGCGAGATCACCGGCGGGAACGACGGGGCGACGCTGCTGCGCTGGGAGCTCCTGCCCGCCGGGCCCGCATCCGCCGGTGCGGCCACGCTCGCGCACGCGGTCGAGCTCGCCCGTCCCGGCGGCTATCTCATGCGCTGCGATCGCGTCGACTTTCCGCTCGCGGGGATCGCCTACACGCACACGCATGAGGGACCGGGTATCCGCTGCCTGCTCACCGGCGAGCTGCGGGTGAACGTGAGCAACGTGGTCGTGCACGCGATCGAACCCGGCGAGGCCTGGTTCGAGACGGGGCCGGATCCGGTGCTCGCGCATGCGTCCGAGCGGGAGCCGACCAGCTTCGTGCGGGTGATGATCCTGCCGCGCGAGCTCAAGGGGAAGACGTCGATCCGCTACGTGCGGGCCGAGGACCAGGACAAGCCGAAGACCCAGAGATACCAGCTGTTCTGCGACGAATGGATCAGCCTATGAAGCGCGAGCTGAAGGAACGCACGACCGCCCAGATCCTCGTCGACGCGCTCAAGGTGCACGGCGTCGACACCGCATTCTGCGTGCCCGGCGAGAGCTACCTCGCGGTGCTCGACGCGCTGTACGACGCACGCGAGGCGATCAAGCTCGTCGTCGCCCGGCAGGACGGCGGCGCGGCTTACATGGCCGAGGCCTACGGGAAGCTCACCGGGAAGCCGGGGATCTGCTTCGTCACGCGCGGACCCGGCGCGACCAACGCCTCGATCGGCGTGCACACGGCGTTCCAGGACTCGACGCCGATGATCCTCTTCGTCGGCCAGGTCGGCACCGACTTCGTCGAGCGCGAGGCGTTCCAGGAGGTCGACTATCGCCGGATGTTCGGGCAGATGGCGAAGTGGGTGGGCTCGATCGACCGCGCCGACCGCACCGCGGAATTCGTGAGCCACGCGTTCCACTGCGCGATGTCCGGGCGCAAGGGCCCGGTCGTGCTCGCGCTCCCCGAGGACGTCACCACCGCGACGGCGGCCGTTCCCGACACCGACCCCTACCGGGAAGTGCAGCCGCATCCGGGGCCGGAGGACATGGCGCGGCTGCGCGAGATGCTCCTGCGCGCGGAGCGGCCGATCGCGATCCTCGGCGGGAGCGGGTGGGACGAGGCGGCGTGCGCGAACTTGCGCAAGTTCGCCGAGGCGAACGCGCTGCCGGTCGGCTGCGCATTCCGCTTCCAGGATCTCTTCGACAACCGCCACCCGAACTACGCCGGCGACGTCGGGATCGGGATCAATCCCAAGCTCGCGCAGCGCGTGAAGGAGGCGGACCTCGTGCTCGCGATCGGCCCGCGCCTCGGCGAGATGACGACGAGCGCGTACACGCTGCTCGAGCCGCCGCGCCCGGCGCAGCGATTGGTGCACGTCCATCCCGGCGCCGAGGAGCTCGGCCGCGTCTATCAGGCCGACCTGCCGATCAACTCGGGCATGCGCGGATTCGCGGCGGCGGCCGCGGCGATGAAGCCGGTCGATCCCGCGCAGTGGCGCGAGCGCACCGCCGCGGCAAACGCTGACTACCTTGAGTGGATCGGGCGGCGCGAGAATCCGGGCCGCGTGCAGATGTGGGAGATCGTCGACTGGCTGAAGCGGCGGCTTCCCGAAGACGCGATCCTGACGAACGGCGCGGGCAACTTCTCCGGCTGGGTGCACCGCTTCTATCAGCACCCGCGCTTCCGCACGCAGCTCGGCCCGACCTCCGGGGCGATGGGTTACGGCGCGCCGGCGGGCGTCGCCGCGAAGATCGCGGCGCCGAACCGGATGGTGCTCGCCTTCTCCGGCGACGGCGACTTCCTGATGAACGGCCAGGAGATCGCGACCGCGGTGCAGTACGACGCCGCGGTGATCTTCATCGTCGTCAATAACGGCATGTACGGCACGATCCGCATGCACCAGGAGCGCGACTATCCCGGCCGCGTCCACGGCACGAGCCTGCGCAATCCGGACTTCGCGGCGTACGCGCGCGCGTTCGGCGCGCACGGCGAGACGGTCGAGGAGACCAGCGAGTTCGCACCGGCGTTCGAGCGGTGCGCCGCGTCGGGCAAGACCTCGCTCATCGAGATCCGCCTCGACCCGCAGGCGATCACGACGCAGACGACGCTCGACGCCATCCGGGCAAAGGCGCTGCGGCGGTAGCGCGCCTGGCGCGTCGCAACGGCCCGGCGAACGACCCGCCCGGCTCTAGCTGCGCGCCGGCCAGACCACGCCCTGGTTGCCCTTGCGCACCGTGCCGACGCCTTTGTAGACGAACTTCTGCAGGCGCTTCCCTTCGTAGGTCTCGGTCGTGTAGAGGTTGCCCTTCGAGTCGGTGGCGATGCTGTGCACGCCGAAGAACTGTCCCGGCTGGCGGCCGCCGTCGCCGAAGGCGGTCAGCTCCTCGAGCGTCTCGCGCACGATGATCCGCACCTTCTGGTTGCGACCGTCGGCCATGAAGATGTAGCGCTGCTGCGCGTCCTTGGAGAAGGCGATGTCCCAGACCGAGCCCTCGCTCAGGCTGCGCCGCGCGTACCACTGCTCCTTCACGAATTTGCCGTCCGGCGTGAAGACCTGGAGCCGGTTGGCCTGGCGGTCGCAGACGTACACGAGGTTGTCGTTCGACACGTTGGCGCAGTGCACCGGGTTGCGGAACTGCTGCGAGGGCGGCGCGTCCGGATTGAAGGCGGCGAGCGGCCCGTCCTCCGGACGGTTGCCGTAGGCGCCCCAGTAACGCTTCATCTTGCCCGTGTCGGCGTCAATGACCGCGACGCGGCGATTGAGGTAGCCGTCGGCGAGGTACGCCTCGTTCGTCCGCTGATCGACGAAGATCTTCGCGACGCGGCCGAAGTTCTCGAGGGCGTTGCTGCCCTTGTTGCCGCCGGCGCGCCCGACCTGCAGCAGGAACTTGCCGTCCTTGGTGAACTTGAGGACCTGGGCGTCCTTTTCGCCGTTGCCGCCGATCCAGACGTTCCCCTTGTAGTCGACGAAGATGCCGTGATTCGACTGTGGCCATTCGTAGCCCTGCCCGGGACCGCCCCAATGCCGCACGAGGTTGCCGGCCTGGTCGAACACGAGGACCGGCGGCGCGCCGCGGCAGCATTCGCCGGTGGGCGGATTGAGCTCGGCGCCGCGCTCGTTGTTGTTCAGGGTCGCCGAGCTGCGATGGATGATCCAGACGTGGTCCTGCTCGTCGACCCAGACCCCGATCGTCATCCCGAGCAGCCACTGGTTGGGCAGCGGCTTCGGCCACAGCGGATCGACTTCGAAGACCGGCGCCTGCACCGTTTCGCCCGGCGCGGCCGCCTGCCGCTCGAGGGCCGTGTGCGTGCAGCCAAGCGCGACCAAAAGCCCGATGAACCCCGCGACGACGTACTTGCGGCTATTCATTGTTCTCCTCTCCCGGAAGCGACTCGCAAACGAACTCTGCAATACTAGCCCCAGGGAGGCTCACGGTGCGGTCGGTCGCGATTCCTTTTCTTGCCGCGGTGTTCCTGGCCGGCGCTGCGCGAGCGCACGACATCCCCGACGAAGTCCGCGTCCAGGCTTTCGTGAAGCCGGAGGGGCGGGCGCTGTTTCTGCTCGCGCGCGTTCCGCTCAAGGCGATGCGCGACGTCGACGTGCCGCGGCGGAGCGGCGGCTTCCTCGACTTCGAGCGGGTCGATAGCGCCCTGCGCGAAGCCGCGACCCTCTGGCTCGGCGACGAGATCGAGCTGTACGAGGACGGCGTCCGGCTCGGCCAGCCGAGGGTGCTGGAAGCGAGGGTCGCGCTCGAATCGGATCGCTCCTTCGCCTCCTACGAGCAGGCGCTCGCGAGCTTCAGCGCGCCGCGCTTGCGCAACGATACCGAGCTCTTCTGGACTCAGGGCCTGCTCGACGTCCTCCTCGAGTATCCGATCCGCTCGGACCGCTCCGAATTCTCGATCCGACCCCGTCTCGAGCGGCTGGGCATCCGGGTCAACACGGTGCTGCGATTCATCCCGCCGCAGGGCGAGGTCCGTGCGTTCGACTTGCATGGCGACCCTGGCCTCGTACGGCTCGACCCGCGGTGGTATCAGGCGGCGTTCAGCTTCGTCGGGTCGGGCTTCATGCACATCCTGGAAGGGCCCGACCACCTGCTCTTCCTGCTGCTCCTCGTGGTGCCGTTCCGGCGCTTCCTGCCGCTCGCGGCGATCGTCACCGCGTTCACCGTCGCGCATTCGATTACGCTCATCGCGACGGCGCTCGGCCACGGCCCCGATGCGCTCTGGTTCCCGCCGCTGATCGAGACCCTGATCGCCGCGTCGATTCTCTACATGGCATTCGAGAACGTCCTGGGGCCGGGGCTGCGGCGCCGCTGGATCCTCGCGTTCGCCTTCGGCCTGGTGCACGGCTTCGGCTTCGCCTTCGGCCTGCAGCAGCTCCTCCAGTTCGCCGGCGCTCACATGGTGACCTCGCTCGTCGCCTTCAATCTCGGCGTCGAGCTCGGTCAGCTGCTCGTGCTCGCGGTCCTGATTCCGGCCCTGAATCTGCTCTTCAGGTACGTGAAGGAAAGCGTGGGAACGCTCCTGCTTTCCCTCCTGGCTGGCCACACGGCGTGGCACTGGCTGATCGAGCGGGGCGAGCGCCTGGCCAAGTTTCCCTGGCCCGCGTTCGATCCGGGCGCGCTCGCCGGCGCGATCCGCTGGCTCATGGCGCTGCTCGTCGTCGGGGGGCTGGCGTGGGTCGCTTCGGATGCGATCCAGCGCAGCCGCAAGCGCAAGCCGCGCTAGAGATCCGCCTCGGCATACAGCCTACTCAGCCCTGATGTTGGCTTCCTTCACCACGCCACCCCACTTGACGTAGTCCGCCCTGATCCTGTCCACCGTCTGCGCCGGAGTGAGAGTTTCGGTGTCGCAGCCGGTCGCATTGATCTGTGCCAGCAGCTCCTTGTCGGCACCCGCTTTCGCAAGCGCCTGGGTCAGGCGCGCGACCACCTCCGGCGGCAGGCCGGCCGGTCCGAGCAGCCCGTACCACGCGGTCGAATCGAAGCCCTTCAGTCCGAGCTCGTCCATGGTCGGCACGTCCGGGAACGCGGCCGAGCGGTGCAGCGAGGTCACCGCAAGCGCCCGGATCTTGCCGCTCTTCACGGCGCCAACCGCCGGCCCGAGCGACGAAAACATGATCGGGATCTGGCCGCCCATCAGCTCCGTCATCGCGGGGCCGCCGCCCTTGTACGGGATGTGCAGCAGGCTCGCGCCGGTCACGCTCTTGAAGTATTCCCCCGACAGATGATGCGGGCCGCCGACCCCCGAGGTGCCGTAACTCCATTTCGCGGGCTCGCGCTTCGAGATCGCTATTACGTCGGCGACGCTCCTGAACGGCGTCGAAGGGTGCACCACCAGCAGGCTGCCGCTGCCGCAGACGTGGCCGAGGTGCGTGAAGGAAGTGACGCTGTTGTACCCCACCTTGGAGAGATGGGGCGCGACGGTCAGCGGCCCGCTGTCGAAGTAGTAGAGCGTATAGCCGTCGGCCGGCGCCCTGACCATGAACTCCATCGCCACGCCGCCCGCGTTGCCAGGCTTGTTCTCGATGATGAGCGGCTGACCGAGGAGCGGTTCGAGCGCCCGGGCGAGCGGGCGCACGCCCGCGTCCGCCGAGCCGCCCGGCGCATAGCCGATCAGTACGCGAATCGGTTTGTTGGGATAACCCTGCGCGACTGCGCCGGAAATCGAAGCGACTAGGCACAGACCGACTGCGAAGCGCAAGACACGCATTCGGTTGGCGCAGGTCCGTTCAGCCATCGTTCCCTAGTGGTGCAGGATCTTCGACAGGAACTGCACCGCCCGCTCCGACCGCGGCTTGCCGAAGAAGTCGTCCTTCTTCGCGTCCTCGACGATCTCGCCGCGGTCCATGAAGATCACGCGGTTCGCCACTTTCCTGGCGAAGCCCATCTCGTGCGTGACCACCATCATGGTCATCCCCTCCTGGGCGAGCTGAACCATCACGTCGAGGACCTCGTTGATCATCTCGGGGTCGAGCGCAGACGTCGGCTCGTCGAAGAGCATCGCGATCGGGTCCATCGACAACCCACGCGCGATCGCGACCCGCTGCTGCTGCCCCCCCGAGAGCTGGCCCGGGTACTTGTGCGCGTGCTCCTTCAGGCCGACGCGGTCGAGGTACTTCATCCCTCTTGCGGTCGCCTCGCCCCTCGAGCGCCCGAGCACCTTGATCTGGGCGAGCGCGAGGTTGTCGGTCACGCTCATGTGCGGGAAGAGCTCGAAGTGCTGAAAGACCATCCCCACGCGCGAACGGAGCTTTGGCAGATCGGTCTTCGGGTCGGCGACCGACACGCCGTCCACGAGCACGTCGCCCTTCTGGAACGGCTCGAGCGCGTTCACGCACTTGATGAGCGTCGACTTGCCCGAGCCCGAGGGGCCGCACACCACGACGACCTCACCCTTGTCGACGCTCGTCGTGCAGTTCGTGAGCACCTGGAAGGTCCCGTACCACTTGCTCACGTTTTTCATCTCGATCATCGCCATCGCAACGACTCCTAGAGCTTGCCCGGGACCGCGATCCGCAGCTGCAGGCGCTTCACGAGGTAGGACAGGAAGTAGCTGATGATGAAGTAGACCACCGCGACGAAGAGATACATCTCGACCAGGCGTCCGTCGCGCTGGGCGATCTTGCTCGCTGCGCCGAGAAAGTCGGTGATCGACAGCACGTACACGAGCGAAGTGTCCTGGAACAGGATGATCGTCTGGGTGAGCAGGACCGGCATCATGTTCCGGAACGCCTGCGGCAGCACGACGTTGCCCATCGTCTGCCAGTAGTTCAGCCCGAGCGCGTAGCCGGCCCAGACCTGCCCGCGCGGGATCGACTGGATGCCGGCGCGCATGATCTCGCAGTAGTACGCCGCCTCGAACAGCGTGAACGTGACCACCGAAGAGAGGAACGCGCCGACCTTGATCGGCTCGTTCTGCCGCAGGATCCACGCGCCGATGTACGGCACGAGGAAGTAGAACCAGAAGATGACGAGCACGAGCGGCACCGACCGCATCAGGTTCACGTACCCGCCCGCGGCGACCGCGAGCGGCTTGAAGCTCGAGAGCCGCATCATCGCGAGCAGCGTGCCGAGGATGATGCCGAAGAACATCGCGAGCACGGTGAGCGTCACCGTGAACGTCATCCCCTCCCTGAAGAGGTAGGGGAGGCTGCGCTGGATGACGTCCCAGTCGAACGAGGCGAGCATCGCTCAATGCCCCGCTTGCGGGGCGCCGCCCACGGCGATCAGTCCGGGCACCGCGAGCCGCCGCTCGACCCAGCGCATGCCGAAGACGACGACGATGTTGATCAGCAAATAGAGGACCGTCGCCGCGGTGAACGCCTCGAACACCTGAAAGGTGAACTCCGACATCGCGCGCGCACGGGCGGTGAGCTCGAGCAGCCCGATCGTGAGCGCGATCGAGCTGTTCTTGATGATGTTCAGGAACTCGGAGGTGAGCGGCGGCAGGATGATGCGGTAGGCCTGGGGCAGGATCACGTAGCGGTAGGCCTGCGGCAGGGTGAACCCGACCGCGGTGCCTGCCATCATCTGGCCGCGCGGCAGCGACTGGATCCCCGCGCGCACCTGCTCGGCGACGCGGGCCGCGGTGTAGAAGCCGAGGCACAGCACCGCCGGGAGGTAGGCACTCCAGGGCGGCGGCATTTGCTTGATCCAATCGCCGATGGCGGTGGGCAAGAGCTCGGGCAACACGAAGAACCACAGGAACATCTGCACGAGCAGCGGGACGTTGCGGAAGAACTCGACGTAGGCGTTGCCGAACCGGACCGCCCATTTGCTCGGCGTCGTGCGCATCACGCCGAGGACGGATCCCGCGGCGAGCGCGATCAGCCATGCGGCGAGCGCGGTGCCGAGCGTCCAGACGACGCCCACGAGCAGGTAATGGAGCCACGTGCCGCTGCCGTCGGCGGCGGGCTGCCAGAAGATGCCCCAGTTCCAGTTGTACTTCATCCGTTCCTCCCCTGGCCGCCGCCGCGGGGCGCGAGCGAGCGGTACGGCGTGCAGGCGGGAGCGCGGTGCCGCCGCTCCCGCCTGGTGGTGCGTCAGGCGGTCACTGGTACGCCGCCGGGTCGCCGGAGTCGGTCGGGTTGGCGACGACCTTCTTGAACTGGGCGCTCATCGGGACGTTCAAGTTGACGCCCTTCGGCGGCACCGGCTTCTGGAACCACTTCTCGTAGATCGCGTTGATCTGCCCGCTCTTGTAGAGCTGCGTCACCGCGTTGTCGACGACCTTCTTGAACGCCGGATCGTCGCGGCGAAGCATGATGCCGTACGGCTCGACCGTGTACGCCTCGGAGCCGACGACCCACTCGGACGGGTTCCGCGAGTTCGCGACGAGCGAGTAGAGCAGGATGTCGTCCATGAAGAACGCCGCCGCGCGGCCGCTCTCGACCATCAGGAACGCTTCGCCATGGTCCTTCGCCGGGATGATGTTCATGCCGAGGTTCTGCTTCTGGTTCTCCTCGGTCAGCCACTTGATGTTCGTAGTGCCCGAGGTTGAGACGACCGTCTTGCCCTTGAGGTCGGCGAGCTTGTTGATGTTGGCGGCCTTCTTCGCCACGTAGCGGTTGGCGGTCACGAAGTGGGTAATCGTGAACGCGACCTGCTTCTGCCGCTCGAGGTTGTTCGTGGTCGAGCCGCACTCGAGGTCGATCGTCCCGTTCGCCATCAGCGGGATGCGCGTCGCCGAGGTCACCGGGTTCAGCTTGACGTCGAGCTTCTGCAGCTTGAGCTCGGCCTTGACCGCGTCGACGATCCGCATGCAGATGTCCATCGCGTAGCCGACGACCCGCTGCTGGTCGTCGTAGTACGAGAACGGGATCGACGTGTCGCGGTGGCCGAGCGTGATCGTGCCGGTGTCCTTGATCTTCTTCAGGGTGCCGGTCAGCTCCTGTGAGGCCGCCGGCTGCGCCACCGCGAGCGCGAGCGCGGCGGCGACGGGAAGGGCGAAGTTGCGCATGCTGATCTCCTCTCTCTCTTAGCAGCGGCCGACAAGGTGCGGCCGTCGTCTGTGGAAACGCTCGGGCCAAGCCGAGCCGGGCTAGATTCTATGTGGGCTTTCCCGCCTTGTCCAAGCGCGCAGCCCCGCGCCCGGTCGCGCCGCGTCCATTACTCGATGCGAGGCCGCCGCGGTCGCCACCCTAGTGAAGCTTCACGTGTGGCTCGGTACGCCGCGTGATCAGGCGCGCTGCGGTGTCGAGCGCCACCTTCCAGAAGCCGTGCAGCGCGAGCTCGTGCATCTTGTACAGCGAGACGTACATCAGCCGCGCGAAATAGCCCTCGATGAAGAGCGCGCCGCCTACGAGCGCGCCCATCAGGCTGCCGACGGTCGAGTACTCGCCGAGCGACACGAGCGAGCCGAAGTCGCGGTAGCGGAAGGGCTGGAGCGGCTTGCCCGCGAGCCGCAGCTTCATCTGCTTCACCATGTGCGAGGCCTCCTGGTGAGCGGCCTGCGCGCGCGGCGGCACCGGCGCGTCGTGCCCTTCCCACGGGCAGGACGCGCAGTCGCCGATCGCGAAGACGTTCGGGTCGCGGGTGGTCTGCAGCGTCGGGAGGACGACGAGCTGGTTGATCCGATTCGTCTCGAGGCCGTCGACCTGCGTCAGAAAATCGGCGGCCTTCACGCCCGCCGCCCACACCACCAGCTCGGCCGGAATGCGCTCGCCGTTCGCGAGCTTCACGCCGTCGGGGAGCACCTCGGCGACGCGCGCCGAGGTCTGCACGCGGACGCCGAGCCCTTTTAGCAGCTCGGTCGCCGCATCGGACAGGCGCTTCGGCAGGGCGGGGAGGATGCGATCCGCCGCCTCGATCACGTTCAGCTTCACGTCCTTCTCCGGATCGATGCGGTCGAGGCCGAACGCGACGAGCTGCCGGGTGGTGTTGTGGAGCTCGGCGGCGAGCTCGACGCCGGTCGCACCGGCGCCGATGATCGCGACCTGCAGCTGCTCGGGCCGCAGCGGCTCGGTCTGCGCGTGCGCGCGGATGCAGGCGTTCACGAGCCGGCGATGGAAGCGCTGGGCCTCGGGCGGCGAGTCGAGGCGCAGCGCGTACTCGCGGACCCCGGGCGTGCCGAAGTCGTTCGTCTGGCTGCCGACCGCGATGATCAGGGTGTCGTAGGGGACGCTGCGCGCCGACGTGACCCTGATGCCCTCCTCGTCGACGAACGGGGCGACGTGCACCTCGCGGCGCGCCCGATCGAGTCCCGTCATCTCGCCGACGCGATAGCGGAAATAGTGCCAGTGCGCCTGCGCGAGGTAGTCGATCTCGTGCACCGCGAAGTCCATGCTGCCGGCGGCGACCTCGTGCAGCAGCGGCTTCCAGAGGTGGGTGCGCGCCTTGTCGATCAGCGTCACGTGCGCCCGGCCGCGCCGCCCGAGCTTGTTGCCGAGACGGGTGGCGAGCTCCAGGCCGCCTGCGCCGCCGCCGGCGACGACGATCCGGTGCAACCCGGCGGCGGCCGTCTCCTCCACGTGCACGGGGCGAATGGCGGCGGGAATGTCGCGCATCGGACGGATGTTACGTCAGCGGTTTCCCGCGCAACAGTTGTGAGCTAGGCTACCTGCCTCCGCGAACCTGGACCGGCAAGATGGGGAAGCGACCCGCGAACACGCCCTTCTCGGCGATCCTGACGGCGCGCCTCGCACGCCGCGACTTCCTCAAGGGCAGTCTCGCAACGGCCGTGGCCGCCGCGCTTCCGAACGTCGGCTGCACGACCGCGCCGTCCGCCGGCCCGGTCCCGATCGCGTTCACGGCGATCCCGCCGTCGACGGACGACGTGCTGAAGATCACCCCGGAGTACGAGGCGACAGTCTTCTTCCGCTGGGGCGATGCCGTCGGCATTCCCGGCAACATGCCGGCGTTCAAGCTCGACGCTTCGAACACCGCCGCCGAGCAGGAGGCGCAAGCCGGGATGCACCACGACGGCATGTGGTACTTCCCGCTGCCGTACGGAGCGGGCACATCGGCGCACGGCCTGCTCGCCATGAACCACGAGTACCTGGACGACGGCCTGCTGCACCCGGACGGCCGCAAGACCTGGAACGCCGAGAAGGTCCGGAAGAGCCAGGCCGCCGTCGGCGTGTCGGTCATCGAGGTGCGCTCGGACGGCGGGCGCTGGCAGATCGTCCGCCCCTCGCGCTACGCGCGGCGGATCACGGCGCGCACGCCGTGTGCGATCGCCGGCCCCGGCGCGGGCGCAGACGCGATGAAGACCGCCTTCGATCCCGCCGGTCGCGAGGTGCTCGGCACCTACAACGGCTGCGCGAACGGCTGGACGCCGTGGGGGACCTATCTCACGTGCGAGGAGAACTGGAACTTCTTCTTCGTGAACGCCGGTGCGCCGACGCCGGAATTGCAGCGCTACGGCGTCGGCAAGAGCCGCGGGTACGGCTGGGAGCTCCACGACGAGCGCTTCGACGCCGCGAAGCATCCGAACGAGCCGAACCGCTTCGGCTGGATCGTGGAGATCGACCCCTACGATTCGTCGTCCAAGCCGGTGAAGCGCACGGCGATGGGCCGCGTCAAGCACGAGGGCGCGTGCCCGGCGATCGGCGCCGACCGCCGGATCGCCTTCTACATGGGCGACGACGAGGCGTTCGAGTACATCTACAAGTTCGTGACGCGGCGGCCCTGGGATCCTGCGCGCCGCGACGCGAACCGCGAGCTGCTCGACGAGGGCACGCTGTATGCCGCGAAGTTCAACGCCGACGGCACCGGCGAGTGGCTCGCGCTGGAGCACGGCCGCAACGGCCTCACCGCCGCGAATGGGTTCGCGAGCCAGGCCGACGTGCTGGTGAAGACGCGTCAAGCGGGCGACCGCGTCGGGGCGACGTCGATGGATCGGCCTGAGTGGTGCGCGGTGCACCCGGTCACCCGTGAGGTCTACGTGACGCTCACCAATAGCACCGAGCGGGGAGGCCAGGGCCGCCCGGCCCCCGACGCGGCGAACCCTCGAGCGAACAATCTCTTCGGCCACATCCTCCGCTGGCGCGAGGACGGCGACGACGTCGCGGCGACGCGCTTCCGCTGGGATCTCTTCGCTCTCGGCGGCGTGCCCGAAAATCCGGATCCTGCGAAGCGCGGACGGTTCAAGGGCGATGCGTTCGGCTGCCCGGACGGGCTGTGGTTCGATCGGCGCGGCGTGCTCTGGGTGCAGACGGACATCTCGTCGACCGGGCTCAACCGCGGCGACTACGCGCCGCTCGGCAACAATCAGTTGCTCGCGGCCGACCCCGCGACCGCCGTGTTCAAGCGCTTTCTCGTCGGCCCGCGCGGCTGCGAGATCACCGGCTTCACGATGACGCCGGACGGGCGAACCGCCTTCGTGAACATCCAGCACCCGGGCGAGCTTGGCGGCGAGCTCAACGATCCGGACGCGCCGCGGAAGAACTCCAACTGGCCCGACTTCGACCCGACCGGCCGGCCGCGGTCGGCGACCGTGCTCATCCGGAAGAAGGACGGCGGAGTGATCGGCACCTAGGTTGTCCGAGCGACAGGGAGGGATCGGTCAATGCCAGCGACACCGTCCATCTCGCCTTACCGACCACCCGCAGCGCGGGTGACCGACGACGCCGCGTTCGCCGACGAGGCGACCTACGGAGGATTCTGGCTCCGGGCTGGCGCCCTCGTGATCGACAGCATCGTGACGTTCGCGCTCGCATGGGCCGCCGGCTTAGTGATCGGCTTCGGGCTCGCTTTGGCCGGAGTGCGCGAGGGCGCGATCGGGCTCCTCGGGGGGCTCGTCGGCATCGCCGCGGCGTTCTTCTATTTCAGCTTGATGGAGTCGAGCGAGCGCGGGGCGACGCTCGGCAAGCGGGCCTTCCGCCTGCGCGTCGTGAGCGCCGCGGAGCTGGACCGGATCAGCTTCGGGCGGGCGGCGGGGCGGTACTTCGCTCGCTTCATCTCAATGCTGGTGCTCTACATCGGCTACCTCATGCAGCCGTTCACCCGCCGGAAGCAGGCGCTGCACGACATCATCGCGGGTACGGTCGTCGTGCTCGTCGCACCGGTGTCGGGGCTGCTGACCGCGCTCGCCGTGATCCTTGCGCTGCTGGTTCCGGCCGGCGGAATCCTCGCCGGGATTGGGATCGCCGCGTACCAGGACTACGCGGTGCGGGCGCGCGTCGCCCAGTCGCTCGCCGCGGTCGCGCCGGCGCGCGTCGCGGTGCAGGCGTATTGGGCGCAGGAAGGCCGCTTCCCGGGCTCGCTCGAGGAAGCGGGCTTCAAGGGGGATGCGAGCGGTAGCCTGGTACAGGCCGCAAGCATCGACCCCGCGAGCGGCACGATCACGGTGACCTTCGCCTTCGCGCCGCTCGAGGGCCAGACGCTGCTCCTCGTGCCGGAGAAGGATGCGCGCGGCGGCTTGACGTGGGCGTGCCGGCCGGGCACCGCGAAACCGTCCTACCTCCCCGCGTCGTGCCGGAGCTGATCGCTTAGTCGAACACGATCACGCCGCGCGCGTTCCTGCCCGCCTCGAGGTCGGCGAACGCCTGCGGCGCCTCGTCGATGCGGTAGCGGTGGGTGATGAGCTCGTCGAGCTTGAGCCGACCCGAGCGGTAGAGTGCGAGGAGACGCGGAAAATCCTCCCGCGGGCGCGCCGAGCCGAAGTAGCTGCCGGTGAGCGTCTTCTCC
>Ga0126383_10000901_pt1 | contig 17523 bp, 12 predicted proteins | sample PanSoiMetPlot_35_FD_96882 | JGI IMG/M metagenome (GOLD analysis project Ga0126383, IMG submission 96882) | Tropical forest soil microbial communities from Panama - MetaG Plot_35 | ecosystem: Environmental > Terrestrial > Soil > Tropical forest > Bulk soil | place: Panama | collected 2016-02-17
ATCCCGGAAGCGCAGGACGAAAGCGCTTCAAGTTGCTGCGAAGCGCAGCAGTGCTGTGGCTGTCAAAAAACGAGGCGCGGGCCGCGCTCTTTTCGGTGGAGTCGGCGGTGCCGTCTCGAGTGGGTGAGGCAACCTGGCATCGATCCACCGCGCCGGCTAACGCGCCGAAAGCCCACCCTCACCCGCTCCATCGCGGTAGATTTGGAAGTGGATGACGACCCACTCTCCTATCGCGCAGCTCGACGCGGCGCTGCGCGGGATCGTGCTCGGCCAGGGTCGCGTGATCACCGATCTCATCACCGGCTTTCTCGCGCGCGGCCACGTTCTTCTGGAGGGCGTACCCGGCGTGGCCAAAACGCTGATCGCCCGCTGCATGGCATCCGCCCTGGGCCTTCAGTTTTCGCGCGTCCAATTCACGCCGGATCTGATGCCCAGCGACATTCTCGGCACGAACGTTTTTCATCCGGGCGAGAACGTCTTTCGGCTGATTAAGGGACCCATCTTCACCGAGCTTCTCGTCGCGGACGAGATCAACCGAACGCCCCCCAAAACCCAGGCCGCGCTGCTGGAAGCGATGGAAGAGCGCCAGGTAACGATCGATGGCGAGTCGCATCTGCTCCACGGGCGCTTCTTCGTAGTGGCCACGCAAAACCCGCTCGAGCTCGAGGGCACCTACCCGCTTCCCGAGGCACAGCTCGATCGGTTCATCATGCGCGTGCGCGTGGGCTACCCCGACCTGGTTTCCGAGCGAGCGCTGGTGGCGGCATTTCACCAGCGCGGAGGCAAGCCGCCGGTGGTGAGTCGCGCCCTTTCCGCCGAGGAGCTGGACTCGCTCTGCGACCGCGCGGCACAGATCCGCTGCGATCCGTCGATCGTCGAATACGTGGTCGAGCTGGTGCGCGATACTCGGCAAGACCCGCGCGTCCGCCTGGGAGGATCCCCGCGTTCCTCGCAGTATCTGCTTGCCGCCGCAAAGGCGCGCGCTGCTTTGAACGGGCTGGATTTTGTCACTCCCGACGACGTGAAGGAGGTCGCGCCGAGCGTTCTCAACCATCGTCTTCTTCTGAAGCCGGAAGCCGAAGTGGAGGGGACGACCACCGACGATGTCATTCGCCAGACGCTCGGGCGGGTCGCCGTGCCCCGGTGAGCCGTCCCGTTCCAACCGGCCGGGCAGTGGCAGTTCTGGCGGCCGCTCTTTTCCCGGCGGCGCTTGCGATTGCGAACTCGCGCTTCGCTCTCATTGCGGCGGGGGTTGATCTCGGTGTGGTGATTCTTTGCGCGGTGGACTTTCTCCTCGCCCCGCGCGTGAAGGATCTCCGCGCGGAGCGGAAATTGGCGCGCATTCTTTCGTCGGGAAGATCAAACCCGGTCGTGATCCGGCTCGAGCTGCTGCGCCGCGCGGCGGTTCGGGGGCAGCTTCGGGACAGCCCTCCGCCGGAGGTGACCAGCGCCGGGCATCGAATGAACTTCCAGCTGGACGCCGCAACGCCGGAGGCGGAGCTCACCTATCGAGTCTTTCCCCCGACTCGCGGCGACATTCGCTTCGGCGATCTGCATATGCGCCTGAACGGTCCGCTCGGTTTGTGCGCGCGGCAGCAGAGCATCGCCACCGCTGAGACGGTCAAGGTCTACCCGGACCTGACCTCGCTCGCGCGCGACGCCTTGGCGCTGGCCCGAGCCTCGGATGAACCGTCCACGCGAACCCAGCGCCGCCCGGCCGAAGGTCGCGAGTTCGAATCGCTGCGCGATTACCGAAGCGGCGACGATTTTCGCACCATCGATTGGAAGGCGACCGCGCGCCGAGCCAAGCCGATGGTCCGCGTCTACCAGCCGGACCGCAATCAGTGGGTGATGATCTTCCTCGATGCTGGCCGCCACATGGCCGGTCGCAGCGCGGGCCGCAGAAAGATCGACCACGCGGTGGACGCGGCGCTTCGGCTGGCCAAGGTATCGCTCGACAAAGGCGACCAGGTCGGCGTGCTCTCGTTTGCGACCGACATTCGCAGCTTTCTGGCGCCGCGGCGCGGGCGAGAGCACCTTCGGGCGGTCACCGAGTGCCTCTACCGCACCGAAGCTGCGTTCGAGGAGAGCGACTACGGGCGAGCGCTCGATTTTGCAATGCGTCGGATCCAGAAGCGCACGCTGGTGGTGTTCCTGACCGATCTCCTCGATCCAGACAGCTCGGCAGTGCTGGTCTCCCATGCAGTCTCGCTTCGACCTCGGCATCTGCCCCTCATCGTGTCAATGCTTGATGAAGACCTTCGAAGCGCAGCAACGGCCGAGCCGCGGACTGTCCAGGAGGCGTACGTTCGCGATGTGGCAAACCGAATCGAAGCCGAGTACCGCTTGACGGCGACGCGCCTTCGGAACGCGGGCGTCCTTTTGTTGAGAGTTCCGGCCCAGGCACTGAGTGCAGAGACGGTGAACGAATACCTGCGAGTCAAAGCGCGGGGCCTTTTGTAGCTGCGCTTGCGCGCAGCCGCTTCCGCCGACAGAATGGCGCCTGGTCGACTCTGGCGAGGACGCACTTTTTGGTTGAAGCCGCTCGAGGGGTTGCCTCACCGCCAATGCTCTCCAGCCGCGCCTTCGGCCTGCGGCGCTTAACGCGGTTCCACGAGCGCGTGCTTGCCGAAGAGCTGACCTTGGCCAATGCGGGTGGAGCGCATCGGCTGGCCCCGGCGCTTTGCGAGGCCCGCGTCGACCTCAATCCGCATCAAGTGGAGGCGGCGGCTTTCGCCCTGGACTCGCTGGCCCGAGGCGGCTGCGTGTTGGCGGATGAGGTCGGCCTGGGAAAAACAATCGAGGCGGGAATCGTCATCGCTCAGCTCTTGGCAGAAGGGCAGCGCCGCATTCTGGTGATCTCTCCGGCCAGCCTACGAGCGCAGTGGCAGCTTGAGCTGCAGGACAAATTCGGCCTCTTTTGCCCGATCGTCGACGGCCGCACCGCGCGATCGGCGCAGGACGCGTGGATGCAGGAGACGCCGCTTATCTGCTCGCTTCAGTTTGCAGCCAATCAATCGAGCGCACTGTCCAACATCCCCTGGAATTTGGTGGTGATCGACGAAGCCCACCGGCTGCGCAACTCGCACCGAGGCTCGCACAAAACCGGCCAGGCGCTCAGGCGAGCTCTGAACGGCCGGCCGAAGCTGCTGCTCACCGCAACGCCGCTGCAGAACAACCTCCTCGAGCTGTTTGGGTTGATGGGACTGCTCGACGAGCAGATTCTGGGACCAGAGGAGGCCTTCCGAGCGCGATACGTCCCCGATGGACGCGAGGCAGGCTTGAGCGAGGGCTCGACGGCTGAGCTTCGGGAGCGCCTCTCCGGAGCGATCCAGCGAACGCTTCGCCGTCAGGTTCGCGAGTACGTACGGTTCACGCATCGCCGCAGCATCGTCGAAGACTTTTCCCCGTCGCCGGATGAACAGGAGCTGTACCGCCGCGTATCGGAGTATCTGCGCCGTCCGAATGTCCTCGCGATTCCAGGCAACCGAACGACGCTGCTCACGCTCATTTATCGAAAGCTGCTGGCTTCCTCGACGTACGCGATCGCGCCGACCCTGGACAAGCTGGCCGACTCGCTGAAGCAGGCAGCCGGGCGCAGCACGCCCTGGTCATCGGCGCCGAGCTCGCTCGGAATCGAAGACCTGTGCGCCTACGCAGAAGAGTTGGAGGAGTGGAGCGACGAGCCCTACGACTTGAGCGCGCTGGGGAACCTGGCCCGGGAGATATCGGAGCTGGAGGAGTGCGCCGCGCTCGCGCGCAGGATCCGCGTCAACGCGAAAGGGGAAGCGCTCAAACGCGCGCTGGACCGCACCTTCACCGTCGCCCGCGCGCATCAATGGCCCGAAAAAGCAGTGGTGTTCACCGAGTCGCGGCGAACGCAGGAATACCTCGTCGATCTGCTTTGCGAGCACGGATACCGGGGCAAAATCTCCGTCCTCTGCGGCGACTGCGCGACGCCCGAGCAACGTCAGGCATTGATCGACGAGTTTCGAGAACGCACCCAGATTTTGGTTTCCACTGAGGCAGGCGCGGAAGGCCTCAACCTCCAGTTCTGCAACCTGGTCGTCAACTACGATCTTCCATGGAATCCGCAGCGGATCGAGCAGCGAATCGGCCGCTGCCATCGCTACGGGCAGCAGCGAGACGTGGTGGTGATCAATTTCCTCAATCGGCAGAACGCGGCCGACGCTCGGCTCTTCGAGCTGCTGGAGAAGAAGCTCGGCCTCTTCGAGGGGGTATTCGGCGCGTCGGATGAAATCCTCGGCGCGCTCGCCGCCGGGGTGGATTTCGAGAAGCGGGTGCTGGAGATTTACCAGTCATGCCGATCGCCGCAGGAGATCGATGCGGCATTCGACTCGCTTCGCGCCGAGCTGGAGAATCAGATCGATGAGCGAATGGTCCAGGCGCGATCGCTTTTGCTGGACCGCTTCGATGGCGAAGTTCGACGCCGATTGCGAATCTCCGAGGAGCGCACCAGGCAGGCGCTGGCTCAACACCGCGAGCACGCGCAGGCGCTGACTTCGTCGATCCTCGGTCGCGGGGAAACGACTCGCTCGCAAGTCTCGGCCGCCGCGATGGCCGTCCGCGAGCAGCCCTGGGAGGGCGTGAGCTTCCTTCGCCTCGCCGCCACTTCCCTGCCCGAGCATCTTTCGGAGCTCGCGGGGCGCGACGGCTGGTGGTTCGCATACCGGTTCGAGACCACCGGCCTCAAACCGGAGCAGCAGCTCGTCCACCTGGTGCTGGTCAGGGACGACGAGCAATTCCGCCCGCTGCCTCAAGAGCACGCGGCCTCTTTTCTCAAGCTTCTTGCCCGCGAGGAGCCTTCGCGCCGACCGGGAAGCGCCAGCGTCGCGAGCGACCATGAACAGACGCTGGCGGAAGTTCGCGAGGCAATTTTGCGCGATGCCGAGCAAAGGAGTGCGCTGGAGCTCGACGCGGCGAAGGAGCGCGCAGACCGATACACCGAGGATTGCCTGTTCGAGCCGCGGCAGTCGGCGGAGCGCGCCCGCGCCGGCTGGGAGGCTGCGCGGCGGGCCGTCAGCAATGCCAGCGATCCTGCGCAGCGGCTCAAGGCGCGCTCGCAGCTCGAGCGAACCGAGCGCGAATACCGGCGCCGGCTAAGTCTGCTAAGAGCGCAGGAAGAAACGCGCTACTCGGATAAGGACCGCGCGCTCGCGGCGCTTTGTGAGAGGGCGAAACCGACCGAGAACCGGGTGCTGATCGCTTCTGCCTATTTTTGGTTGTGCTGACAGTCTAGCCGCCTACGCGCCGAACCTTGAAATCGAGGCACCGCCGCACCTGATGCGTCGCTAGCTTCTGACGGATCTTTGGTTTCCTGCCTTCAGTCGAATCGCGCCCGGCAAAATCGTCAGGCGACACGGCAGCCTTCCGGGTTGCTCTCCATCCACGTCCAGCAGCACCTCTTGCCCGCTCGCCGCGCTCAACCTTCGGCATTTGAAGCACCGCGTGCCCGGCAGGTTGACGTGCGATCCGTCGTAAAGCGCCTTGGCTTTGAAAATAAAATCGCCGAAGGCGTAGCCGGCCCAGACAGTCACATCGAAGAACCCATCGGATGGAGCAGCGTCCGGCGCGACGCACATGCCGCCTCCGAAATACCGGCCGTTGGCGACGGCAAGGGTGGTAATCCGCGTCTTTTCCGGGGGCTGATCGTCGACGGTGAGCTCCACGGTCTGGTCCTTGTATTTGAGGAGGGCCTTGGTGGTTCCAATCAAAAAGGACAGTCGGCCCCCCAATATCTTGCTGGTCTGATTCACCTCGCGATCGACGAGCCCGCTGACGCCGAAGGAGCACACGTTCGCGAACAGCCGGGTGGCTTGCTCGCCCGAATGCGCCGTGTATTCGAGCATCCCCAGATCCATGGGCACCGCGTCCGTGCACTCCAGCCGTGCGAGAGAGGACTTGAGATCTACGCTCCAGCCGAAGGTCCTTCTGAAGTCGCCGCCCGTGCCCAGCGGTATCACGCCGAGCACCGCCTCGGGATTGATCGGCTTGCCTCCCTCGAAAAACCCGTTCACCACTTCATTCAGCGTTCCGTCTCCGCCGGCGGCGACGATGCAATCGTAACCATCTTTGATCGCGTGCGCGGCAATCTGCGTCGCGTGCATCGGCCGGGCGGTGAATTCCTCTCCGAAGCTTCCCAGCGCGCGCCGCAGCTTCGCGCGCGTCTCCGCCCAACGCTTGCCGGTCTCGCGATTGGCGCTGTGGGGATTGATCACGACGAAGGTCTTCATCTTCCCTCCGGGATCTGCTCAGCGCCTCACGCGACCGGCGCTTTGATGGACGGTGCCGCGGAGCGCTGCTGCTGCCGAATGACCTCATCCATTTTCCGGTGCAGATATCGCGCGATGCTTCGCAGCGGAACGCGCGTGGGACAAACCGCTTCGGAACGAGCCAAGTGCTCCTCGCGGAGCGCAATCAACGCTGCCCGGGCCCGCGGCAAGTCGGGCGTGGCGCGAGAGTACGCGATCGGAAGCAGGCTGGCGCCATCGTATGTCGTGCGGGAAATCACCGCCAACGCAAGGTCATAGGCATCGCACAGTCCGCAGTGGATGCAGCGCGCCGCCTCTTGGAGGATGCGGCGATCCTCCGCCGACATCGGCACCAGTCCCTCCGGAGCGTAGTTGTCGAGAAATCGCTGCTTGCCGCTGCGCACATCGGTGCTGAAGAGCCGTTTCAACGGATGCGCAATCAAGGCGCGGTAGGCCAGGTACAGGTCTCCCTTCAATCTGCGGATCGGCCCCATCCGCGGGATGCTCGCATCCGCCATCTCAGCGGGCAAGGAGAACCAGCGATGCGGCGGCCTCACCGGCGAGGTAGCCAGTGAAGATGGCCACCCCCAGGCCGGTTTTGTCCGCCGCGGGATCATATCCGCTGATCACCGAGCCTGCGGCAAACAGCCGCGGATCAAATGGCCCACCGCTCGCACCCAGGGGTCGAAGCGATGAGTCGATTCGCACCCCCACGCGAAACGCTTGATGCTTTCCCTGGACGTTTTCCGCGAGCAGATCGCCGATGTACTGGTCCTCGGCGCGCGTGCTGCCGGCAAAGAGCGGAAGGTCGAGCAACGGCTCGAAGAACCGCTGGGTGCGGACGATCCCGCCGCCGATGAACTTGCCGGTCGCGAGCACGACCGCGCTGGGCTCGATCGATTCGCCGCTTCCAAGGGTGAACACTCCGGACCCCGGCTTCGAGCAGGTAACGTCCGATTCGATGACCGGGATCCCGGCCCGAGTGAGCGCTGAATTCAATCCTTCCTGAAGACGAATCCCCGGCACCGACGAAGCGTCGGAGAGGATCTCCCAGCAAGGCAGCCCGCCGAGCCTATTGGAGAGCTCCGCCGCCAGCGAGCTGCCATGGCGACCCATGATCGGAGGGAGGAGGAGCGCGCCCACTCCTTCGGGCAGCCGCGTCCGGAGATCTCGGGCGAACTCATCGATCGCTCCAGGTTGCTCGAGCAGCTCGGCCAACTCGTAACAGCCGCGAAGCGCATCCTCGATGTTTCGAAAGAAATGGCTCTCGACCACCGCAGCACTGAGCTTTCGCCCGAGCAGCGATGCCGATCGTTCCAGCCCGCGAGCGACGAGTTGGGCATCGAAGGACGGATTGACCGACAGCTGCACCACCGCGATCGATTGCGGCAAGGAGGCCAGGTCCGCACCGGCCTGAGCTGGCTGTGCCATCCCGGCGGGCTTCACCGTCCCCAGCGGCGTGGGCAAAAGGGCGTTGCGGACCAGTGGTGGGCACAGAAGGTCGGGCAGGTGAGCTGCCGCAAAACTCAACGCCTCCTTTAGGCGGTCCAGCTTGTCGACGAGGACGGCGTAGGGATGATTGGGGCGGGTTCGGGCGATCTCGCGCGCGGCCAGCTCGGGGGAAACGAGCTGGCTCTTCAGATCTCCGGGAGGCGCGGCGGGATCGGGAGCGACGTCGACTGCGCCCGAAGAGAGAGCGGTTGCGCCGAACGCGCGACGGGAGAGGATCACCTGCGCGCCTTTCGCCTTGGCTCGGAGCGCGGCGATCGATCCCGCCATTCCGCCGCCAATCACCAGGACATCAGTCACTCGGGTAGCTTCCGTCGAGATTGCCGACCGTGAGGTAGTTGCCGCGGTTCAACTCTTCCTCCGCCATCTGCTCGCCGTCGAGCACCGGGCGCTTTCCGCGAAAGCGCGCGCCGACGAAATCGAGCAGCTCCCGATGCGCTTCCGCGGCCGAGAGGTCGCGCTCTTTCGCAAAGAGCGCCGCTGCCGCCCCTGCGCACCGCGCGCCTTGGCACGGTCCCATTCCGACGCGACAGCGCCGGCGCAAGTCGGTCAACCTGCGAACATTCTCCTCTCGAAGGCAGTAAACGGCTTCCGCATACGAGGTCTGCTCGCACCGGCACAACGGAGCGCGCAGCGCCGGCTGCGCATCCGCCAGCTCGCAAATCTTTATCGCGTTCGCACCGTGGCGATAGGCCATCCGACCGATGGTCGGCTCCGGAATCCGGTACTGAGCCGCCAGATCCGAAGTATCTGGAAAACTCTGTCCGCCCGGCAATGCCTCCAAGTGAGTTCTGCACGGCGCGCTGCAATCCAACCGCGCGCAGACCAGATCGGTGAGCTCCTCGCTTTGGGCCCGATAGGAAGCGAGCTTGCCGCCGATGAGCGTGAGAAAGTTCTTCGCGCCCTCCTGTTCGTGATCATAGATGGCGTGGTCTCGCGAAAGCTCATCGCCGATCTTGCCGTATTCGTAGAGCGTGGTTCGGATTCCAGCCCAGGCCCGCAGCACACGAGCCTCGCGGATCCCAGGGACCGCGCTCTCGATGCCCTCCATCAGATAGGCTACCTCGTCCTGGGTGACCCGGAGGTCGTCGGGATCCCCGTAATAGTCGGTGTCGGTGGTGCCGATGATCGAGGTTTGCTCGTGCGGCATGACGAAGATCTGCCGCCCATCTACCGCGCTGGCGATGATGCCGTAGTTCGAAAGGCGCCGGTCGAGCGTGAGATGAACGCCCTTGCCCGGCCGCATGCGAACACTGGCGCCGGCGAGCGCAGCGATTTTGGGCGCCCAGGCGCCGGCGACATTGATGATCAGCTTGCCGCGATATTCCGAATGCTGGCCGGTGCGCTGGTCTCGAGCTTGAACGCCCTCCACCTCGCCCCTGGGCCCGCGCAAGAGTCCGAGCACCTGCGTATAGGTGAGCACGGTCGCCCCATGCTGCTGCGCTGAGATCGCGTTCAACACGCAGAGGCGCCAGGGGTCGATGCCCCATTCGTCCATCGTCATCGCGCCGATCAGGTTGCGCCGAAGGCCGGGCTCAAGCTCGTAAACCTCTTCAGGCTCGAGATGAACCGAGGGAAGCCCGCGCTTGAGCGGTTGGTACAAATCGTAGGCGCCGAAATACACCTCCGTGCCATAGGCGAGGAATCGCTCGCGGAAGCTCGGATGTTCCACGTCCGCGGCAGTGAGCGGAGCGATGAACGGGATCCGAAACAGCAGGTGCGGAACGATCCTTTGGATGTAACCGGAATCGATCGAGGAGAGCTCGGTGACTTTACGATCGTAGCGAAGGTAGCGGATGCCGCCGTGAATCATTCCCGAGTTCGCGCCGGACGCGCCGGAGGCGATGTCCTTCTTTTCGAGCATCAGCGTCTTCAGACCGCGCATCGCCGCGTCACGGGCGATCCCGGTGCCGTTGACGCCGCCGCCAATGATGATCAAGTCGAACCGCGCTGTGCTCATCTTCCGCCGCGGCCTCCGTCCACACCGCCCGCCGCCCTGGGAGCCATCAGTGAGCTTTGACCGGCTCCGTCCAGGTGCTTTTCAAATGCAGCTCCTTGAGCTGCCGATCTTCCACCTCGGTGGGTGCGCCGGTCATGAGATCGGTCCCCCTTTGCGTCTTGGGGAAAGGAATCACGTCCCTTAGCGACTCGCTGCCGGTGAGCAGCATCGAGAGGCGGTCCATCCCGATCGCGATTCCTCCGTGAGGGGGAGCACCGTACTTGAAGGCCTCCAGCAGAAAGCCGAATTTCGATCGCGCTTCCTCTTCGCCGATTCCCATCGCCCGAAAGACTTCGGCCTGCACCTTCGGATCGTGAATGCGGATCGAACCCCCGCCGATCTCGAATCCGTTGAGCACCACGTCGTAGCGATGGCACTTGACGGTGCTAGGATCGGCTCGGAGCTTGGCGACGTCCTCATCGTGCGGCCGGGTAAATGCGTGGTGCGCCGCCACCCAATGCTTGAGCTCCTCGTCGTATTCGAAGAGCGGCGGGTCGACGACCCAGAGGAAATTCCACGCGCCGCCCGACCCATGCTCGGGGATATAGCCGAGCTTCTTGCCCAAATGGACGCGAAGGTTTGCCATCACCGTGTGGACCAGCGACTCGCGGCCAAATTGGAAGAGGATCAGGTCGCCTGATTTCGCAGTGCAGGCCTCATTGATTACCGCTCTGAGCTGCGGCGAGATCGTCTTCGCCATTGGCGACTGAGTCCACTCTCCGCTCTCGCCCACCTTGGCCCTCGCCAGCCCCCGGGCGCCCATGCCCTTGACGAATTCTTCGAGCTTGTCGGACTCGGCTCGGGACAACGCCTTCGCGGCGGGCACAACCATCGCCTTGACGATTCCCCCGCGCTCGACCGCCTCGGTCATCATCGGGACGCCGCCAGAGGCTCCAAGGCGCTTGATGATGTCGGTGAGCACGACATGCTCCAGCCCAAAGCGAAGGTCCGGCTTGTCGTTGCCGAACTTTGCCATCGATTCATCGTACGGTAGCCGCAGGAACGGAATGGCGACGTTGATTCCAAGGACTTCTCCCCAGAGTTTCTGAATCAAGCCTTCGACGATGGCGAACACGTCGTCCTGCGAAACGAAGCTCATTTCGAGGTCGATTTGCGTGAACTCCGGCTGCCGATCCAACCGGAGGTCTTCGTCCCGGAAGCACTTCACGATTTGGAAGTAGCGATCGAATCCGGCGACCATGAACAGTTGCTTGTAGAGCTGCGGGCTTTCGGCGAGGGCGTAGAACTTGCCGGGGCTGAGTCTGGAGGGCACCAGGAAATTTCGGGCGCCGCCCGGCGTGTATTTGCCCATCATCGGCGTTTCCAGCTCGAGGAATCCGCGGCTCACCAAATAAGAGCGGGTAATTGAGTTCATCTTCGAGCGCGTGATGAGCGATCTCTGCAGCGGTGCGCGCCGAAGGTCGAGGTAGCGATGAAGCAGTCGCTTTTCCTCGGCGGTGTCGAGCTGATCCTCGATCATGAACGGGGGAGGCTCAGAGCGGTTGAAGATGGTCAACTCGGTGGCCTTCACCTCGATCTCGCCGGTGCGCAGCTTGGGATTGACGTTTGCGCCGCGCGAAACGACAGTTCCTCGAATCCCGATCACGTACTCGAGCCTCAGCGTCCCTGCGAGATCGTGCGGCTCCGCAGCGATGTCTGGTTCAAAGACGATCTGCGTCAGGCCCTCTCGGTCCCGCAAGTCGATGAATACGGCTCCGCCGTGGTCTCGGCGATTCTGGACCCATCCGAAGAGAACCACGGTCTTTCCGATGTCTGCGCGGGTCAGCTCGCCGCAAGAATGGGTGCGCTTGACCTCGTCGATGAAGTTGACCGCCATGAGGGTTTACCTAGTCGATCGATTGGAAGCCCTGCCCGGCTCGCGGCCTTCGTCTCCAGAGTCGAAGCAAGGCGCGACGGGCGTGAAGAACATAATGAGTCGCGTCGCAGCGCGTCAAGAAAGCGTAATCGGCTCGAATCAAAATTTGCCGGACGCTATGTCTGATTTCTACAAGGGAGCGGGGCGCAGGTCCTTGAGCTTCAAAGACAGCCTTTCGCGTCCGTTCCATTCGTCGATCGAAACCTGGTAGGCGAGATCCAACGGCCCTGCGACAAGCGCCAGACGATCTCCCATTCCAAAGCCGATCGCGTCGAGGTGCGGCGCGGAGTCGAAAAGGAGCTTGAGGTGGTCGGCCCGCCCCTCGCGACGGCTGGGCACCAAGCGCGACGTGGCGGTGAGCCCTCGCGACGCAAAGACCGGCTCGGGATTGCCCGACCCAAAAGGCCCCAGGACCTCGATGCCCTTTGCCGCTTCCGCGCTGAGCTCTGACAGCGACACCAGCACATCGACGCGGCAGCGTGGCACCACGTCGTCGTCGGTGAGCTTCTGAGAAGCCACCGCCGCGAATGCTTCACTGAACGCGGAAAGGCGATTCGCCTCGATCGAAAGCCCCGCTGCCTGCTTGTGGCCGCCGTACTTGAGCAGATGACCGGCGCAGTCCTGCAGGGCGCTGACCAGGTGAAAGCCATCGATGCTGCGCGCCGAGCCTCGACCGATTCCGTCCTTCACCGCGACCAAGACGGTAGGCCGGTGAAAACGCTCGACGACGCGAGAGGCGACGATGCCGATCACTCCCGGGTGCCAGGCTTCCGAATGCAACACCAGGCCCTTGGACTGCCAATCTTTTGCCTGAGCCAGCGCCTCAGCGAGGATCTGCTGTTCGATCCCTTGTCGTTCGACATTGGCGGCGTCGAGCGCTTGAGCAAGCGGGCGCGCTGCCTCGACGCTCTCCGAACACAGCAGCTGCAGCCCGAGCGAAGCGTCATGCAGTCGACCGGCGGCATTGATGCGCGGCCCAAGGCGAAAACCCACCTGGCCACTGCTCACCGGACCGAAAGTGGGCACGCCAGCCACTTCCTTCAGCGCGCGCACTCCAGGGCGGCGCGCAGCGGCGATTTCCTCCAGGCCGTGCTTGACCAGAACTCGATTTGCACCCGTGAGCGGTACCACATCGGCAATGGTGGCAAGCGCGACGAGGTCCAGCATCGAGCGCAGGTTCGGCTCCTTGCGGTCCTTGAAAAAGCATTGCTCGCGAAGCTCCTTTCGAAGGCCGATGCAAAGATTGAAGGCGACTCCCGCAGCGCAAAGATGATGGGTCGGGTAATCGCAGCCGCTCTGGTGTGGATTGAGCACGGCCATTGCCGGCGGCAGCTCAGACGGAACCGCATGATGATCGACGACGATGACGTCAAGCCCCAGCGCGTTCGCCTTCGAGACTTCGGCAATCGAGTTGATGCCGCAGTCGAGAGTGACGAGAACGCGCGTGCCTTGTTGGGCCAGCAATTGGATCGCCTGAGGGTTGAGCCCGTACCCTTCGCCGATGCGGTGAGGGATGTACGTCGTAACATCTCCGCCCAGCTGGCGAAGAAAGAGCGCGAGAAGCGCGGTCGAGCAAACGCCGTCGACATCGTAATCGCCGTAGAGCGTAATCCGCTGCCGCTCTTTGAGTGCTTCACAAATCCGCTTGACCGCCTTTTGAAGCCCCTTCATCAAGAAAGGATCGGGGAGATCCGTGAGGCGATCGGCGAGAAAAGCGCTGGCCGCTTCCGGCGTCGCATAACCCCGATGGATGAGGATACGGGCAGCCAACGGATGGAGGGAAAGGGCCGAAGCGAGAGGAGCTACATCCAGCTGCGAAGTCCCGGGCAACACCCAGCGCAAGTTTGCGAACCCCTCTCGAGAGTGCTGGCGTCCTTCCACTCTCGAACACAGCTAGCTTACGTCCCTCACTGACATCGCTCGCGACCGGAGAAATTGCGGGCTTCCAGCCGCGTGGTATTCCCAGAAGCTGGCTGCAATGCGCAACCGATTTGTGCTCGGCGCGATCGCGGGACTTTGCGCTCTCCACGCGGGATTGGCCCAGGCCGAAGGCAGGCTGATTCTCAAGGGCGGGCTCGGACTGTTCACGTCTGACCTTGGCAACGTGACCTCGGCAGGACCCGCATGGGGCGTCATCCTCAACTACCAGCCCGTCGAGATTCTCGGAATCGAGTTTGGATATGAAGGCTCGAGAAACTCGCTGTCGGATCCGCGCGCTCCGCAGAGCACCGGGCTTTTTCGCAACAGCGGGATCGCTCTGGCGAAGGTGTACTTGCCACTGCTTTCAGCCCTCCATCCTTTTGCGGGCGCTGGCCTCGGGCTGGGCTACGTCATCGTCCAGGGGCAGAGTAGCGCCGCCTACGACAACGGCTTCATCGCGGAGCTGCCTGTTGCTGCTGGAATCGAATTCGAAGCTTCCGGGGTCAGGATCGGAGCGCGGGCGACATACCATTACTTTTTGACCCAGGAGTTTTCGAAGGACCTGCGTCCAGTCAACGGTGCTCCCCCGTTATCCGGAGGCCTGTTCGACATCTCCGCGACGATTACCTTCCGCTTCTGAGCGTCGCGCCCGCCTTCGCTGGGGCAGAGCGTCCCTCGACTTCAGGCTCGCGCGCGCTCGCCTAACGCTCCGGGGTGAATGGGTTGTTAGGCTACTTTGGCTTTGATTCCACCGCGGGCCGACCGCTCTTTGGCGGCGGCGCGCTCATCGAGCCAGATGGTCAGCGGGCTGGCGATGTACACCGAAGAATAGGTACCGACGATGATGCCAACCAGCATCGCCATCGCAAAATCCCAGATCTCGCCGACTCCGAAAATCAAAAGACCGACCAGCGACAGCGCCGTGACGCCCGAGGTCAAGATGGTTCGCGAAAGCGTGTCATTCACGGCGATGTTGATGATCTCCGGCAGCGGCTTGCCTTTGTAGCGGACCATCTCCTCGCGGATTCGGTCGTACACCACGATGGTGTCGTTGATGGAATAACCGATCACCGTGAGTAGCACTGCGATCGAGGTGAGATTGAACTCGCGCCGGGTCACCAAGAAGTAGCCGCTCACCATGATCACGTCGTGGACCATCGCGACCAGGGCTCCGGGGCCAAATTTGAAATCGAATCTGAAGGCTACGTAGATGAGGATCGCTACCATCGCGTAGATCAGCGACATCACCCCTTTGTTGCGCAGCTGCTTTCCGACCTGCGGCCCCACGTACTCGACTCGCTGCTGGATGAAGTCATCCTCTTTTTGGTTTCCTCGCATTGCCGCGGCGACCCTGTCGGCCATGCCGGAGGACACCACTTGATAATCGAAGCCTCCGCCTTGCGACTCGCCCAAGGTGCGCACTTCCTTGATCCCGGTTCCGCTGCTTTCAACCGCGGCCTTGATCTTCTCTGTGTCGAGCTTCGTCTCGGACCGGAAATTGATCAGACCGTTATCCAGGTCGGCATAGAACAGCTTGGTCGGCGCCAAAGCCTTGATCGCTGCCTCGGCTTGAGCCGCGGTCTCTTTGGTCAGCTGGGTAACACCTCCGAGCCGCAACAGGTATGAGTTTTCGGACGCAGAACCGATCCCTTGAACGGAAACGTCGTGGAGGCCCGCGGACTGGGCGCGCCGCCGGATCTCCTCCGCGGTGATCGGGTGCGTGAACTTGAGCTCGACCACTGTTCCGCCCGCGAAGTCCACCCCGAAGTTGAAACCGAAGATCGCGATTCCGACGACGATTGCGAGGTTCAGGATTGAAGAGATGAAAAGCGCCGGCCTCCGCTTTCCGATGAAGTCAATGTTCGTCTTGTGCTTGATGATCTGCATGTGCTGAATCGACTCGAGCTAGACCGAGACCGCCTGCGCGTTTCGGCCATGAATGAAATAGGTGGTGATGACCCGGGTCACCACGATCGAGGTGAACAGAGAGGCCACCAGTCCGATCACCAGCGCGGTGGCGAAGCCTCGGATGGGCCCGGTTCCGGTGGAGAACAGAATGAATCCCGCGATCAGCGTGGTGACGTGCGCGTCGAAGATCGTCCAAAAGGCGCGGTCGTAGCCCTGATCTACGGCGGTGCGCGGCGGCTTGCCGTGGGAAAGCTCCTCTCGGATTCGCTCGTTGATCAGCACGTTCGCATCGACGGCGATTCCGAGCGTCAGCACGAAACCGGCGATGCCCGGAAGCGTCAGCGTGGCATTGAAGATCGCCAGGAACGCGAGAATCAACATTCCATTGAGGACCAGCGCCACGTCTGCGATCAAACCGGCAAATTTGTAGTACATCGCCATGAAGAAGACGACCAAGGCGAGTCCGACGATGGCGGCAAGGCTGCCCTTGCGAATCAGCTCCGGCCCCAGCGTCGCGCCCACTTGCCGGATCTCGCCGGTGGTTACCGGGGCCGGGAGTGCTCCAGCCTTGAGCACCAGGGCAAGCAGCCTCGCGTCTTCGAGCTGCTCATCTCGCGTTTTGCTGAAGCCGCGACCCATCGTGATCCGCGCGCGGCCGTTGGGAATCTTCTCGTTGATTCGCGGCGCCGACTGAACGTTGTCGTCCAAAACGATCGCCATCCGCCGGCCGACGTTCTTCTCGGTGAGCGCTCCGAAATCCCGGCCGCCTTGGGCGTCGAAGGTCAAATTCACCTCCGGTTCGCCGAATTGGTCGAAAGATGCGTCGGCGCCGTTGAGGCTTTCGCCGGTGAGCGGCACATTTTTCTCTACCAGGTAGGTGCGATAGGAATCACAGGTGTCCTTCTTCACCTTCGATTGCACGCATTCGAGGAGCACCTGCCTATCGGCAGGAAGGTCCTTGCCTTTGAGATACGCGAGCAGCGCGTCCCGATCTTTCGCCTCGAGCTGTGGAAATCCTTCCGCGGTGGTCGAATGGATGCCGCCGTCCGGAGGCGGCGGATTCTTCTGCAAAACGGTGCCGAAGAAGTTCGAGCTGTCATCGACCATCCTGAATTCCAGCTGCGCGGTGGTGCCGATCAACTCTTTGGCCCTCTCCGGGTCCTGGTATCCGGGCAGGGAGATTTGGATCGAGTCGCTCCCTTGCTTTCGGATGTCCGCCTCGGCGACGCCCCACTTGTCGATGCGCTGCCGGATCACCAGCAGCGCTTGATCGACCGATTCTTCCTTGAATCGATTCACCTGATTCTCTTTGAGAGCGAGCACCAGCTTGTTGCCCTCGCGGCGGACCTTGTTGAAATCTTCGAATCTGGAGACCACGTCCTTTTCGATCGCGTCCATCGATGCTGGATCTTTCGCGATGAGCGTGACCTCGAGCCTCTCGGGATTGGCGTCAGCGGTGACCTCGCCGAGCTTGGCATCCCGGACGTAGTTGGCGATTTGAATCGCTCGCCGCTCGGTCCGTTTCTGCAGCGCGGTCTTGGTATCTACCCGCATCACCATGTGGATGCCGCCCTGGAGATCGAGCCCCAAATTGAGGCGGTACTTGGCGGGCGGCGCCCAACGGGGCAGCTTCTCTGCCAGAAGTTTGAGGTTGTTTCGCTCCTCCCGCGGCAGCTTGAAAAACGAATAGTAACTGGGGATGAGGAACCAGATCGAGCCGATGGTCACGATGAGGATGATGATGAACTTGGACCACCACGAGCGATCCATTACTTCTCCTCCTTACCGGTGGCAGCGGGCGCGGCCTCTTCGGCCACGCTGCTCTTGCCCTGAATTGAGTTCTTCAGGACGCGGATGCGGATCCCATTTGCCACTTCGAGAGTCACGATCTTGTCGGTCACCGCGTGAATCTTGCCGAGCACGCCTCCTTGCGTGACCACGTCGTCGCCCTTCTTCAGGGCAGCGAGCAGCGCTCGGTGCTCCTTGAGTTGCTTCTGCTGCGGCCGGATCATCACGAAGTACATGATCGCAAAAAGCGC
>Ga0126383_10000903_pt1 | contig 17520 bp, 19 predicted proteins | sample PanSoiMetPlot_35_FD_96882 | JGI IMG/M metagenome (GOLD analysis project Ga0126383, IMG submission 96882) | Tropical forest soil microbial communities from Panama - MetaG Plot_35 | ecosystem: Environmental > Terrestrial > Soil > Tropical forest > Bulk soil | place: Panama | collected 2016-02-17
GGCGTCACTATACGCAACGGCGTCTTCGGTCTGCCTGACAATTACAAGCCTGCGCAGAAACCAATCATTCCCTGGGGGCAGGGGACCATAACAGCGGATTACGACACGAACGTGGTATACATCCCGCTCATCAACAGTAACCCCAACGCCAACTGCGGCCCGATCATAGAGCAGCGCATAAACTGCCAGCGCGTCAGCGTTGATACGGGATATCATCCTTGGCGGAACCAGTACATGATCGGACCGTACAACTGGGTGATGGACGCATCGCTGTTGAAGGTCTTTAGGATCAAAGAGCGGCTCCGGTTGCGTATGAACTTCGACCTCTTCAACGTCTTTAACGTGCAGGGGTTGAACGCTCCGAACGCCGAAGGGATTGTGAGCCTGAGCAATTCGTACAATCCGAACAACCAGAACGGCTTCAAACCGCGACAGCTACAGGGCACGTTACGACTGGAGTGGTAATATGAAACAAAATAACTCGCTTCCGATCCTTCAACCGCGACCGATGACGCGCCGCGAGCTGATCTTTGCGGCGGGCGCGGGGTTTTCCGGCCTCGCGCTCACGGCGCTGCTCGATCAGGACAATCTGCTCGCCGCCGAACCGCAACGGAGGCGCGCCAATCCGCTCGCGGCCAAACCTTCAATGTTTCCGGCCAAAGCCAAATCGGTGATCTTCCTGTTTATGTATGGCGGCGTCAGCCATGTGGACACCTTCGATCCCAAACCCGATCTGACGCGCCATCACGGCAAGCCGATGAACAAAGGGAAAGTCGACGTCTTCTTCGGCAACCCCGGCAACCTGATGGCCTCGCCGTACAAGTTCAAAAAATACGGCCAATGCGGAACCGAGGTTTCGGAGCTGTACCCACATCTGGCGCAAAGAGTGGACGACCTCTGTTTGATACGTTCGGTTTACACTACAAGCAACAACCATTCGCCCGCGATCTTCCAGATGAACAGCGGCAACATGCGCCCGGGCAATCCTTCGCTCGGGTCTTGGGTGACTTACGGTTTGGGCAGCGAGAACGAAAATCTGCCGGCCTACATCGTGATGTACGATTGGCGCGGAGGCCCCATCGGCGGCGCCCCCAACTGGTCTTCGGGATTTATGCCCGCCGCGTTTCAAGGCACTCCGTTCCGTTCTGGCAACGTGCCGATAGTTGATCTGAATCCGCCGAAGTGGGTTGATCCGCATTTGCAGCGGGCCGAAGTCGATCTCATTCAGAAGATGAATCAGGAGCATCAGGAGAGCCGCGCGGGCAATAGCGATCTCGACGCCCGCATCGCGGCTTACGAACTCGCCTTCCAGATGCAGACGAACGCGCCCGAAGCCGTGGACATCTCGAAAGAGTCCGAGGCCACGAAGAAGCTTTACGGCGTCGGTGAAAAGACCACCGACTATTTTGGCCGCCAGTGCCTGATCGCGCGGCGACTGGTCGAACGCGGCGTGCGCTTCATTCAGCTTTACAGCGGCGGCGGCCACCAGCAAGAGTCGTGGGACGCGCATTACGGGTTGCACGAAAACCACAGCCTGCATTGCGCCGAGACCGATAAACCGATGGCCGGACTGATCGAGGATCTGAAAGCGCGCGGCCTGCTCGATTCGACGCTGGTTGTGTGGGGCGGGGAATTCGGCCGCATGCCGATCTCGCAATCGGGCATCGGGCGCGATCACAACCCGCACGGCTTCACGATGTGGTTGACCGGCGGCGGTGTGAAGGGCGGACAGGTGATCGGGGCTACGGATGAATACGGCTACAAGGCTGAAGTCGAGCCGTATTCGGTCCACGACATCCATGCGACGATCCTGCGCGCGATCGGGTTGGATCATCGGAAGCTGACTTTTTACTACGGCGGGCGCGATCAGCGGCTGACGAACTTTGGCGGGGATCCGATTATGAAGGCGCTGCGCCTCTGATTTTGAACGGAGAAGATCAATGCGCGAAATCCCAAGGGAAAATATGACCAAGCTGTTCAACGCAACAATTCTACTACTCACATTTAACCTGCTGGCCTTCACAGCTATTGCGCAGGCCCCAATGCCTGCGGACGCCAAGACGGCGCTCGACAAATACGTCGAAGCGCCTGACCCCAGCTACAAGTACGAACTGGTCAGTAAGACGGATGGCAAAGGCTACACGACTTACATCCTCAAGATGACCTCGCAGACGTGGCGTTCGACGAGCGAGGTTGACCGTAACGTCTGGTGGCACTGGATGATTATGGTCAAGCCGGATGAAGTGTCTAGCAGCAAGTCGTTGCTCTACATATCTGGCGGCGCCAACAACAGCTCGGCGCCGAAAGACGCCGATCAGCCGATCATTCAGATTGCGACGGCGACCAAATCGATTGTGACAGAGCTGCGGATGACGCCCAATCAACCACTCACGTTCAGTGACGACAAGAAGCCGCGCACGGAGGATGAGTTTATCGCCTACACATGGGACAAATTTCTGAAGACGGGCGACGAGACCTGGCCCGCGCGTTTACCGATGACCAAGGCGGCGGTGCGAGCGATGGATACCGTGATCTCTTTCTGCGGCGGCGAGGCGGGCGGTAACACGAAAATTGACGGCTTTGTCGTCGCCGGAGGATCGAAGCGGGGTTGGACGACGTGGACGACCGCCGCGGTTGATAAGCGCGTAGTGGCGATCGTACCCCTCGTCATCGATCTGCTCAACGTCGAGCCTTCGTTTCGGCACCACTTCGCGGTCTACGGTTATTACGCCCCGGCGGTCGGCGATTACGAGGCGATGGACATTATGAGATGGCAGGGCACGCCGCAGTATCACGCGTTAATGAAGATCGAGGAGCCTTACGAATACCGCAATCGCTTCACGATTCCCAAATTCATCATCAACGCCACCGGCGACCAGTTCTTCGTCCCCGATTCATGGCAGTTCTATTACAACGACCTGCCCGGCGTGAAATACCTGCGTTACGTGCCGAACGCCGAACATTCGATGCGCGGGTCGGACGCGTGGATGACGCTGCTGGCCTGCTACAACGCGATTCTGACCAACGCCGCGCTGCCGCAGTTCGACTGGAAAATCGAAAAAGACGGGACGATTCGCGTACGGACGAAAACCAAACCGTCGGAGGTGAAGCTGTGGCAGGCGACCAATCCCGGCGCGCGTGATTTCCGTTTGACCTCCATCGGGCCGAGGTGGAAGAGCTCTCCGCTGCAGGACCAGGGCGACGGCGTCTACGTCGCCAAGATCGCGCCGCCGAAACGAGGCTGGACGGCTTATATGGTCGAGCTGACTTACCCCAGCGGGTTGCCGTTGGCGCCGTTTAAATTCACGACTGGCGTCAAAGTGATTCCTGACATAGAGCCTTTCGCAGATGAGGTCAAGGCAAACGGAAGGTAATTAGGACTCAACACAAAGAGTCAACAGGACAAAGGTTTTGAAACAGTCGAGAAGACCTTCGGGCTTTTGTCTCTTTGACCTCTTGTCTCTTTGCTTTTAATCGCATCTCTAGCCCAATTTCATCGAGTTTGAAGTACAATCGGGCAATCACACATAGTTCTCGTAAAATTCTCGATGCGTAAAGGAAATTGCCGCAACCACAGGCGTTTTGCCTGAGCGTGATTGTCTCGGGCGGAACGTTCAGATCAACCATTTTTACCTTGGAGGAAAAATGTCCATTGCTCAATCTTTACTCCCTGAGTTGGATCAGGAAATGGCAGGAACACGTAAATCTCTTGAACGCATCCCCGAAGACAAGTTCGAATGGCGCCCGCATCCGAAATCATTCACGATGATCTCGCTGGCCACGCACATCGCCACTATGGTCGGCTGGGGAGGGGTCGTGATCAACGATGATTCGTTCGACGTCGCGCCGCCGGGGGCCGGGCCGTATAAGGAGGAGCTTGCGGAATCCGTGGCCGCGCTGCTCGCAACGTTCGACAAGAACTACGCCGAATTCCGCGAAGCCCTCGCCGCCGCGAGCGACGAGACGCTGATGAAGGACTGGTCGCTTCTAGCCGGCGGAAAAGTTCTCTTCACTAAGCCGCGCATCGCCTGTTTGCGCGGGGATGTACTCAACCACCTCGTCCATCACCGAGCGCAACTCGGCGTTTACCTGAGGTTGAATGACGCGCCTGTGCCCGCGCTCTACGGCCCGTCGGCTGACGAAGGCGCAATGTAAGCCGAAGACCGCAATGAATAAATTTGCCTTTTAACAGATGCCTTTTCTCGATGGCGCCTTTGCGGCCTCTTCGCACAGCGCCGTCTGTGTCACAGCCTGAAACTTAGGCTCTGCAAGCCTTGGTCGAAAGGAGATCAGCCATGACTAAAAAGTTAATCACGGTTCTCGGGGGACTCTTTCTGGCGATTGGCGCGCTGCTTTCCGCCGAAAGGCTCTTACAGCCCGGTCAAGCGCAAACCGCGCCTTCGATCAGAACGATCAACATCTCAGTGAATGAGATGGTCTACGATCCGATCAGCAAGAAAATCTATGCGAGCGCGCCGACTTCGTGTTCTTCGTTTCTTCGTGGTTGATTCTCGGAGGAGAAAAATATGCGACGCAAACTCTTCTCGCTTTTCGTCATTCTTCTGTTGTCGCTGCAAACAGCCGCCGTTCGCGCGGACAAGGTTGACGATTACGTCAAAGCCGAAATGCGGAAGCAGCGCATTCCCGGCCTTTCGCTAGCCGTGGTCAAAGAAGGCAAGATCATTAAGGCCGAAGGCTACGGTCTGGCGAACGTCGAGCATAACATCCCGGCGCGGCCCGAGACTGTTTTTAAGATCGGATCGGTCAGCAAACAGTTCATCGCCACGGGAATTATGCTGCTCGTCCAGGAAGGTAAGATCGGCCTCGACGATAAGGTCGGCAAATACCTCGATGGATCGCCGGAGTCATGGAATGGGATCACCATTCGGCATCTGCTCACTCATACTTCCGGGATTGTCCGTGAAGGGCCTGGCTTCGACCCATTCAAGGATCAGAAGGATTTCGACGTGATCAAGACGGCTTATACGTCCCCACTCCGTTTCGCGCCCGGAGAAAAATACGAATATTGCAACGTCGGGTACTTTTCGCTGGCCGAGATCATCTCCAGAGTCTCGGGGAAACCATGGGGCGATTTTATGAACGAGCGCGTTTTCGCGCCGCTGGGGATGACCGCCACGCGTCCCACCAGCTACAGCGCGATCGTCCCGAACCGCGCCGACGGGTATGAGTGGAAAAACGACAAGATGCAGAACGCCGTCGAATACATAGCGGTGCGTCCGAGCGGCGCTTTTCTTTCTAATGTGCTCGATCTGGCGAAATGGGACGCGGCGCTTTATACCGACGCAATTCTCAAACAAGCGACGCGCGAACAGATGTGGACGCCGGTCAAGCTGAACAGCGGCGCCGCGTATCCATACGGCCTCGGCTGGCAGCTCGACTCGCTGGGCAATCACAAGCAGATTCATCACGGCGGATCGCTTCCGGGCTTTCGTTCTCAATTCTCACGGCTGCCGGATGACAAGTTATCCATCATCGTCCTGACAAATTGCGATAACGCCAACCCCGTAGCGATCGTGCGCGGCGTGGCTGCAACCTATCTTTCCGATTTAGCCGCCTCGGTGGCGAAGTAGACTCTTGTTTAAAACCTATTAGAAATGAGGATTATATGGGAGAAGGAGATTATGTGATTATGCTCGACTATTTATTGGAGGTTTACCAGCATCATTGGCCGATCTCCGCGGGGTCGAGTAACCTGGACGCGATTCAACAAGAAAGACAGCACGATGGCAATCCACAGGTTATGCCAAGGGGAGACTTTCACATGGTCTACCTGGAGAATAAGTCACTGATCAACTCGGTTGACAGTAGAGTTGATAAAGGTGGAATTTATCAAATCAGAAAGTTGCCTAAGCGATGATCTACTTCGTTTTCAAATGAGCTTCATCAATGAGTATTTCGTGCGCGCGCGGGCGACGCCCGAACAGATGGATTTACTGTGGGCGCTCGGCTGGCGTCATTTCGGGAATTATTTCTTTCGCTATTCGGCATCGCATCACTGGGGCGGCGTCCGCACGGTTATGCCGCTGCGCGTCGATCTGTCGAAATTCGCCCCTTCGCGTAGCCAGAAACGCGCTCTGGCCAGAAATTGCTATCTCCACGTCGTTATTCGCGACACGTCCATAGACGCGGTCAAGGAGGGTCTGTTCTACCGCCATCGCGAACGGTTCAAGGAGAACATTCCCGATTCGATCCATGACTTCCTTTCCGAAGAGCCGTCGGTCGAGCCTTGCCGCAACCGGGAGATTTGCGTCTACGACGGAGACAGGCTCCTCGCCGCCAGCTTCCTGGACATCGGCGGCCAATCCACATCGGCCGTTTACGCGATGTTCGAGCCGTCAGAATCTAAACGCAGCCTGGGCATTTTTACGATGCTCGAAGCGATCCGGTACTCGCGCGAGCTTGGCTGCAAGTATTACTATCCCGGCTACGCTTACCGTGAGCCGTCCGTTTACGATTACAAGAAGAACTTCGCCGGGTCTGAGTATTATGATTGGAGAGAGGGCTGGAAACCGTTTACAGGAAGAGAGATTACGGAAAAGACGGAATGAACGGAACAAACGGAAAATAGCCATCAGGAAGTTTTCCGTCCGTTCCGTTATTTCCGTCTGTTCCGTCATCTCTCCTGCTTCTCACTACAAGTCATCGAGTGAAAGGTAAAAACGAATGAGCAAAGTCAGGTGGGGGATTCTGAGCACGTCGAATTTCGCGCAGGCGAAGATCATACCGGCGCTGCTGAAATGCGATCACGTCGAGGTCGCCGCAATCGCGTCGCGCGATCAGGCCAAGGCTTACGAGGCCGCCGGCAAGTTCGGTATTCCAAAAGCCTATGGCTCGTATGAAGAGTTGCTGGCCGATCCCGAAATTGAAGTGATCTACAACCCGGCGCCGAACCATTTGCACGTGCCCTGGTCAATCAAATCGCTCGAAGCCGGCAAACACGTGTTGTGTGAGAAGCCGATCGGACTCAACGCGGCCGAAGCGCGACAACTTCTCGACGCGTCGAGGAGGCGTCCGAAGCTGAAGGTGATGGAGGCTTTCATGTACCGCCATCACCCGCAATGGCGTTGCGCGAAGCGGTTGGTCGAAGAGGGGAAGATCGGCGAATTGCGGACCATCCATTCGTTCTTCTCGTACTTCAACACCGACCCGGACAATATCCGCAACAAATCGGAGATCGGCGGCGGCGGGCTGATGGACATTGGTTGTTACAACATCTCACTCTCGCGGTTTATCTTCGGCGGAGAGCCGAAGCGCGTCTTGGGCGCGCTCGATTACGACCCGAATTTCAAGACGGATCGCATCGCGTCGGGTATTCTCGATTTCGGCCGCGGGACCTCGACCTTCACCTGCTCGACGCAGCTTGCGCCCTATCAACGCGTCAACATCTACGGCGACGCGGGACGCGTCGATATTGAAATCCCGTTCAACGCCCCGCCCGACCGCGCTTGCAAGATTTGGCATGAGACGTCGAAGGGCGTTGAAGAGATCGCGTTCGACGTTTGCGATCAATACACGATCCAGGGCGACCTGTTTTCTTTGGCCGTCATTAACGACACGCCGGTTCCGACGCCGCTCGAGGACGCGGTGGCCAATATGAAAGTGATCGAAGCCCTGGTTGAAAGTGGCCAAAGCGCAACGTGGATAGAGATCAGCGATTGAGGAGACCGGGAATGAAGAGTTTTAAGAACCTGGCTGACAAGAAAGAAGTCCTCGAACGTTTCACCGCGCCGGCGAAAGGAATCGAGTTTCATCCGCACCCGATCTTCGGCGATATGTCCGAGGCCGAATGGATGCGTTGGGGCTACCTGCATTGCGATCATCACCTGAGGCAGTTCGGGGCTTAAATGATCGGAGGATCACATTGAAATACTGGTTGATGAAATCGGAGCCGGAATCTTTCTCGATCGACGATCTGGCGAAAGCGCCGAAGAAGACCACCTGCTGGGACGGCGTGCGCAACTACCAGGCGCGTAATTTTATGCGCTCGATGGAAATCGGCGACCAGATCTTCTTCTACCACAGCAGCGTCGAGCCCGCGTGCATCGTCGGCGTCGCTGAGGTCGTGAAGAAAGCCTATCCGGATCACACCGCGCTCGATCCGAAGGACAATCATTACGATCCGAAAGCCACTCCGGCCAATCCGATCTGGGAGATGGTTGACATCAAACACGTGCGAAAGTTTGACGAGCCGTTGACTCTCGAAGAACTGCGCGATGTGAAAGGCCTTGAGAAGATGGAGCTGCTGCGCCGAGGTTCGCGACTCTCGGTTCAGCCTGTGACGGCCGCGGAGTGGAAGATCGTCAACAATCTCGCCGAGAAGAAGGCGGCGAAAAAGAAATAATCCCTATGCCCAAAGAGCTTCGATTCACCCCGCGGCTTTTCGATTTTCTGAGAGAGCTGAAGGCCAACAACAAAAAAGAATGGTTCGACGCGAACAAGGATCGTTACCTCGCGGACGTGCGCGACCCGTTGCTGGCGTTCATCGCCGCGTTTCGACCGAGGCTGTTCGCGATCAGTCCTTATCTCGTCGCCGATCCGAAGCCGACCGGCGGCTCGATGTTCCGGATCTACCGCGACACGCGCTTCTCGAAGAACAAAGAGCCTTACAAAACGATTGCGTCGGCGTTCTTCGCTCACCAGACCGGCGGTAAGGATGGGCCGGGCATCTACCTGCACCTCGAGCCGGAGAGTTGTTTCATGGGACTGGGCCACTGGCGCCCCGACCCCGTCGCGCGAACGAAGGTGACTGACGCGATTGCGGCGAAACCTGAGGCGTGGCGCGACGCGACATCGGGCAAGGAGTTTCGGAAGCTGCTCAAGATGGAAGGCGGTTCGATGGCGAAGCTGCCGAAACAGTACGACCCGCAACATCCGTTCGCCGACGACCTGAAGCGGAAAGACTTCATCGTCGTCTCGTCCTTTTCCGAAAAGCAGGCTTGCGCAAAGGATTTCATTGAACGGGTTGAAGGAGTCTCTCGCGCGGCCGCGCCGTACCTGGGGTTCATTATCAGAGCCGCCGGTCTAAAATGGTATTGAAGGGGGGCGTATGAAAGAGACCAAAGAACAATTGCACGCGAGAATCGGGCGGATCATACGCGCTCTGAAGAAAACCTATCCGCAGGCCACTTGCGCGTTGAATCATACAAACCCGTTTGAATTGCTGATCGCGACGATCCTCTCGGCCCAGTGCACCGACGACCGCGTCAACATCGTCACTGCGAATCTCTTCAGGAAATATCGCAAGCCGGAAGACTACCCGGCGGTCTTGCGCGAGGAGCTTGAGCGCGACATCAACTCCGTCACCTTCTTCCGCAACAAAGCGAAATCGATTCAGGAAGCCAGCCGGTTGCTGATAGAAAAACACAACGGTCAGGTCCCGCAGACTCTGGAAGAACTGGTCGAACTGCCGGGCGTCGGGCGGAAGACGGCTAACGTCGTGCTCGGCACGGCGTTCGGCATCCCGACGGGCGTGGTGGTTGACACGCACGTGTCCCGTGTTTCGCAACGATTGGGATTGACCGAAAACAAACAGCCAGAAAAGATCGAAGCCGATCTGATCGAACTCCTGCCGAAAAAAGAATGGATCGATTTTTCCCACCGGTTGATCTGGCACGGGCGCAGAGTGTGTCAGGCCCGCAAGCCGATGTGCGAAAAATGCAGTCTGGAAAAGTTCTGTCCGTCATCCACACTCAAAAATCAGCCTCCCCTGTGAGCGGTTTCGCGATGGGTTTGCGAAGAAGGCAAAGAGGGAAGCAAAAATGGCAAAGACTGCAAAAACGGGCAAAAAGTCCTTTTTGCCCGTTTTTGCAGTCTTTGCCATTTTTGCTTCCCTCATCACAATTCCACAGAAGGGCTGATCGCATAGCCGAAAAATAAAGGGGGTTGAAAGAAAGTCGATTCACGCCGATTATTTTTAGGCAGACAGTCTCGCGCGCCTGGGCAAGCGGCGTTTTGGAAGATCAATCGCTTACGCGCGCTATATTGCGCCGATATAACCGCGGTGATTCAAATGTCCGACTTTGTTAATAAAGATTCGATTGTGCGCTCGATCTGGGGGAGGTCCGATCCGATCCTGTTGATCTTCGCGGGTTCGGCGGCCGAGTTCGCGCTCAATCGCGCGGTCGACTGGCTGTTCTTCACGGGCCAAATTCCGGGAGACCCCATCGGGCGGCTCTTCTCGACGGTGCGCTACGCCCAGGAGATCATCTTCGTCGACGAGGCGACGGCTCAGCGGACACTCGATCAAATCTATTCAATCCACAAATCCGTCGAACGGGAGCGCGGCGCGCGGATACCCGACTGGGCCTTCCGCGATGTGCTCTATATGCTGATCGATTATACCGAGCGCGCGCACTCCCTATTACATCGCGCGCTCACCGAATCCGAGCGGCGGGAGCTTTACGATGTGTTTCATCGCGTCGGCGAAGGTTTGCGAATACCGGATCTGCCCGCGAATTACGTCGAATGGCAAGAGGATCGGCGGCGTCATCTCGAACGCGATCTGGAATACAGCGAGTTTACGAGGCTGCTATTTGAAAAGTACCGGGAACATCTTGGCGGCTGGCGGTATGAAATACTGCGGCTGACGCAGGCGCAACTCGCGCCCGAACGGGTGCGGCGGTTACTGGGCCTTACTCGGCCGCCACTACTCTTCGAGGCGTTCCGCGTTTATGGCCTGTTCACGAGGTTGAACCTGCAAGAGCTGGTTCATTGGTTGCTGCTGCCCTCAGGTTATGTGGATGAAGTCAGAAGTTTCAATCGTTCCGACACGGTCTCTCCGGGCGCGTGATCGTCTGACTCACTGCTTAAGTACGCGCATAATCTGCTCATGCAACGCGCGATTGGTCGCTAGCCCCTGCCCCGAGTTTAAATCGAGATCACCGTTCAATGTCGTAAAGACTCCGCCCGCGCCTTCCATGATCGGCGGCATCGGCGCCACGTCGTAATATTTGAGCGCCGAAGGTTCGATCATCACGTCGGCCAGTCCGCGCGCGACAAGGTAATAGCCGTAACAATCCCCAAGGCCGCGAGCCAGCCGCACGCTTTTGCAGAGCCTGACGACCCGTTCACGTTCGGCGCCGTCAATCAACACGCGCGGATCGGTGAGCAGCGCCGTCGCTTCGGAAAGGCGCGAGGTATCAGAGACGTGGCAGCGAGCGCCGTTCAGGAACGTCCCGGTTTCGGCCGAGCCGATCAGGTGATGATCCTGAATCGGAAGGTAGATCGAACCGAGCACGGGCGCGCCGTCGCGCTCGAGCGCGATCATCACGCCGAAGAGCGGCGTCTTCAGCACGAACGATTTTGTTCCGTCGATCGGGTCAATGATCCAGCGGTAGGCGCTCGACTTGGCCGTCTCGCCGAATTCTTCGCCCAGGATCGAAAAATCGGGGAAACGTTTTTCGAGCGATTCGCGTAAAAAGATTTCCACTTCGCGGTCCGCCCGGGTGACGGGACTGTGATCAGCTTTCAGCTCGACTTCGAGTTGCGAGTTATAATAGCGGCGGATTATCGCGCCGGCTCTGATGCTCAACTCGCTCAAGACGGGAAAGAATGAGAGTAGATCGTTCATAGCGGTTGCGATTGTAGCGTGAATCTGACATTTTCCGCAGGAGGCGCAATGAAATTGGTTCGAGACTTGCCGGTCTTATTTTTGTTCGTCTCTTCGCTGACGAGTTGTCAGGTCATTCGCGGCTCGCAGCGCGCGGTCGAGGTTCCCGAACGCGTGTTGGTCGAGGCGACGCAGGTCAAAGCCGACGCGACCCCGCTTGAAAAGATCAACGCCGGCGCGATCGAGCAGACGACTCTAACGACCAGTTACGACCCCTCCTACGTGAAGCTGGATTACCCGAACGGGGACGTGGCGCCGAACACCGGGGTTTGCGCCGATGTCGTCGTGCGCGCGTTCCGCAAGGCCGGAATCGATCTGCAGAAAGAACTGCACGAGGACATGAAAAGAAACTTCGCGAAATACCCTCAAAAATGGGGCGCGCGCGGGCCCGACACCAACATTGATCATCGCCGCGCGCCCAATTTGATGACCTGGTTCGACCGCCAGGGCAAGGCGCAGCCGGTCACCAAGGACGCGAAAGATTACCTCCCGGGTGACGTGGTCTCGTGGCAGTTGGACAACGGATTGCCACACATCGGAATGGTCAGTAAGATCAAGGTTGAAGGATCAGACCGTTACGCCATCGTCCACAACATCGGCCTCGGCGCGCGGATAGAGGATGTGCTGTTCGCATGGAAGATTACCGGGCATTACCGGTACTTTGAGCAGAAGCAGAATGCGAAAGATCGGCAGAAAGACTGAACAAAAGACCAGGCTCGCTCCCGGCATCGAAATCAGACGGTCCAAGATTGAAGGCAAAGGCTGTTTCGCCGCGGTCGCTTTCAAAAGGTGGCGCAAGGTCGCCGAGTACGCCGGCGAAAGAATTTCTCGCCACGAAGTCGCTCGCCGTGTCAAAAACAAACGACGCCTCTATATCTGCGGCGTTGACTCTTACTGGGCGATTGACGGAAGCCGCGGCGGCAACGGCACCCAATTCATCAATCATTCCTGCGAGCCCAACTGCTACAGCAAAGTCATCCACGGCCACATCCTGTTTTTCGCCTTGCGGGACATCGAACCGGGCGAGGAGATACTGCTCGATTACGGCGAGTCGTATCATTCTAACAGGAAGAGGTGCACGTGCGGCGCGCCCTCGTGCCGCGGACGCATCAACGCGTAAGAAGAGAGAATACGGAAAAGACCGAAATAACTGAACAAACGGAAATTATCAGAGATGCCCAGACCTTTCCGTTTGTTCAGTTATTTCGGTCTTTTCCGTATTCTCTCGCTTTGCTTGATCACCTGATCAACGGGCGCAAAATCTCCAGTCTCCGCGCGATTTCATCGCTGGTCATGTCTCTGAAGCGAGGCGGTATCATCGCTCGCGAAGTCGCCTCGCGGGCCGCGACCAGCTCCTGATATTCAACCGCCTGGTCGTCGCGGGCGGGCGTGAATTCGGAGGCTACCGCGGCCAGGACTTCATTAGTCACCTGATCATGTCCCGCGATGCGCGCCGAACGGCGGGCGCGAATCAGGATTGATTCGATGTCGGCGCCGGAAAGGTGGAGCTTGTTGTCGGCGATCGGACCCCAGTCGGCGATCTGGTTTTGGATTTTGTTTTTACGCGCCATCGCCCGGGCGATCTCGAGCCGCTCTTCGGCGGTTTCGGGATAGAAGAGCGCGATGTGCTCTTCGCACCGGCCCTGGCGTTTGAGGTCAATCGGCAATCGGTCAGGGCGCGAAGTCATCAGTATCCAGAGGATGCGCCCGCGGTTTTCGGTGTCGCTCATCGCGGCCGCGATCTTCGAGAAGACGCGTTGATTGACGCCGGAATCGCCGTCCATTTCGCGCGTGCCCAGCGCGGCGTCGGCCTCGTCAATCAAGACGACGATCGGCGCGAGCGTCTGCAGCAGGTGGAGAATCTTTTCCAGATTGGCCTCGGTCGAACCGACCCATTTGTCGCGGAAGTTTTTGAATTCGACCACATTCAATCCACAATCTTTCGCGAAGCATTCGGCGAGGAAGGTCTTGCCGGTGCCGACCGGGCCGCAGACCAGAATGCCCATCGGCGCCTCTTCGCGTCTGCCCTGGCGAATCATTTCGGCGATGTCACGCAGGTATTCCTTGGCCTCGCGCATCCCGCCCACGCTCTCCAGCCCGTGTCGCGGCGTGACGAATTCGATCAGTCCCGCGCATTCCGATTCGATGATCTCTTTCTTCTTCGCGCGCACGTCGTCGAAGGTCAGCCCGTCGTCGGGTTCGCGAGCCGCGCAGAGCAGCGAGCGCAGGTGGACAAGATTCAAACCGGAGGTCATCGCGGCGAGCTGATCGTCTTTCAGATCGTTCTTTTCGATCGGGTAACTGGCGAGGAACTGTTTCGCGAAATCGCCGCGCTCCTCTTCGTCGGGGTAGGGAATTTTGATCGCGGCCAGCCGGGAATTTTCGCGGATGCGCGGGTGAACGTCGGACACTGATTCGGTGATCAGAATGACCAGATTGCCGGTCTCGATAAAACGCGGGCTGGTCAGCCACCGCTGCATCGAGACCAGCGTGTTTCGGTCGTCGCTCGAAAGATGACCGATCTCGCCCGCGGGAAAGATCGTTTCGAGGAAGTTGATCACGACCGCGACCCTGTCCGAGTAATAGAGGAACCGTTCGATCAACGGGAGCGAGCGCGCCGGGTCTCGCGGGATTTGCGCGGCGGTTTTGAAATCGAGCAGCGGATCGGCGACGCGTTGCTGCGCCACGAACGCGCGGAGAGTCTCTTCGGAATCGAACGTGACCCCCTCGCTGCGGTTGTATAGCAATACCCGCCTGTTGCCCAGGAGTTCCTGCTGCAGGAAAGAGAGCAGGGAGACGTAACCATTGCGAGACCTGATCAGATCGTAAACGTTGTGGTGCAGCAGGAAATGGCTCGCTTCTCCCACGCGATATTTTCTCGCGAGCTCTTCGGCCCAGTCGGGCAGACGCCCCGACGAGGGGAGTGGATTGTGGATTGCGGATTGCGGATTCTCTGATTGCGGATTGGGACTCTGGGATTGCGGATTTTTCGATTGCGGATTGGGACTCTGGGATTGCGGATTCTCGCCTCTCGAAATCGGATTATTCTTTGGGAGATTCTCTGGCTCGCTCATTACGTCCTCATTTGGCGATTGCGATTCTATCAATCCGCAATCCGCAATCCGCAATCCGCAATCCGCAATCCGCAATCCACGTTCTATTGCTTATCGGATTTCTGCGTCGCGGCTTTAGGCGCCGGGGTCGTGGCGGTAAAGTTGAATGTCAGATAACCAGTGATCGGATTTTTGTCTTGGGCGAAGAGCGTTGCGGGGAATTCCCACTGGCGCGCCGCGGCGATGACCTCGCCGTTCATTTCGGGGAAAGTCGAATAATGGATGTTGGCGCTGGTCACCTTACCCTCGGGCGAGATTTCGACGCTGGCGCGAACGTATCCGCTCATTCCGGCTTCCCGCAAGGCGTCGGGGATTTCGGGCTGAATTTTCTTCGCCGCTTGCCGCTGCAATTCGACCGATTGTTGTTCATCGAGAGGGCGGGGGGGCTTTGTGGTTTTATCCAGATCGACCGAGAAGGCGAAGACCAGATAGATGTCATTGCCGTCAAACCGTTGGACCGGGGCGTTGGGCCGAACGAAGCCGACATAATCAGTCGGATTCAACTTCAAATTCGGCGCGGAAAAGTAATATGTCGCCCCGCTTTCGACCTCCATAGGTTGAATCGCGTAAGTCACCGGTTTTTTAACCCGGTCGTTTCCGAAATGCAGATTGATTTCAGGAACGAGGGTGGTTCCCGGAGTCGTCCCATCGCCGACGCTCTGCGCGGCGTTGATCGAGATCTCTATGTCGCGACCGTCCGGTCGTTTGCCCAGTGAAATTATGGTGGGTCTGGCCGTCCTGAAGACGCGTTTGGAGTCGGTCCTGAGCAGCGCGGCGTCGAATCCAGGATAGGTCTTTTTGAAGGCGTTCAACCAATTTTCGTACTCGGTCAATCTGGCGGTCTTCATTTTGAAGACCTGGCCGCTCAAATCTTCATAACTGCCCTGTTTGGCCTTGATCTGGAAGACGCGCGTGGTGACGTAGATCGGTCTGATCTGTAATTCATGTATTTCCTGACTGCCCCATTTGATTTGGGCGAACGAAGTCAGGGCGGGCGCCGACGCGGCGCAGATAATAAGTGTGAATAAAGCGCGACAAAGCGACCGCGCTCGCAATGACGTGTGAGGGTTGAATGGCATGCGTAATACCTCGGTTATCTATGGTCTCCCGCGAGAGATGGGCGCAATTGATTGGATTCGCGGGTCAAGGAATCGAGCTGGCCCATAATCGGGGCCGTTTGTTGCAGAATCTCTTTGGTCATTTCGATCGAAGTGAGCAACGAGTCGAAGTCCAGGGACAGGATGTGTTCGGGAGTCGGCATCGTGACGACCTGGTCGTTCACCAGTCCGAAGAAATTCTCGATCATTTGCAGCTGCGCCTCGACGCGTTTAACGCTGCGTTCGATGTCGTCAAAGGTCTGCAAACGGCGGCGCAGGATGTCGACATTCTTTTCGTGCAAAGGGCGCGTCGAAGCGTCGGAGAATTGCGCGGTGCGCTCGGCCTGCCGCAACTGGTTTTCGACCGTCTGGCGGTTGATCGTGCGCAGGTGGTTCTTGCGCCGGCGGTATTCGTCGAGCAGGTCAACGAAAGCCTCCCAGGTTGATTCGAGTTCGCGGAGCTGCGGCGGTTCCTCTGACAGGCGCGCGAACTTTTTGTAATTGCTGGCGATCTGATTTTTCATCCAGCTCAGATAATCCACGGCTTCGCGTTCGCGCGGGTCGAAGGTCTTGATCAATTCCAGACGCTGTTTGCGGCGATGTTCTTCGAGCAGGTGGCGTGAGCGCCGGTCAACAATGCGGCGGTAGAATCTCGAAGTGGGCACGGTGGCCAGGTAGACTCCTTCCATGACCAGCGCGCCGGCCAGCACCAGCGTCGGCTCGATGAACCCGGTGGCGCCTGAATAGGCCGCCGCCGCCGCCGACAGGAGCAGCCCGCCAATGTTGATCGGCTCTTTGAGAGCCTCTTTGAAGTAGGAGATCTTAAACTCCATATCGCTAACCGCCTGCGCGTAATTCAATTACTCAGTTTTGAAGTAGTAAACTCTGGACTCCATACGCATTACGTCTACTCAGTGAAATTACTCGGTCAACTTTCTTTCCTGCGGCGGGCGCTCCGCCGATCCCAGACTCCTGTCCGAGTTCACCGCGGGCGCGCCTTCACCCAGCGCCGGTTTTTCGGTCGCGGGCGCGAGTCCCATCTGCTGTTTGTAAGCGAGCAGCATATCCTGCTGCTGGATGCTGTCCAGTTCTCTATCGATGTTCTGCATCCGGGCGTCGAGGCTGGTCGAGGCCAGCTCAGCCCTGGCTTCGGCCGCGGCGGAGCGATTGGCGATCTTCTCGCGCATGTCGTCGAAGGTTTGCGAGGTGTCGCCGAGCTGGAAGCTGGCCATCGTCTGGGCCATGCGCTCCTGCATCTGCGCCTGTTTGCTGGCCGAGATCAACTGCATGGCCTCGGCCTGACGGCGGCGCACCTGCGTCATGTAATTGTCCAGAAACTCGCGCGCCTTGACCGAAGCGGCTTTGGCCTGTTCGTAATTCTGTTTGGTGGTTTCGAGCGTGCGCTGCTTGAGCTGCAATTCGCCGATGAGCGTGGTGGCGATGTCGTCGTGGCCAGTGCGGATGGCGGCTTTGATCTTGTTGTCGATCTCGGTCAGACTGGCCTGGTTGGCCTGGATTTCTTTCTCCAGACGCTTCTCGGTCGCCATGACCTGAGCGACGTTGTTGCGCATCTTCGGCACCTCGTCGTTCATGTCGCGGATCAATTGCTGAAGGATCAATTCCGGATCCTCAGCGCTTTCAATGATGCCGCCGAAGATCGAGCGAAACAGCCTTTTTAGAC
>Ga0126383_10000904_pt1 | contig 17498 bp, 12 predicted proteins | sample PanSoiMetPlot_35_FD_96882 | JGI IMG/M metagenome (GOLD analysis project Ga0126383, IMG submission 96882) | Tropical forest soil microbial communities from Panama - MetaG Plot_35 | ecosystem: Environmental > Terrestrial > Soil > Tropical forest > Bulk soil | place: Panama | collected 2016-02-17
CACCTGCCTGAAACACGCGGCCGACGAGGTCCCCCGCCGAGTTCGCAAGAAGGGTGACCAGAGTGACCATCATGGTCAGGTTCACCAGCAGTTCGACGTCGCGTCCCAGGGCCGCCTTCCACGTGAGTTGACCGATGCCGGGTAGGTCACATAACGCTTCCATCGGGATCGAAGCCGCAAAGGCGAGGCTGATGGAAACGCCCACCAGGGCCGCCAGCTGCGGCAAAGCCGGGGGCAGAATGTGCCACAGCATCACGCGAACGTTGCCCAGCCCCTTGGCTCGGGCAGTGATCACATGAGGAAGGGCCGCACAGCGCTCCAGCAGATTCTGGGCATAGCGGAAGACCTTGGGAAACACCACCAGGCTCAACAGCAGCCGCGCCGGAACTCGTTCCACGACGAACAATAACGCCAGCACTGCCGCGGGAAGACACAGCAAAACACCAACTACGAAGCTGGCAAGCCAGTTCAAATACCATGCCCGCGACTGGACCACGGCTACCGCCAACGACAGACCGAGAAGCCAGCCTAGGGCGAGGCCTGATCCTACCGACTTCAGCGTTTCCGGAAATCGTTCGGCAAGCAACCGGGACACCGGACGTTCGAGCGTCCGCGAGGTGCCCAGGTCACCGCCGATCATCTTTCGCAGATAGGAGAGGTAGAAGACCTCGACGTTGCTTTTGGGCCCGTCTATTTGGCGCAGCGCGCGAATGCTTTGATCGCTGAGCCGGATGTCGAGTTCTCCTTCATCGATACCGAAGCCCGGCGCAAAGCGCACCAGAGAGGCTCCCAGGAAGCCGCCCAGCAGGACCACGACTAGAACTTTACCCACGAGTTTTGCCAGTCTCACGCGCGTAGGTTCTTCTCCAAGGGGATGGCTAGCGGCTGTGCAATTTAGAAAAATAACGATTGTCGTAAAGCATGGTCGTGTTGTGCACGTATTCCATGATGCGGTGCATGCGTTCGCGCTCCTCGCGGCTCACGTCGTTGAAGCGCACAGCGATGCCGCTACCCGGCTCGATGCGGGCCACGATTCCCTCGGCGCGAAGTTTGCCGTCGTCCATTGAGAACACCAGAGCCAGCTTGCTTCCGGAGGGCAGGATCGCGCTGGTCTCGACGAAGCATCCTGACAGGCCGATGTTGGTGAGATTGCCCAGCAGCGGACTGCCTTCGTGCGGCTGCAGTTCAATCGTCACCCGGCACTTCATGCGGGGATAAAGACGGCGATTCTTGCGCGAAGGCTGCTGCTGCTTCTCGATGTACATGCGGCGGTCGGCCTCGGCCAGCAGTTCCTCGGCGTCGCTGCCGTCTTCGGGATAGAGCGCCTGTCCGATGCTCAGCGACAGAATGTCTTCTCGGCAGACCTCGAAGCCCGCCTGCTTGGCGAGTTCGCGCAGGCTCTCGCATTTCTTGGCGGTGGCATCGGGGGGCAGGCCAGGCGCCACCACCACGAATTCGTCTCCGCCCATGCGTGCCACGTAGTCGTATTCGCGGCAGGTATCTTTCAGGGCCTGCGCGAACAGACGCAGCACACGGTTGCCCTCGAGGTGGCCGAAGCGGTCGTTGATCTGCTTGAATCCGTCCATGTCACAGACCATGACGGTCAGGGTGGTGACGTCACGCTTACAGCGAGCGAGTTCTCGGTCGAGCTGCAGGAACAGGGAACGCGCGTTCGGCAGGCCCGTCAGATAGTCGGTGGTCGCGGAGCTTTCTGCCTGTTCGTACTTCAGCGCGTTTTCAATCGCCAGCGCCATTTTGGAGCTGATGGCCAGCAGGATCCGCAAATGATCGGAGGTGAACGCGTCGCGCTCGGCGTGGTAGAGGGCAAGCACCCCCACCACTCCGGCCAAGCCTTCGAGAGGGATGGCCAGGGCGGAGCGCAGTGTACTGAACTTGGTCGGGTCGTTCAGGTAGCCGGGTTCGACCGACGGGTTCCCGTTGATGATCGGCTTGCGATTTTGCGCGACCCACCCGGAGAGCCCTTGTCCCAGCGGAATGCGCAGCGAGGCGAAGAGCCGGAAATTGTCGCCGTTCACGTATTCGGGAATCAGTTCTGATCCGCGACGCACATAGATGGCTATGGCGTCGTAGGGAACCAGGCGGCGCAGCTTCAGCGAGAACACCGACAGGGTCTCTCCCAGGCTGAGCGACGCTCCCAGGTCCTGGCTGAGCTCAAACAGGGTCTGCGCCTCCTGCCGGGCGGCCGCGATGGAGGACAGGAATGTTGCCTCCTGGCTGGGCGTGTCTTTGACATTGTTGTTCTCGAAGCCCGCATCCGGCGCCGTTCCCCGCTCCACGCGCACGTCGGTAGAGAGTTTTAGTGCTCCGTCGTGACCAAACTGCGAAAGCACCGTGGCCTCAAGTTGCAGATACCGCTTTTCGAGCACGCTCACCACTTTCGGGTCGAACGACTTTCCCGATTCCTTCACCAGCCGCTGCATGACTTCTTCAAGCGGCAGGGCACGCCGATACTGGCGGTCGGAAGCCAGCGCGTCCAGGTAATCGACGGCGGAGAGAATGCGAGCGCCAATCGGAATCTCCTCTCCGCGCAGCCCAAAAGGATAGCCCGAGCCATCCCAGCGCTCGTGGTGGGCGCGCACGATCGGCACCACGGGGTAAGGGAAGCGCACACGCTCCAGAATTTCGGCGCCGACTACGGGGTGGATCTTCATCTTCTCGAATTCTTCCGGGGTCAGCCGTCCAGGCTTGGAGATGATGTGTTCCGGTACCGCCAGCTTGCCGATGTCATGCAGCAGCGCGGCGGCGTGCAGCGCCTCCATCTCGTCGGCGCTTACGCCCAGCTCTCTCGCCACCTCGATGGCGTAGACCCGGACACGTTGCAGGTGATCGTGCGTGGTGTGGTCCTTGGCCTCAATCGCGAGCGCCAGCGCTTCGATGGTGCGCAAATGGAGGTTGGCCATCTCCTCCACGTGGCGTTTCTCGTCTTCCAGTTTCCCGAGGTAAAGACGATAGGAACGATAAATCAGGTAGATGACGGGGACGATCAGCAGCGACGTCTGCCACTGAAGACTCTTATTGAACCAGCCCACTAGGCCGGCGATCCCGGCACCCACCAGATAGTAGGGGAACGACCAGAAGTAGCACTCCACCCAGATTCGGTCGAGCGGCTTGGCTTCGGTGAGCGAGATGACCGTGGCAATCGACCCGGTGTTCGCGACAAAGTAGACCGAAGCCGCGACCACCAGCAGGATCGTGTGGTTCGCGACCGCCTGTTGCAGCCAGGGAAGGTGATAGACGGTCCAGGCGGCAGCAATCGAGAGCGCGCTGGCACAGATGTTGAAGGTCACCTGGATGGCGCTGGGGCGGTCGCGATAGAAGCACTGCACCAGGATCGCCGCGCTTCCCAGCACCAGCGTTTCCGCAAAACTCAGCTCCAGCACGCCGAGGAGAATGAACAGGAAGTTCACCGACATGGTCCCGGTGATGCCGGGCAGGTTAACCTTCAGCCGCGACGCCAGCACAGCGACTAGCAGATAACAGATGAACTTGCTTATGTTCAGACTGCTAGGTTTGATCGCTCCATAGAGAAGCGCACACGTGCCCGCCACGACCACCAGGGTGATGAACACCTTCGCGCCCGGAGTCATGTCTCTCCACGAATGAGAGCGGCCTGCCATTTCCCTCCGCACTTCTCCTGGGACGGCCCGGGGTGGAATCCGACTCTCCAGGATCAGAGCCTATTCTTACCAGCTAAGCTTATTAGGTACAACAAGTTACGGGAAACTGGAGAAACTTTGGTAACGCCGCTGGATGCCGGCGGTGACGGGGTCTCGCTACTCGATCGGGGACAAGTTGGCCTCCAGTCACCCGGATTCAAACAACCGCTTTGCTCGCCATGGCTTACTTAAGACGTGGATGCGTTCTGGCACTCGAGGGAGCGGACATCCTGTCCCATTGACGATTTCCGTGCCAGTGGGATATGTGATTCAAAATAAATTGCTTACGAAGGAATCCTGTCTTGGTACGAGGCCTGCACTGAATCCCGGCGATGGAACTTCCCCCGGGCAAGACGAAGGGGCGGAGAACAACCGATGATGCAGAGTGCATGGCGTAAGCAGGAAAATCCGACAGTGCCCGCGATTCGCCGCTGGCGACACTCTGTGGTTCTGACGGTGGTGACGTTTCTAAGTTTGGGGGTTGCGCAGGCTCAGCCTCGTGCTGTCAGCGAGGAGGCCTCGCCGCGCGCGGCGGGAAAACTCTCGCCGGAAGTGACTTCATTTCTGAGTCGCACTCATCGGCCGAACCAATCCGTCGAGCTGATCGTGCAGTTCAAGCACGCCCCGGCGGCGAGCACGATGAACCGCGTCGCCCGCCTGGGTGGCGTAAGGACGCAGCGATTCAACCTGATTGCGGGTGGTGTTTTCCGCGTGCCGGCCGGCAGTCTGAGGGCACTCGCTGCTGATCCTGAAGTGGCCTATGTTTCTCCGAACCGCTCAATCCGCGGCGCAGCCGACTACACGGAAGCCACCGTAGGCGCGGACGTGGTGCGGAGTTCCGGTTGGGATGGAACCGGAGTCACGGTCGCGGTCATCGACAGCGGCATCAGCGATCATCCCGATTTGCATGACTCCGCGACCGGAGTCTCGCGCGTTGTCTACAGTCAAAGCTTTGTGCCCGGGACCGATACCAATGACGAATATGGGCATGGCACTCACGTAGCCGGCATCCTGGCAGGCAACGCTTCGCAGTCGGGTGGTCTGGGCGCGGCGCACGCCATTTACGGAGTTGCCCCGCATGTGAACCTGGTGAACCTGAAGGTGCTGGACGGGAACGGCAGCGGGCAGGACTCCTACGTGATCGCGGCCATCGAGCGGGCCATCGCGCTGCAGAGCACCTACAACATTCAGGTGATCAACCTGTCGCTGGGACGTCCGGTGTTTGAAAGCTACCAGCAGGATCCGCTCTGCCAGGCCGTTGAAGCCGCCTGGAAAGCCGGCATCGTGGTGGTGGTGGCGGCGGGAAACATGGGCCGCGACAATGAGTTTGGCACTCACGGATACGGCTTGATTGCCGCTCCCGGCAACGATCCTTACGTGCTCACCGTCGGCGCCATGAACGCCATGGGCACTCCTTCCAAAAGCGACGACATCATCACCAGCTACAGCTCCAAGGGCCCGAGTGCGGTAGATCACGTCGTCAAGCCGGACCTGGTCGCTCCCGGCAATCGGGTAGCTTCGCTGCTGTCTTCAGGGAGCAGGCTCGACCAGGAATTTCCCGGCAATGAGCTCCCGCCCGTCGTCTATGGCGCGCCGCTGAACGCGACTCGATATTACTTCGTCCTCAGCGGTACGAGCATGGCGACGCCCGTGGTCAGCGGCGCTGCGGCGTTGCTGCTGCAGTCCGACCCCGGGGAGTCTCCCGACGAGATCAAGGCGCGGCTGATTAAAACCGCTGACAAGTCTTTTCCCGCTTTGACGCAGTTGATGGTGGGCGGCGTACTGACAACCTATCAGTACGACGTGTTCACGGTCGGGGCCGGGTATCTCGACATTCCGGCCGCGCTGGCTGACAACGACGCCGTGAACGGGACTGCTCTCTCGCCGACAGCTGCTCTCGATTCCAACGGAAACGCCTTGCTGATTGCCGATCCCTCTTCGGTGTGGAGCAATTCCGTGATTTGGGGCAGCTCGGTAGTTTGGGGCAATTGCCTGGTCGCCGGGAGTTCGGTGATCTGGGGTAATTCGGTGGTTTGGGGCAACTCCACCACGAACGGCTACAGCGTCGTCTGGGGTAACTCGGTGATCTGGGGTAGCTCATTCGGATCGGGAAGCGACGCTCTCAGCGTCGACGACAACGGGGATCCCGACTAAGGGCAGCCGGTTCGCCGTTGTCAACAGGAATCTTTCGACTTCAGGGAGATTGAGTACATGCAGAAGCTTCTTAAGGTTGCGTACGTCATACTGATTCCAGCCATCGTCATGTTGCTGGCGATCGCTTGCGGCGCGTCGGCGGTCTGGGGCAGCTAACCTGTGGCAGGTCAGAGCCTGCCACAGTCAGAGAGGAAAAATGTCACTCTGGGTAAGGTTGCTACCACACCCAACAACCCTCTGGGGCTTCTGCTAAACCGTTCACCGTCTTCATGGAAACTGAAGTAACCTTCCACAGCCCAGCTTCAACATGGTAAAGCTCTGGCGGGGATTCGTGTGATTTCTGCCAGCTTGCCATGAAGGCCGTAGCCGACATTCAGTTTGCCGACGGAACTATCGCGGTAGTTCGCAGCGAGGTTATGCGCCAACTGATCGCGACCGTCGAGCGTGTAGCGCTGCATGACGTCGCCGTGCTGATTGTCGGCGAAACCGGCAGCGGGAAGGAGTTGATCGCAAAGGCGATCCATCAGCACTCCCTGCGCTGCAGCAAGTCATTTGTGGATGTGAACTGCGCCGCGCTTCCCGAGCACCTGGTCGAAAGCGAACTCTTCGGATATGAGAAAGGCGCGTTTAGCGGAGCCGATTCAACCAAACCCGGCCTGTTCGAACTCGCCGAGCAGGGAACTCTGCTGCTCGATGAAATCGGCGAACTCGACGGCAAAGTGCAGGCCAAGCTGCTGCGGGTTCTCGACGGAGTTCCTTACTACCGCCTGGGCGGTAGCCGGAAAGTGGCGGTGAGTGTCCGCGTGATTGCCGCTACCAACCGCGATCTCGAAGCCGAAGTTCGAGCCGGCAAGTTTCGTAGTGATCTTTACCATCGTCTCACGCAGTTCCAGCTTCAGGTCCCGCCTTTGCGCGAACGCGGTGACGACATCATCGCCCTTGCCGAACACTTCTTGCAACAACACGCTCCCGCGGCGAAGTTTACCCACGATGCCATTCACGCGCTGCTGCGTTACTCATGGCCGGGAAACATCCGCGAACTGAAGAATGTGATTCTGCGGAGCGCGGTGCAGATGAAGCCCGGAGCGCGGGAAGTGCGGGCGCGCGACCTCCCCGCCGCCATCTGTGGCGTGCCTGACGTATCCGTAACCCCCACCTTCGAGGGCAACCTTGATGACATGGAGAGGCAGATGATCTTTCAGGCCCTATCCCGCATGGGCAGCAATCAGGTCAAGGCGGCACAGCAACTTGGCATCTCAGTGCGCACGCTTCGCCGGAAACTGAAGAAGTACCGCCGCGACGACTCAGCCCCCTTGTCCGCGGGCGGCGCGGCCGCGCAACAGGAGCGCTACTTCCGCGTAAGCGTGGAAATTCCCGTGAAGTTGTTGCTGGACGGCCAGGAAATCATGGCGACCAGCGTCAACATCAGCACTGGCGGGCTGGCGGTCCAGTGCCCCGTAAGCCTGGCCCACGGATCGAGTCTCGACCTCGCCTTCAAGCTTCCGGAAGCGACAGCCGCCATTGAAGCCAAGGCCAAGCTGGCATGGAGTGGTCCCGACGGCCTGGCCGGACTGAGCATCGTCGAAATCCATCCCGCTCTCGAGCGCGAACTGCAAGCCTGGCTCACCGAGAGAGCCCGTACCGAAGGATGGATCTCGAGCGAAGCGACTCGCTAGCCATCGCCTCTCACTGACTCTGCGCGGTAGTCCGCAGCGATGTGCGCCGAAAACGGGCATCAGTCCCGACGGCGCGCAGCGCGCTCATTGCTGCTGCCTCCTAGTCGGCGCCGTATCACACGCCGTGGAATTCGATCAGCTCCAGAGATAAGACAGCGAATGAAATGGTCGGCAAGAAAGGCCCAGAGAGAAAAGGGTCCTACCCAATGCGACGGCGATTAAAGCTCGAAACATTGCGTCAGGTCTCGGGGCTGTCAGGCGCAGCGTTGGTCTCGCACGTGTGCTCGGCAAATTGAACTCGGAGACACTCCTGCGCTTGGTCTAGTCTCGACAGGCTGGATAGTGGCACCTTGAATTCCCGTTTGCACAAGGTGCAGACCGCCACGGCAGGAGTGGTGCCCAGCCACTTTGTGACTCGCAGATTGCGCTTTTGCATCCCGTCAGCTTCGCATGTGACGGGATCGCCTGACCAGCCGGCGCATGTGGCTGGTAAAATCCTCTATGCAAGAAACTGCTTCCCGGTTGTTCTGCGCCGTCATTCTCCTCTTCGTAGTTCGCTTGGCAGCTCAGAAGCCACCAGCCATCCACATCAGTGGAACCGGAATTCAGGCTGTCGAAATTTCCGCAAAAGATCTGGCCCGAATGCCGCGGTTGGCGGTGGACGTCGTCGAGCCGCACAAGGGCGAGATGCAGCACTATCGTTGCTCAAGCCTCTGACGGATACGCAGTCGTCTATTCGATCGCCGAACTCGATCCTGCCATGATCGACAATCGCATCATCCTGGCCGATACCATGAACGGCAAGCCCCTCGCGCCGAACGAAGGCCCATTCAAGATGGTGGTCCCCGGCGACAAGCGTTCCGCGCACTGGGTGCGCATGGTGACCGCTCTTCGAATCGAAAGCGCACCCAATCCATCGTCTCGGTAGGCAACGCAGAATGCCACTCCCTGTTCGCGCCTCATCGTCTCCGCTACAATCAAGGACGAAGTCCGCAGCGGCCCTTGGCTCAGCGGTTAGAGGGGTGGACTCTCGATGTCGAAAGGCCGCGACAGAAAGAGGCTGCTCCCAGGTGACAACAGCCATAGAACCCCTCTACCAGACAATCGTCGTAACCTCTCCGTGCACACAGACACGGTGGGCCAAACATCACCGGGCCTACTGACCCATCTGCGACACGCTGTTTGACGAGACGCTTAAGGAAGCGCTCGCCATTCAACTGGAACAATCTCCCTTCTTGAACGTCCTGTCTGACCAAAAAGTGAACGCTACATTGACGCTGATGAACCGTGGGCTCCGAGACCGCATCACGCTGGAGATAGTACGACTACTCTTAGCTCTGGTCAGAAGCATCCAGGTGGAGCTGCGGGACAGTGTGGCGAGATTCACCACATCGTCAGCGATTTGGGGAGAGGCTTCGATCTCGAAGCAGCAGTGAAAGGTAAAGGTCCGAGTCTCACCAGCATGCGCGAGCGGGTCCGACTGGTGAACGGAACCATCTCCATTGAATCGAGGCCGATGGGTGGAACGACTGTCTATGTTCGCGTGCCACTGGAGTCAAGGCACGCCACCAAGCAGGAAGCAGTGTGACCTAGTAACACAGTTCTCGCCCATGGGCTGCTGTGTGTTCCGCGCAGACTCGTTCGAGCGTTGAGAGGCTTTCCTCGCTAGCAAACGCACTCCGGAAATACCCGCACAGGACTTCTACTTCATAACGTTGTGCGATCCCATCCCACATGCGTTCGAGCTTAATCGTCGCTTCCAAATGCCCCGCTGCCAATAAAACGTGAACGCCTTCTCCGCACGCTGCAACCCGACGATGTTCTCCCTTTGCGCCTTTCGCTGCTTCCATGATGAGATTACCTGCCAATTCCTCGAAGAGAGCCGGGTCGAGCGAATCATTGACCATAAATCTTGAGAGAGTGTCTGCGACGTCTAACCGAATATAATTCCCCTGTTCGATCTCCGCAGCCATATTCAAGCCATCTGCGATCAACCGCCGAAGAAGATCAGCTTGGTGTGACTCGGTCGCAACTATAATGACAGCAGTGCCCGATCTCAACGCCGCTTCGATAAAACTAGCAAAGCCACCCACGAACCCTGCATCGTCTGCGTAGAATTCGACTTCGTGACGAATCTTCTGTGCTCGGAATGGTGCCACGACTTTCTTGTACTGGGGACTGCCATTTTGATCATCAGTAGGCTCAACTAAATCGTGACCAGCCAGGCTCGTGCTGACAAACTGCCTACTGTCGAGAACAGCGTTTACAGCAGGCAACAGTTCGCTCCCCGCATCCGACTTGACGAGGTATCCGCCTGCGCCCGTGCGCAGAGCTTCTTGCGCGATGTCCCAAGAGCGGTATTCGCTCACGAAGAGAATTTTGGACATTGGGGAAAGCTCTCGGATTCGGCGAGCGGCCTCGATCCCACTCAGCGACGGAAGGCCGATGTCCAGGAGGATCAGGTCTGGTTGCCGTTCTTGGGCTTTCTGCACAGCTTCTAATCCGTCCGATACTTCACCGACGACCCGGAATCCCGGTCGCTCCTCGAGCATCGCACACACGAATCGACACCAAGGAGTGTAGTCATCGACTACCAGAACCCGAATTGTTAGTTCTTCCAAGGCAGTTCTCCCTCCGTAGAGTCCCTGAGCAACCTTGGTTACACAAGGCCTCTCACTCGCAGTCGATCGTACTTTTTCATCGTCGGGGACGACCGGAAAACTGGCAGAGTTTACAGAAAGTTGACAGGGGGCCGTCGAACTAATTTTTCGCCGGTCAGCTCAAGAAATCCCGCCGGAGCACCCTACTGCTCCAAAGAATCGTGTGAGATTGCCTTTGAGCAACGACAAGTACTTCAAGATAGCTGCAAACGACGGGAATCTCGATCTTGTGAAGAGCGGCATGACAGCAGAGGAAGTTGACGAGGCTGAACGCCGGACTGATGGATGGACGCTTATCCCGACCACTAGCTTCAAACCTGATGAAACATCGCCTCACGCTCAAAATCCGTCGACGCAGCGGCAGGTCCCAGGCTGGGGGCGAACAAATGGTGCAAAGTTGCGAGAGCGCCTGATTGCGTCAACTACATCGCCGAAGTCGCGTACTCGTGGATGAAGCTTACTCCCCGGGTCGCCAAATGCCTTTTGTCGCTTGCTATGGCAGGTATTGCACGATGTCACCACTTTGCAGTGGCCGAGGACCATCGGCAAAAGGCAAAACTACGTCTTCGAAGCTCACCGGAATACCAGCGCAAACAAGAGGATCAGGCCGGTCGCAAACCTGAAAGTGCAGGTGCGGCTCGGTGGAGTTTCCCGATGATCCGAGCGAGCCGATTACCTGGCCAGCGACAACAGAATCCCCAGCCTTCACCGTAATACTAGCGGGTCGTAAGTGTGCGTACAGGGAGTAGATGTTGTCGCCGTTTTTGATCAAAACATAGTTACCGGCGGCGGTTCCGTTTTCAAGATGGCCAGCCTGCATCTGTTGCAGTCTTTGCATGTAGGCTTCGTCTGTTTCGCCGGGTCGTCGAAGGGCCTCGGGATTCTCCGCGATGTTGTTGACTACGGCCTGGACGCGACCGATCGCGGCCGCCATTACAGGCTGGCCGTAGGCGTAGTAATCGCTGAAAGATGTTCCATCGCCACGGTGCGAGGAACTGCCGGATCCTAATTGGATCAGGTCGAACCCAAATTCTTCGGGAATTGCCCAGCGGTGGGCGGTGTAGAACGTGGGACCGTTTCCTACGTACCAAACACCACGCAAGGGGAATCGAAAATGAGTTTGTGTCATTCCCTCGCGGATAGGCAATGATGCTTCGCCCTTCAGCATCGTCGGGCCCGACCCAGCCAGCACGCGCACACGCAATGAATCGCGGGTCCCGTTGTACACAAAAGGCTCCGACATGATTAGCAGGCCCTCGCCCGGCTTGAGCGTCGGACCCGAGAGGGACGTCCCGCCCTTGACCAACTGATTGCCACAGAATTGGAAGGCAAGCAGTTTAAGCATTCCCGAAGCCTGCAGGCCAGCACCAGCAGCAGCGAGTTTCTTGAGATCGTCGCCGGCGACGTGCCGAGTGTCCACTGCGACGGAACCTTGCATTAGATCGATATCGACAGCGGTGATCTCAATCGGTTCGGTCGCTCGATTGACGATCGCTGCGTTTTGAAGCAGCACGCTTTGCACCCCGCGCTGCGATTCGACGGGATAGGACCAAACGTTGGCTACGGGGCAAAACCGAACCTCCAGATCGGCCCCGAGCAGAAATGCCGGACAAAGCATAATCATCATCGCAATTAGGCGAAATAGACTCGTCATCTTTGGTTCTGTCTCCTTAAGCGGATGGGGTGGGCGACCGCAACACACGTCACCGGTGGTCGTCCTTGAGTTACAACCATATGGGTCTTAATTCGACTCTCCTACATGATACGAAGGACCGACACCCGCAGTTCCGAGGTGAGTAGAGGGATGGCTGTGCACCGAGGCCATCCTGGTTTTCTAGACACCAATCATCTACTCATTGACCATCCCGTGGGAAGAAACATCCTCAAACCCTTGTCGTTCCGATGCTGAGCAAGGCGAAGCAGGAGGACCTTACGCGCCCCAGCTTAGCTCGCGCGACGCCTCGCATTCGTCTGTGCCCAGATCGTTGTCCACGAACCGGCTCCGAGCCCGCGAAGCCGACTTCTGTCCCACCGGTCTTCTTTTCGATGTAGAATACCCACACCTAAGCGGGGTCTTCCACCCAATATGAGTGCGACTTTACCCGTGCCAAACCGCGATGCTAAACCCCGCTCCAAGCCCGACGTGGCGATTCAATCCTCCCAGAGCTTCTTGGTTCGCCACTCTGCCTTGGTCCGCCTGACGCACTGGCTCACAGCGCTGGCTTTTTTCGCTCTCCTTGTCACCGGTGGAGAGATAATCCTTTCTCATCCTCGTTTCTATTGGGGAGAAACCGGCAACGTGAACATGCAGCCGTGGCTGAACCTGCACCTGCCATCGTCGCGCGACACGGTTCCTACCGGTTACGGATATGTTCTGCCTGACCAGAACGGCTGGAGCCGCTATCTCCACTTCGAAGCCGCATGGCTGTTGGTTGCGACCGGTTTGCTCTATGTAATCTGGGGACTCTTTCACGGGCATTTTCGCCGCAATGTATTTCCCGCGCGCTCCGACTTATCTCCGGCGAATCTTGGCAGCAGCGTGTTGAGCCATTTGCGCTTCGAACGGCCCGGCGGGGACGAAGCGTGGTCCTACAACGTTCTGCAGCGCGTTGCCTACCTGATCGTAATTTTCGTGCTCTTTCCGCTGATGATTTGGACGGGACTTGCCATGTCGTTCGCATTCGACGCGGCGTTTCCCGCAACGGTGACGCTACTAGGCGGCCATCAGACCGCGCGTTCGTTGCACTTCCTTGTCACCATCCTGCTCGTCTTATTCGTAATGGTGCACGTATTCATGATAGTTTTTGCGGGATTTCGTACCCGGATGCGCGCCATGATCGCCGGCCGCGTCGTCCCGCCCAAGGATTGAAGCATGACGGAAATCACTCGACGCAAACTGATTACATCCGGACTTGCCGCAGCCGCTGGCGCGGCCGGAGTCGCATTTGCTGCCAAACTTGCCCAAGGCCATGGACTCATCCCCCCTGACGCCGGCGTGCGCTACGGCACAGGTGAAGCCCTCACCTATGCTGCGCAGCGAGTATTGGGCAGCAATGCCAACGCCCGCGAGTTTTCGCTTGCCCAGATTTCGACAAATCCCTTTGCCAATGAAGTCGATCCTCTGGGCGACGAGTTCAAGCGATTGCAGGACGGCGGATTTGCGGATTGGCGTCTTACCGTCGACGGCATGGCGGCGCATCCCACAACATTTTCGCTCGCTCAGATCAAGAGCTTCCCGAGCAGTTCGCAGATCACGATGATCGGCTGCGAAGAAGGTTGGACGTATATCGCCAAATGGTCAGGCGTGCCGCTCTGGTACATTCTCGATCGCGTGGGTGCCTCACCACAAACGCGATATGTTGTCTACCGTTCCTTCCAACACGACTGGTGGGAGAGCATTGATATGGCGGATGCCTTGCACCCGCAAACGCTCCTGGCTACTGGCATGAACGGAAGCGATCTTCCTGTCCCCTTCGGAGGTCCGCTGCGCCTGCGCGTTCCGCGACAACTCGGATACAAGAACATCAAGTATCTCACTCAGATGACTCTCACCGATAACCCGAAACCGTTCGGTAAGGGCGGGACAGGCGGCTTCGCTTCCGATTTCGGCTACGCCTGGTACGCCGGTATCTAAGATTCGGCACCACAGCGCTAGGCTTAGCGGGTCAATCATTCCTGTCGAAAGGCGCGCCTTAACCTATTTGGAATCAATCAGTGCTGGGAAAACGACTTTCATGTCCAAGGGTGGGCCTCAGGCCCATGGGAACTCAGAACCCACCAAGGAGGGATCGTTTAGCCTCGAAAAACACGAGGTCCAAGCTAGGCAGCTAACCTCTGCCCGATGCGCCCAATTGTATTTCCGGCTGCCGTAGAATCACTGGTTTTGTTCGAAGGCTGCGACTCCCGCACGAGGTCGTTTGCGCCAGCGATAGAAGAACGGAATACCTAAAAGGATTACAGCTAGACCGAGCGAGGACCGCAAGGGCCGGACCATCCACAAGTTGACTGTCAGAGCGAGTGCGGCAGCCAGAAAGACGAGCGGCGTCAAGGGATAGCCCCAGGCGCGGTAAGGCCGAACCAGGTTCGGCTCCGTTCGGCGCAAACGCAGCAGAGCTATCGCCGTTAAGCCGAAGAAGATCCAGACAGCGAAGACAAAGAGCGAATAGAGTTCTTCGTAAGTTCCGCTGAGCGCGAGTAATGCAGCGAGGGAGCCCAGGAAGATCAACGCGCCGCTGGGTGTGCGAAAAGACGGGTGGAGGCGCTTAGCGAAGTGGAAGAATACCTCTTCACGCGCCATGGCACATGGGATGCGCGCGCCGGTTAGGACTACGACGTGGAGGGCTCCAAGGGCGGATATCGCCATGGCTACCGTAAGCCAATTCGCACCGCGTGAGCCGCCAAACGTTTGCACCACGTCCGAAGCAACGTGTTGGGACGCTGCTAGATGCGAGAATGGCAAGATGTGCAGGTAAATGACATTCGCCGCGACGTAAAGAGCGCCAACGGTGAGCAGTCCAAGGATGATGGCTAAGGGGATATTTTTTTGCGGGCGGTGAATCTCTTCGCCCAGGTCGCCAAGGTCGTTGAAGCCGTTGTATGCCCACATCGCCGGAACGAGGGCTGTTAGTAAGGCCCCAAGGGTCCCCCAACCCGACTGGCCGAATGACGATGCGTCTTGGCTGGCATGTTTTGCTCCGAATAGCACTCCTCCGACAACGATAGCCAAAATCGTACCTATCTTCAGGGACGTCAGCAAAACTTGGACAGCGCCACTCATTCGTACACTGAAACAATTGATAGCCGTCACAACCAGTACCACTATCGCCGCGAGAGGCTGCGCCGTAGTGAACGTGAACTCATAGCGCCCGAGATGACTCGCGAACAGCGGTGTGGCAACGATAGGAAAGAGGAAGCCCAAAAATCGCACGAACCCGGCCGCCAGGGTGGCCATACCCACTGGCCTCTCGAGAAGAGAACTCATCCAGCCAAAGAGAAATCCCGAGAGGGGGCCGAGACCCCGGGTAAGGTAGACGTAGGCACCGCCTGCCTTCGGAAATGCGGCCCCTAGTTCGGCATAGCAAAAGGCACCGAGAAGGACAATGAACCCGCCGACGATCCATGCGATCAAAACAAGCGTGGCGGAGCCAACCGCGTGAGCCATGTCACTGGCGACAAGAAAAACCCCTGTGCCGATGGTATCGCCAATGACGATCGCCATCGCTGACCACAGACCCAGACCCCGAACCAAGTCAGATCGCTCGGTTTGGTCAGCTAAATTGGCGGCCATCGCATGCGGAATTGAGAGAGCCTACTATTAACTACTGGGATGGTCAACAGACTCGATTTGCGTCCCCTATCGTTCCGTGCCGAGAGGATTTGGTTTCCGCGGTGGTCCTGCTTCACACTTACGCGCTATCATCGAAGCTGCGATGGCAAGGCAGAAATTCATGCTAAGCGAGTTTTCTTGGGACGAACGTCACCGTGTGAACAGTGCCGAAGAAGTGCTTACCCCAGCGCTCGTGGTGTACCCGGACATCGTTGCTTCCAACATTGCGCGGACCTTGCATCTTCTCGGCGGCAATCCGGATCGCTGGCGCGCGCACATCAAGACCGCAAAGCTGGCCTACACACTCCGCATGCTGGTCGACCGGGGCGTCCGGAATTTCAAGTGCGCAACCACACTTGAACTTCTTGTAGCCTGCCGCAGCGGCACAGCAGACGTGCTTTTCGCCTATCCGGCGATGGGCGCAAACGCACGCCGTGTGTGCGAAATAGCAGAGCTGTTCCCGGACGTCCGCATTTCCGTCCTGGTCGAAAACGAAGAACAGGTGCGGCAATGGCAAGGTTGCCCGGTCGGTATCTTTCTCGACATAAATCCTGGCATGAATCGCACGGGAGTCGAACAGAACCACGGGGATAAAATAGTCAGGCTCGTGCGTGGGGTTGGAGACGCAGGGCTGGAGTTCCGCGGCCTTCACTATTATGACGGGCAGTATGGCGGTCTGGAACAGCGCGAACGGACAGCCGCGGCAAATGCCGGCTATCATCGTTTGTTGGAACTTGTGAACGAGATCCGGTGCAGAGGGATGAGCGTGCCGGAGGTGGTCACTGCAGGAACACCAACGTTCCTGTCCTCGCTCGGGTATGAAGGTTTTCACGGGAAGGGATTCGTCCACCGTGTCTCACCTGGAACGATTGTTTATTGCGACGCTACCAGTCTGGCACAGCTCCCACGCCAGTGCGGCTACGCGCCGGCGGTTCTAGTATTGACGCGCGTGGTTAGTCGGCCACAAGACGACATTGTCACATGCGACGCGGGGCACAAAGCGGTGTCAGCTGACGCCGGCATTCCCACGTGCGTGGTCGTTGGACATCCGGAACTCACGCCGCTTACCCCCAGTGAAGAGCACCTGCCGTTGGGCTCTGGGGAGGACAAGCGCAGCCCCCAGGTCGGTGCAGCTCTTTATCTGCTTCCGCGCCACGTTTGCCCTACGGTGAACAATTTCGATTCTGCGCTTCTGGTGCGAGAAGGCGAGATCGCATCGGTGGAGAGGGTCTCAGCGCGCGGCCACGAGGGGCCGTTGCTGCGAACGCTGGGATGGGACACCTTCTCCTATTAGCCCGGGAGTCTGATAGCTGACAAGCTTTTCTGATAGATGTATTTCAGAGTCGGAGGAAAGTGATGGTCAAAAAAGAGAGCCACGGATTGGGTTTTTCCCAGCGATAGACCCGATCGTCCGATGCTGGTCACTTCGATTGATCACATGCACTCAGGCCTCAGGAAGGCACTTCGCTTGTCCACGGATTTTGTTCTACACTCGTTGCGCCACACGATGTTGACCAGACTTGGCGAATCAGGCGTTGAAGGCCTTCACGATAATGCGGATCGCGGGACATTCTAGCGTTACGGTAAGCCAGCGATACGTACACCCGACTCCTGACGCGGTGGAACGGGCGTTTTTGAGTTTGGAAGTCCATAATCGAGCCACGAAGGAACTCGTGGCCCAAAATGGGAGACAACGTTTGCTACCCGCTACAAATTCCGCTACAGTCGAAGGCGGTGTGGCGCTAAGTCAATGAGGGGCCCTTAGCTCAGCGGTTAGAGCAGTGGACTCATAATCCATTGGTCCCAGGTTCAAATCCTGGAGGGCCCACCAGCAACTTAAGCTCCTTCAATCACTTAATCCAGAACCTAGCATTGCCTGCCTTGGCGCCGAAATTTCATTGTGCCCAATTTTGTGGCCACCCAGCTTCGAAATCGCATTTGCGGTGAACCCACGAGGTGAGACAGTCTTGAATGACACACGTGCCTTTGAGTTGAAGTTTGCTGC
>Ga0126383_10000905_pt1 | contig 17490 bp, 11 predicted proteins | sample PanSoiMetPlot_35_FD_96882 | JGI IMG/M metagenome (GOLD analysis project Ga0126383, IMG submission 96882) | Tropical forest soil microbial communities from Panama - MetaG Plot_35 | ecosystem: Environmental > Terrestrial > Soil > Tropical forest > Bulk soil | place: Panama | collected 2016-02-17
CGCTGTCTCCGCGCCGTGCAGGGCTTCCTGGAGTTGCCGCTCGTCGTCCTTGGACAGTGAGGTCTTCAGGACGGTGCCGCCGTACTTGCTCATCGCTTCCACGGCCTTGTCGGGAGTGACCTTCTCCAGCATCAGGAACAGCGCGGAGGTGCCCGGCTTGAGCATGTCGCGGACCTGCTCCTGGAACTGCTTGTCGATGCTGGTCTTGGTCAGCTTGCCCATGAGGGCGCCCATGCCGGCGCCCACGGCCATGCCGAAGACCGGGATGAAGAACAGCAGGCCGAACAGGAACCCCCAGAACATGCCCCAGACCGCGCCGCCGCCGACCATGTGATGGTTGGTCTGGACGTGGTAGCCGCCTTCGGTGTCCCGGGAGATCACCGCGATCGCGTCCGGCTGGATGATCAGATCCTTCGCCAGCCGGCGTGCTTCGTCGGCGGCGGCCGTTGCCGTCGCCTCATCTGGGTACCCGATGGCGATCAGGTCAGCCATGTCGTCCTCATTTCTCTCGAGCCGTTCATGCTGCCGCGGGAGGGCACGTCGTCAATCCTGCCGCCGGCGCGCCGCTCAGCCCTCACCCTCCCGCGGGTGATTCCGCAGGAGGAACGCCACGCCGAAGCCGGGCCGCTACCGCCCGCCGAGGCCGGTACCCGGTTCACCGATCGGGGCTGGCCGCCCCGCGGATGAGCCTGCGGTCCGGGATGTCGGACAGCCCGGCAGGGGCATCTGCCTCCGGCGACCGGGCGAGTTGACGCGCGTACCGGGCGGCCAGCGGCTCGGCCGTGGCGCCGTGGATGATCACGCTGAGCAACACCGTGATCGTGATCACGCCGACAGCGCGGCCTGCCGACCGGCTGCCCAGTTCTTCGAGCGCCAGGAGGGCGAATACCACCGAGGCCAGGCCGCGGGGACCGAACCAGCCCAGCAGGGCGACCGTTGCCCGGCCGAGCCGCGCACCGGCAAGGGCGGCCGCCACGGGCGCCATGCGGACCACCGTGAGACTGAGGACCGCATACAGCACGATCTGCCAGTTCAGGCCCTCCACGGCGGGCACGACCGCCACGGCACCGAACGTCAGCCAGACCAGCAGCGACACCAGCGCGCCCGTTTCCTCGACGAACGGCACGAGCGGCCGGCCGCGCCGGCCGCTCGTGGTGCCGAACGCGAGCCCGCCGGCAAACGCGGCGATGAACCCGTTGCCGTGCAGTGCTAGCGCGGATGCGTAGGCGCACACTGCCAGGCCCAGCCCCGCCGAGCCGATAAAGCCTTCAGCGGCCCAGCCGCGCCGCCGGGCCACGGACACGAGCAGGCCGCCGGCCCCCCCGACAGCCACGCCGATGAGCACGCCCAGGGCAAGCTCCGCGGCCGCCGCGGCGGGACCGTGACCCGCGACCCCGGTTCCGGATGCCGCTCCCGCGAGCGCGACCGATACGAAGGGCGTGGCGATCCCGTCGTTGAGGCCGCTTTCGACGTTGATCACCCGGCGAATCCGTGCCGGTAGCGCCGGGTTGGCCATCATGCCCGCGCCCAGTGCGGCGTCGGTTGGCGCCAGCGCCGCGCCAACCAGCAATGCCAGCCAGATGTCGCCGGTTCCGGTCAAGGCGAGCGCGAGCAGCGTGCCCAGGCCGATCGTCAGCGGCAGCGCGATGCCGAGCAGCCGAAGGTACAGGCCCGCATCCGACCGCAGTTCATGCAGCCCGACCCGCGATGCATCAGAGAACAGAATCAGGACGAGCGTGAACTCCGCTAGCTCCTTGATCAGATGAGTACTGGGTTCGACCGCCAAGAACGCCAGCGGACCGTGGGTGAGCAGCAGCCCGGCGAGGACGAAGGTGATCGGCGCGGTGACGTCGAACCGTTCCAGCCTGGCGGACACGGTGCCCCAGCCGAATACGAGCGCCGCCACAATAGCCAGGTCGGAAACGCTCACGGCTCAGTAGTAAGCGTGGCCCCACCGATCGATCCGTTTTCTGGCAGCGTTGCCGATCGCGATACCAGCGATCAGCGCGGCAAGCGTGGCGATGACCAATGTCAGCAGCCCGGCCAGCCTCGCGAGTTTCCGCTTGCTGCTCTCGCTGAGCGGGGACGGTCCAGGGGAAAGCCGGGGTGGCGGTCCGGGCTTGACGGGCGCTTCGGACACGGCGCTCCCTCCTCAAGGCCTGCTTGTTACCTATGCGGTGACGTTCTGGCGGCTGCCATAGGCGCAAAGCCCGTACAGGGCGACCACGTCCAAGGCGATCGTGCCCGGCAGTTTGCCTTGTGTCGTCACCCTTCCGGGGGTGACCTTGCGGTCTAACTGGCGGTTTACCGAAACCTGATTCTTCCAAAGAATCACTGTCCGTGGTTGTCTGGAGGTATGTCGGCTGTCACGGGGGTCGGCACCGGGCTTGGCACGCGGATCGCTACGGCGAAGCTCCGGCCACCGGCATTGCCCGCCACGCTGGTCAAGCGGCCCGGGCTGCACGCGCGGCTGACTGCGGGAGCCGGCACCCGCCTGACCGTTGTGGCCGGGCCGGCCGGAGCGGGTAAGAGCGTGCTGCTGGCGGACTGGGCGGCGACGAGACCAGCCGGGCTGACTTCCTGGCTGTCCTGCGACGGGGCCGACGCTGACCCGGTCCGGTTTTGGGCTGGGTTCATCGAGGCCACCCAGGTGATCGAACCGGGATTTGGCGCGGACGCGGCCGACCTGCTCGCGAGCGGCAGCGCCTTGTCCGCCGACGTCACCGCGTCCCTCATCAACGATGCCGCGAAGCTGCCCGCAGGGGCGGCAATCGTCGTGGACGACTTCCACCGCGCGGCGGCCGGGGCGGCCGGCGACATGACCGCCCTCGTCGATCTCTGGCCTGCCGAGACCGTCCAGCTGGTGCTGTCGGGCCGGGTCAACCCCCCGCTGCGGCTGCACCGGCTGCGGGTAGCGGATGAACTGTGCGACGTACACGGGCGCGACCTGGCTTTTTCCTTGGCCGAAAGCCGCGACCTCTTGGCCGGCTTCGGCGTGCACATCTCACCTGCCGACCTGGAGCTGCTCTACCAGCGGAGCGAGGGATGGGCCGCGGCCTTGAAGATGGCGGCGCTTTCGCTGCGCGACACGACGGACCCGGCGCGCATGGCGCGGGCGCTGCAGATCCGCGGCTACACCATCACCGAGTACTTCCTCTCCGAGATCCTCGATCAGCAGCCCCCGGACGTTGCCCGGTTCATGCTTGACACGTCCATCCTGGGCAAGCTGACCGCAGACGTGTGCGCCGCCGTCACCGAACGGCAGGACGCGGCGGCGCTGCTGCGCAGCATCGACACCGCCGGCCTGTTCTTGACGGCACTCGACGACGAGCGGACCAGCTTCCGCTATCACGACCTGGTGCGCCAGGTGCTGTGCGCTGAGCTGCGCGCCAGAGACGAGGCCAGGGAGCAGGAGCTGAACCTTCGCGCGGCCGAGTGGTTCGAGGCCACGGGCGAGCCCCGGCGCGCGGCCTGTCACTTGCTGAGGGCAAGGCAGGTGGACCGGGCGCTGACCCTCGTGCAGGACCGGGTCGTGACCGATTTCATGCACGATCCGTCCGTCCCGGCACCGCTGGATCTCAGCCCGCTCGACCCTTCGCTGCTCGTGGATGCGCCCGACCAGTTGCTGGTCTTGGCGGCCGACCTGCTGCTGCGCGGTGACACGGCCCGCGGCGGCCAGTACCTCGACCTGCTGGGGCACGCCCGGTCATCGATCCCGCCGAAATCGAGCCTGGCGAACCGGCTCGCGGCGATGCGCTCTCTCCACTACGCGCTGACCGGCCAGGCGGACAAAGCCGTCCGGCTGGCCCCGGCCGGACAGGCCATTCAGCAGGGGACACAACCCGCCGACGACTGGAACGCCGTCATCCCGTTGACCCTCGTGCACGCTTACGCATTCCTTGAGGACTTTCCGGCCATGGCGCGAGAGGCAGCCGCAGCCCTTGCGATGCCCGGGATCCCCGAGCCGGTCAAGCTGGTGGCGCTGCCCGGTGCGCTGGCGCTGGCCTGGTTCCAGTCCGGGCACCTGGCCAAGGCCGCGGATACCGCCGCGGCCGCCGCGGCCGATGCCCGCCGGCTGGGGTTCGACCAGCATTTGTTCGCCATAGATCAGTTGCGGGTGCGCGCTGGCCTGGCGCTTGAGCGCCGAGACCTCCATGCCGCCGCGCAGCTCACCCAGCAAGCGCTGTCGATAGCAGGGCAACGCCCGGCCTTTGAGTTCCTTGCCCTGCTCGACCAGGCCGAGGTCCGGGGCGCCCGCGGGCAGGCCCACGACGCGCTGGCCATCGTTGCCGCGGCACGCCTCGCCCTGGCCGGGACCCGGTCGGCGCTGCTAGCCCGGGCCGATGAGCTGGAGGCGCTGCTACGCCTTTCGCTTGGCGATGTGCGCCTCGCCGCCGAGCTGGCCAGCAGGCTGCCCGCTGCCCGCCGCAGCCTCCTGGCGGCCAGGATCGCGCTCGCCTCGGGCGATCACCACGCAGCCGAGCGACACCTGCTATCGCCGCCGCCGGCGGGCCTCACGCCGCGCCAAGAGCTGGCGCGCCAGATACTGCTGGCCGCTGCGGCGATCGAGCGCAGCGACCCAGCGGCAGAAACCATCCTGGGCGGCGTCCTCCGTACGGCCCGTCATCAGGGCTTCGTTAACACCGTCGCCGCCACCGCCCCCCAGGTGACCAGCTACCTGATCGACCATGCGGCCACGATGCGACAGGACCCGTTTGCCGCGCAGCTGACCGCGGCGGCCCAGCAGGTTCGCGCCGCCCAGCCGGGGGTCTTCCGGCAGCCCCACGTGCTCGCGGAGCCATTGACCGCTACCGAGCAGCGCATACTCGAGTTGCTGCAGACGAGCACGTACCTGCAGATAGCAGACACCCTTTACGTTTCGCGGAACACGGTGAAAACCCACCTACGGTCGATCTACCACAAACTCGGGGCAACCTCACGCTCGCAAGCCCTCCAGCGGGCGGCCGACCTGCACCTGATCTGAGACGGCCCGCCAGGGGCTGCAGGCTGGCCGTGCCGCGCCGGTCATCGCCAGCCTTTCGCGAGATGCCACAGCGTGGCCCAGTCCATCGAGGGCTTGGGCGGGATGACGCCGGGGCGGTCGCGCGGAACCCAGACGCGCAGTGCGCCGGGGCGGATGGTGCACACCACCGGCGCCGGGATGGTCACCGCCTCGCCGTCGATGCCGACCGGGATCTGCGGCGCGTCCGCGGTGACTTCGATCTGCTTCGCGGTGAACGCGCTCAATCCGGTGGCGTGCCTGCCGCGGAGCAGCCCGGCCGCCTGGCGCGCGGTGCCGACGCTGACGGCCACCACGCCGAGCAGGCCGCCATCGAGCCGGACGCGCCGGCCCAGCCCGGCGATGTCGCCGGTGCCGTAGGGGTTGTTGGCCACCAGCAGCGCCTGCGGGCCGTTGATCTCGGTGCCGTCGGCGCGGGCGGTGAGCCGCGCGCCGCGGTGGCCGTTCAGCACATCCGGGAGCAGGTCCAAGGTGGTGCCCAGCTTGTCGTCACGGTAGGCCGGGGACTCGACCACCTCGGCGTAGGCGCCGAAGGAAGCGTTGTTGACGAACGTCTGGCCGGCAATCATGCCGAGGTCCACGTGCAGTTCGACGCCATCGCGCAAGGCGGCCAGGCAGGCTGCGGGGTCGTCGCGGTCCAGGCCGAGGTCGAGCGCGAAGTGGTTGCGGGTGCCGGCGGTGATCACCACGAACGGGAGGCCATGCTCCGCGGCGACGCCCGCCACCAGGGCCTGGGTGCCGTCGCCGCCGGCGACGCCCAGCAGGTCCGCGCCGCGGGCCACGGCCTGCCGGGCGACCGCCGCCACATCGACCGGTTCCTGGCCGTCCATCAAGAACACCTCGGCACCGAGGTCTTCGGCCTTGCGCTTGAGATCGAACTTGCCCACCTTCCCGCCCCCCGACCTGGGGTTCATGATCAGGAATGGGCGGGCGGGCGGCGGGGCGGCCGGGTGCTCGGGCATCTGCCAGTCCGCCCGGTCCGGCGCCAGCGCCTGCCGCCCGGTCACCACTGCGAGCGCCCACGACGCCGCCGACGCGACCGCCGCCCACGCCAGCCCGGCGAACGCAAACACGACGAGCACGGCCACCGGCGCGAGGACGAACGCCGCCGCCGCGAGCCAGCGCACCACGCCGCGCCGGGACAGGAAGACAAACGCCGCGCCGAGGCTCACCACCGCGCCCACCACGCCGACGGCCAGCATCGCAATGCTGTGCAGATCGGCGAACACCACCACGATCACGACCGCCAGCAGGGCGAGCAGCAAGCTCAGCCGCGCCAGCCAACGCCGCGACCGGGTTTGCTCAACATTCATGGATTCGGCCATTGCTGGTCATCGTCACATGCTCGCGCGCGCGGCACGTCACCCCCGAGGGGGTGATGACGCAAGGCGACTCATCGGGCACGCTGGCGGCTGATGATCAAGCTGGCGCGTGGGCTGAACCTCTCGTCATTCCGCCGCGAGTGGGCGGTCAGGGACCTGGTGGCGGGGACGGTGCTCACCACGCTGCTGGTCCCGCAGGGCATGGCCTACGCCGAACTGGCGGGCCTGCCGCCGATCACGGGCCTGTACACGTCCATCATGTGCCTGCTCGGCTACGCGGTGTTCGGCCCGTCGCGGATCCTGGTGCTGGGCCCGGACTCCTCGCTCGGCCCGATGATCGCCGCCACGATCTTGCCGCTGATCGCCGCCAAGGGCGACGCGAAGCGGGCAATCGCGCTGGCATCGATGCTGGCGATCATAGTCGCGGCGATCATGATCGTGGCGAGCGTGGCGAAGCTCGGTTTTATCGCCGACCTGATCTCCAAACCGACGATGATCGGTTACCTGAACGGCCTGGCCCTGACCATCATCGTCGGGCAACTGCCAAAGCTGTTCGGGTTCAAAATCGAGGCCGAAGGGCTGATCAGCGAGACCACCGAGTTCGTCAAGGGGCTCGCGCACGGCGAGGCGGTCGCCGCCGCGGCCGTGGTCGGGATCGCCGGCATCGTGCTGATCCTGGTCCTGCAGCGGTGGCTGCCCAAGGTCCCGGCGGTGCTCATCATGGTCGTGCTCGCCATCGCGGCGACGTCGGTCTTCAGCCTGGCCGAGCACGGTGTCAGCCTGGTCGGGGAGCTGCCCAAGGGCTTCCCGCCGTTGACTCTCCCGCACGTCGGCCTGGCCGACCTCGGACCATTGTTCGCCGGAGCGCTGGGGATCGCCCTGGTCTCGCTCGCCGACACCATCTCCACCGCGACGGCGTTCGCCGCGCGCACCGGGCAGGAGATCGATGGCAACGGCGAGATGCTCGGCATCGGCGCGGCGAACCTGGCCGCCGGTCTCTTTCAGGGGTTCCCGGTCAGCACGAGCGGGTCCCGGACGGCGGTAGCGGAACGGGCAGGTGCGAAAACCCAGCTCACCGGGGTCACCGGGGCCGTCTTGATCATCCTCATGATCGTTCTGGTCCCTGGCTTGTTCCGCAACCTGCCGAACCCCGCGCTGGCCGCCGTGGTGATCACCGCGGCGCTGTCACTCGCCGACATTCCGGGAACGCTGCGGCTCTGGCGGCAGCGCAAGACGGAGTTCCTGCTCTCGATCGCGGCCTTCCTCGGCGTCGCCCTGCTCGGCGTGCTGCCCGGGATAGCGATCGCCGTCGGCCTGTCGATTCTCAACGTCTTCCGCCGGGCCTGGTGGCCCTACAACACGGTGCTCGGGCGGGTCGAAGGGCTCGCGGGCTACCACGACACCCGCTCCTATCCCGGCGCCAGCCAGCTTCCCGGCCTGGTGATCTACCGGTTCGACGCCCCGCTGCTCTTCGCCAACGCCAAGAGGTTCCGCGATGAGGTCAGCGGGCTCGCCGCCGCCGACCCGCCGCCCCGATGGATCGTCATCGCCGCCGAACCGGTGACCGACGTCGATACCACCGCCTCCGACGTGCTGGAGGAACTGGACGAGGCGCTGAACTCTCGCGGCATCTCGCTGATATTCGCCGAGCTCAAGGACCCGGTCCGGGCCAAGATCGAACGCTACGGCCTGACCCGCACCATCGACCCTCGCCACTTCTTCCCCACCATCGGCGCCGCCGTGGCCGCCTTCCGCGAGGAGACCGGGGCCGAATGGCCGGCCTCCTCCAGCCAGCCCGGCGGCATTCCGGCACCGCCGGCCGGCTGAGGCCGAGCGAGCTCGACGGCCTGCGGCAGTTGATGCCATACGCGGCGGCGGCGTGCCCCGGCAGCAGGCAGCTAACCGTCGCCTCACGATGCCCATTGTTTGTGATCTGCGTGAGATCAGTTATTCCTCGGGTGGCAGAGCAACGAGGCTGACATCAATCACGTTGAGCCCGAGACCGTTGATCCGTTCCATGAGCCCGGTGAGGGCTCCCTGGTCCGGCAGGGCGGCGCGAATGGTTGTGGTGCCCGGGCCGATGATGATCTGGCAGTCCTCGAATTCCGTCTTTAGCGTGCTGCCCGCTTTACCCAAGAAGGTGATCTCATAAATTTGTGATCGCATTGGGCTATGCCTCGCAGTCCGCTGGTCGATCCATGCGTTATGCCAGCGTGCCTGGCCGGACAGGCCTGCGTCATCACCCATCCAAGGGTGACCCGCCGCTGGTCCGCCGGTGACCCGCCGATGCCCGTGGACCACGGCCGTACGGCAGCTAACCGTCCGGACCGCGCGATCGGTACGCCTCGGCAAAATCCCCCAGCCAGGGTGATGTCCCCGGCCGGCACCGCGGGGACCCTGGGGGCGCGTCACAACGGCGAGGCACGTGCCGGAGGCTGTCCGGGGTGGTACGGCCGCCGTTGGCGAGGGACTGCGGGAGGGCCGTGGCACAGAGTTCGCCGACCGGGCGCGGCGCCCCACCGGGGGCACGTTTCGGCGTGACGAAGTTCCGGCCCCTGACGTTGCCCCCCACGCTGGTCAGCAGGCCCGCACTGCACCTCCGGCTGGCGGCGGGCGCTGAGCAGCGCCTGACCGTTGTGGTGGGGTCGGCCGGCGCGGGCAAGAGCGTACTGCTGGCGGACTGGGCGGCGGCGCGGCCACCTGGGCTTACGTTCTGGCTGTCGGGCGACAGGGCCGATGCCGACCCGGTCCGGTTCTGGAACGGGTTCATTGAGGCCGGCCGGATCGCCGAGCCGGAGTTCGGCGCCGATGCTGCCGAGTTGCTGGCGATGGACAGCGTCATGTCCGCCGACGTCACCGCGTCGATCGCCAACGATGCCGCGCGGTTGCCTGCCGGATCGGCGATCGTCGTGGACGACTTCCACTTCGCCGCCGCGGCGGCCGCCAAGGACATGGCCGACCTTGTCGAGCACTGGCCCGCCGAGCGCGTGCAACTGGTGCTGTCCAGCCGCTTCGACCCTCCGCTGCGGCTGCACCGCCTGCGGATGTCGGGCGAGCTGTGCGAGCTTCGCGACCAGGACCTCTACTTCTCGCTGGCCGAAAGCCATGACCTGCTGGCAAAGTTCGGCGTGCAGGTTGCCGCCGCGGACCTGGAACTGCTGCACGAGCGAAGCGAGGGGTGGGCCGCTGCCCTGCAGATGGCGGCGCTGTCGTTGCGCGGCACCACCGACCCGGTACGCATAGCGCGGGCGCTGGAAGTCCACCGCCATGCGATCGCCGACTACTTCATCTCCGAGGTTCTCGATCAGCAGCCACCGGAGGTGGTCCAGTTCATGCTGGACACCTCCGTTCTCGGCGAGCTGACGGCGGGCGCGGGCGCCGCGGTCACCGGCAGGCAGGACGCGGCGGGGCTGCTGCGCCGCATCGATGCGGCCAACCTGTTCCTGGTGGCGCTCGACGATGAGCGGACCAGCTTCCGGTACCACCGCCTGGTGCGCCAGGTGCTGCGGGCCGAACTGCGCGCCAGGGACCGGACCCGGGAGCAGGCGCTCCACCAGCGAGTGGCCGAATGGTTCGAGGCCACCGGTGACTTCCGGCGGGCGGCCCGTCACTTCTTCGGGGCGCGGCAGGCAGACCGGGCACTGGCCCTTATCCAGGACCGGGTGGTGACCGACTTCCTGCAGGACCCATGGCTGCCAGGAGGCCTGGATCTCAGCACCGTGGACCCCAGGGCGCTTACCGGTTCTCCCGAGCAGTTCCTGGCGGTGGCCGCGGAGCTGCTGATCCGGGGTGACACGGCACCCGGCGGCGAGTACCTCGACCTGCTCGAGCAGGCCCGGCCGGCGGGCTCGCTGGAGCCACGGCTGGCCGCCCGGTTCGCGGCAATGCAGTGCTTCTACGCCGCGCTGACCGGCCAGGTGAGCGAGGCCGAAGACAAGGCCAGCCAGGCGCGGGCCATCAACGAGCGGACGCGGGTGACCGACGAGTGGGACGTGGTCGTCCCGCTGGTCATGCTTCGCCTCCACGCGGCCGCGGCAGACGCCGCTGCGGTTGATCGTGATGTGGCCGCGCTCCATGCGATGCCCGGGCTCACCGAACCCGTCAGGCTGGTGACGGTGCCCGGTGCGCAGGCGCTGACCTGGTTCGAGGCCGGCTGCCTCGCGGAAGCCGCCGACGCCGCCGCAGCCGCGGCCGCGGAGGCGAAGCGGCTGGGATTCGACCACCATTTCTTCGCCGTGGATTACCTCCGCGTGCAGGCCGGCCTCGCGCTGGAGCAGCGGGATCTCGACGCCGCCGAGCAGCTCACCGAACAAGCCCTGTCCATCAGTGAGCACCGGCGGCCCATCTTCGAGTTCCTGGCGCTGCTCGACCGGGCCGGAATCTGGGCCGCCCGGGGGCAGGTTCGGGACGCGCTGACAACGGTCGAGGCGGCGCGGGGCGTCCTGGCGGGGACCGGGTCGGCGCTGCTGGCGCGGGCCGATGAGCTGGAGGCGATGCTGCGCCTGTCGCTCGGTGACTTGCGCTCCCCCGCTGAGCTGGCGGCGAAGCTGCCTGCCGCCCGTCGCAGCTTCGTACTGGCCAGCGTGGCACTTGCCGCCGGCGACCACGTCGCGGCGCAGGAGCACCTGCAATCGCCGCCGCTGGCCGGCGTGACGCCGCGGCGCGCGCTGGTGCGGCAGCTGCTGCTGGCCGCCGCCGCGATCGAGCGCGGGGACCCGATGACCGCAAGCGTCGTGGGCGGTGTCCTCCGCGCGGCGCGCACCGGGGGGTTCGTCAACACCGTCGTGACGACCAATCCGCGGGTGACCGGCTACCTGATCGAGCACGCGACACAGCTCCGGCAAGATCCGTTCATCAGGAAGCTGATCGCCGCGGCTCTGGAGGCGCACGCGATGCAACCCGGTGCCCCGCGGCTGCCCGCTGCCTCCCGGCAGCCCGGTGCCCCCCGGCTGCCCGCTGAACCGCTGACCGCCGCCGAGCTGCGCATCTTGCAGCTGCTGCCGACCAGCACCTACCTGCAGATGGCGGCCACCCTCGGTGTTTCGCGTAACACGGTAAAAACCCACCTCCGGTCGATCTACCACAAGCTTCGCGCGGCGTCACGCTCGGAGGCCATTGCGCGGGCGATCGAGCTGCGCTTGCTCTGAGATCGCCCGCGGGGCGGGCCGATCCGGGGTGAGCCCGGCAGTGCGCCGCCGCGGCCGCCTGCCGCGGCGCGGTGGACGCGGGCGGAGATCACCCTCCGATGGGTGACGACACTCCTGCGTAGCTCGAACATGATCTTGAAGAGGACGCGGAAAGGCGGGCCAGGTCGCGTGATAGGTCATTAAGGAGCAGAGATGACCACAACCAAACCTCCCGCCGGGGACGTCGCCTGGTACACGCTGTCCGCGGAAGAAGCGGCAGCTCATATGGGCGTCAACCCGGATCGGGGCCTGGACACCGATGAGGTGGCGCGGCGGCTCGCCGAGTATGGGCCTAACGAGCTGCCGACGGAGCCGCCGCCGAGTGTCTGGGTGGTCGCGCGGGGCCAGTTGTCCAACCCGATGAACATCATGCTGCTGATCGTCTGCGGGGCCAGCTTCGCCATCGCGCAGTGGGCGACGGCCGTGGTCGTGCTCGGGCTGGTGGTGTTCAACGTCGTCATGGGGTCAAACCAGGAACTGAAGGCCCGGGCCAGCGTGGAGGCGCTGGCTCAGCTTCAAGTGCCCAGGGCCCGGGTGCGGCGGTCCGGCCGGGTCGAGGAGCTTGAATCGACGAGGCTTGTCCCCGGTGACGTGGTACTGCTCGAGGCCGGCGACGTCGTCCCGGCGGACGGCAGGATCCTCTCCTCCGCCACCCTTGAGGTGCAGGAGGCGGCGCTTACCGGGGAGAGCGCCCCGGTAGCCAAGGACCGGACGACGCTCCCCGAGGGTGAGACCGCCCTCGGCGACCGCACCAACCTGGTGTTCCAGAACACGCAGGTCACCCGCGGCGCGGCGACGTTCGTGGTGACCGCGACCGGCCAAGCGACCGAGATGGGCCGGATCGCGAGCATGGTGACGGCCACCAAGCGCACCCGGTCGCCGCTGCAGCGCGAACTCGACAGCATGACCAAGGTGTTCGGCCTGATCGCCTGGCTGGCCGTGGGGGTGATCGCGATCTTCGGTATCGCGCGGGGCCAGGACGCCAGCACGCTGGTGCTGCTGTGCATCTCGACGGCCATCGCGTCGATCCCGACCGGCCTGCCAACGTTTGTGCAGGCCATGTTGTCGTCCGGGGCGCAGCGCCTGGCCGAGGCCAAGGCCGTGGTCAAGTCGCTCAGCGACGTCGAGACGCTGGGCGGGACGACCGTCATCAACTCCGACAAGACGGGCACGCTGACGCTGAACCAGATGACCGCGACCACGATGCTGGCGGGCGGGGACTGGTTCAAGGTCGAGGGCCCCGGCTACAAGAAGGCCGGTGCGATCCTCGGTGTGGCCGGCGGGGAGCTGCCGGACTTCCGCCGCCTGGCCATGGGCCTGGCGCTGTGTACCGATGCCACCGTCGGCGACGACGAGTCGGTCATCGGTGACCCCACCGAGGCGGCCTTCGTGGTGCTCGCCGCGAAGATGGGCGTCGATGCCGCGGAGACACGGGAAGCCCTGCCCCGGCGGGCCGAGGTCCCGTTCGACTCCGAGTACAAGTTCATGGCCACGTTCCACGACACCCCCGACGCGCTCCGCGGCGGCATCGTGCAGCAGCCGCATTTCATGAGCGTCAAGGGTGCGCCCGACGTGATCGTGGACCGCTGCGGGCTGGCGCTCTGGCACGGCGAGCAGGTGCCGATCGGCACCGTCCGCGACGAGATCCTGGCCGCCAACCGCCAGCTTTCCGAGCGGGGGCTCCGGGTGCTCGCGTTCGCCGCCCGGGACCTCGACGACGCCGCGATGGCCGCGGCGCTGGCCAATCCCATGGCCGCCGTCACCGATCTCGTCTTCGTCGCGCTTGTGGGGATCATGGATCCGCTGCGCACCGAGGCCAAAGACGCGGTCCACGTGGCCCTCGATGCCGGGATCGACGTGCGGATGATCACGGGCGACCACACCGTGACCGCACGCGCGATCGCGGACGAGCTCGGGCTCGGGCCCGGCGTGATCACCGGCACGGAGCTGCAGCACCTGGACGATGCCGAGGTGCTCCGCCGGCTTCCTGTGTTGCACGTGTTCGGGCGGGTGGCGCCCGAGGACAAGCTCCGCCTGGCACGGCTCATGCAGGAGTCCGGCGAGGTTGTCGCGATGACCGGCGATGCCGTCAACGACGCGGCCGCGCTCAAGCAGGCCGACGTCGGCGTGGCGATGGGCAGCGGTTCCGAGGTCTCCAAGCAAGCGGCGAAGATCGTGCTCACCGACGACAACTTCGCCACGCTGGTCCGCGCCGTGGACCTGGGCCGCGACATCTACCGGCGCATCTCCACCTACGTCAAGATGCAGCTGACGATCCTGTCGTCGGTACTGCAACTGATGGTGTACGCCACCATCCTCAACATCAATGGCGGCATCGCCTTGTTCCCGCTCCAGCTGCTGTTCTGCAAGTTCTTCGTGGTCATCACCGTGGTGATCGGGTTCATCGTCGATGTTCCTGACCCGGGGGTGATGCAGCGGCCGCCGCGCAAGCCGGGCACGAAGATCGTCAACCGGCCCCAGGTCATCCGCTGGTTCGTCACCGGGTTCGCGGTCGCCGCCACCGCGCTCGCGGTGCTCGCCTTCGGGCCGGGCAACCCGAGCACGAAGCACGCGTCGGCCTCCATGACCATGGCGTTCGCCATCGTCTCGTTCAGCGCGGTCAACATCGGCCTCGTCATGCGGCGCGAACGCCAGGCGCCGTGGTCGCCGCCGGTGTTCCCCTACCTGGGCTGGATCATCCTGGGCTGGGTCCTGACCTGGGCCGCGGTTGAGCTCCATATGCTCCAGCGCCTGCTGGACACCACGTCTCTCACCGGCGGGCAATGGGCGACCGTGCTCGGCCTGTCGCTCATCGCCCCGGCCATCGTTGGGGTGGACAAAGCCCTTCAGCTGCGGCGCCAGCGCGCGCCCACCGCGCGGGCGGGTGCGGAACTCAAAGCCGAGCCCGTCATTGAGGCAAGTGCCTGAGGAGGTGCCAGCTCCGGTGGCCCACCCCGTCACGATCACCATTGATACCGGGCATCCCGGGCCGGTGGTCCCCGCGGACTTCGCCGGGCTGAGTTTCGAGCGGGGGCCGCTCAACCGTGGCAATGCCGGGGTGGCAGGCTACCTGTTCAACCCGGGAAACAACTCGCTCATCACCCTCTTCCGCAACCTGGGCCTGGGCAGCCTGCGGATCGGCGGGGGCACGGTGGACCAGCAGATCCCGGCGGGCACGGGCGGCGACGGCTTCACCGGAATCGACAACCTGTTTGCCTTCGCCGCCGAGGCCGGGGTGCAGGTCATTTACACGCTGCGCATGCTCAACCCCGCGGCGCAGCCAGTCAGTGACCTGCCATCGGTCAATGCCCGGGTGGCCGGGCACATCTGGGACCGCTACCGGGACAGCGTGGCCAGCTTCGCCATCGGCAACGAGCCGGACTGGCATTCCTTTCATACCTGCGCGGGTCAGCCGCTGGACCCGGCGATCTTCGAAGAGGTCGCGGGCGTGCCGGGCAGCGCGTACCCGTCGTACCTGGCCCACTGGCGGAGCCTGGCCGGCCCGGTCGGGACCGCGGCGCAGGGAGCCCCGCTGTCGGCGCCGGACCTCGGGGCCTACACCACCAAGACCTACACCCCCGACCCGGATAACGGGGTGTCGTGGGCGGTACGGTTCGCCCGCGATGAAAGGGACTCCGGCCGGGTAGCAGAGGTCACCCAGCATTACTACGTGGGGGATTCACCGGGGCAGACGACCGCCCAGCAGGCGATCAGTAACATGCTGTCCCGCGAGTGGGTAACCGGCACCGCGATCGGGACTCAGCCGGACGGCACCACCTACATCCCCTATCCCTGGCTGTATGAGCACAACCTGGCTCCGGTGGCCGCGGCCGGCCTGCGCTTCCGGCTCACCGAATCCAATGACTACCTGGGCGGCGTGTCGGGGGCGAGCAACGCGTTTGCCTCGGCGCTGTGGGCGCTGGACCACCTGCACTGGTGGGCGGCGCACGGGGCCGCGGGCGTGAACTTCCACAACAAGCAGTGGCTGTTGACCGGCACGATCGTGCCCGATCCCGCCGGCGGCGGGGGGTATGCGATCAATCCGAAGGGATACGGCATCAAGGCGTTCACGCTCGGCTCCGCGGGGCAGGTCAAGCCCGCCGAGGTCGACAACCCGGGCGGGGTCAACCTGACCGCGTATTGCGTCGGCCGGGCGGGCGAGGATTACGTCACGGTCATCAACAAGGCGCACGGCGCGGACGCTCCGGACGCCGACGTCACGATCCTCCCCCTGGGCCCGGGGGCTCGGCAGGCGCAGGTCATGACGCTGGCGGGCGGGCAGCCGGGAGACGCCCGGGGAGGCAGGGCCACGCTCGGCGGCGCCACGATCACCGGCGACGCCCCCTGGGCCGGCACGTGGAGCACGCTGCCCGCCGATCCGCGCGCGGGAATCAGCCTGACCGTCAAGGCCACGACCGCCGCCATCATCAAGATCCAGAGCGGAGGCTGATCAACCTGCTCACACCCGGGGGGGAAGCTCCCCAGAGCCCCGGGTGAGCATGGTGGTGGGCACTTCCACGGTCTCCGGTGAGCCGAGGGGGTCGCGGATGCGGTGCAACAACATTTGCGCGGCAAGCGTGCCCAGCGCGGGAGGGTCCTGGGCGATGACGGTGATACCGGGATCCAGCAGCTCGGCCAGCGGGATGTCGTCGAACCCGACGTGCGCGACACCCCGCTCCGCGCCCATGTGCTGCAGTGCCATCCTGGCCCCGATCGTCAGCAGGTTCTGCGCGGTGAAGATTGCGGTGGGGGCGTCCGGCGCGGTGAACAGCTCCCGGGTGGTCTGCAGGGCGGAGGCCTCGGAATGGACATCGCGGCGGATGAGCCGCTCGTCGGGGTCAAGGCCGGCGTCCTCAAGGGCCGCCCGGTAGCCCCGGTGCCGTTCGGCGGCGGTGTAGATGCGCCGGAGGTCGCCGAGGAACCCGATCCGGGCATGCCCCCGGTCGATCAGGTGGGCCACCGCGAGCCGGGCGCCGCCGAAGTTATCGCTGATCACCGTGTCCGCGGCGATCGTGGGCGCGGGCCGGTCGGCGAACACCACCTGCGGCCCCCGGCGCAGTTGGGGCAGCAGGTACCGGTAGTCGGGACCGCACGGCATGATGATCAGCCCGTCGACCCGCCGCGCGCAGAAGGCGTTCAGCAGGGCTCGTTCCCGTGCGGCATCGCCGTCGGAACTCGCGCACAGCACGAGGCAATCCTGTTCGCTGACCACGTTCTCGACCGCGCGCAGCAGCTCCGCCGCGAACGGGTTCGCCACGTCCTCGAGCAGAACCCCGATGGTCGCCGTCGGCTGCCCGGTGAGCCGCAGGTGCCGCGCGGTGACGTTATGGCTGTAGTCGAGTTTCTCGATCGCCTGCCATACCCGGGCCGCCCGTTGCGGGCTAACCCCGCTCCGGCCGTTGACCACCCGGGAGACTGTCATCACGCCGACACCCGCCAGCGCTGCCACGTCGCGCATCGTCGGGTGGGCGCCGGCACGGCCGGAACTGGGATCGTTCCCCAAGCGCGAGTCTCCCGTTTCCCTGGCGTTCTACTCTCGGGCAATAGCCCAGCATAGCCAGGTATCGATTTGGTTTCGGGGGGTTGACGCCCAAGTTACACAAGCGTACGTTCTGGGCCAAGCTCGGTAACGTTACCAACAGGGTAGGGCGGCCTGGGTGCCCCCGTCCAGGCGGTCGCAACCCGGGGTCTGGTGGGCCTTCCCCCAGCTGCACCCTTCTCACCGTTGCGGAGGTTCGTACATGAGCTATTCCAGATTCAAGATCCGCACGCTCGGGGCCGCCGCCTGCATCGCCGTGACCGCCGCGGTGGCCGCCTGTTCGAGCGGCTCAGGCGGCGGCAACGCTTCCGGCGTGGTGACCGTGGCCGTGGTGTCCAACCCGCTGATTACCAGCCAGATGGTGCCGCTGACCAAGTCGGTCTTCGAAAAGCAGCACCCGGGGATCACGGTCAAGTTCGCCAC
>Ga0126383_10000906_pt1 | contig 17470 bp, 15 predicted proteins | sample PanSoiMetPlot_35_FD_96882 | JGI IMG/M metagenome (GOLD analysis project Ga0126383, IMG submission 96882) | Tropical forest soil microbial communities from Panama - MetaG Plot_35 | ecosystem: Environmental > Terrestrial > Soil > Tropical forest > Bulk soil | place: Panama | collected 2016-02-17
AACATCCACCTGCGCGGGGTCGGGCTCGAATACGTGCTCCGACACTCCGAAGCCCGGGCGATCATCGCCGATGCCCGCTTCGCTCCGGAGCTCTCGACCATTCTCGAGCGAACCCCCGTTTCCCTGCTGGTCTGGCGGCCAACGCCGGTACCGCTCGGATCGGCTCGGTCAATCAGCCTCGATGACGTGGCGGCCGCGGAGGCGCCCGGAGCTTCGCGCGCCGCGGGCCGGGAATGGCCGGACGTTCACGTTGCCTCCGCGGCGCCTCACGCCTCCCGCCTCCCGCCCAACGTCCTCTCGTACAGCTCTCGATAGCGTGCCACGATCGCGTCGGTCGGAAAGCAGGTGATGGCGCGCTGCCGGGCAGCGGCCGAGAACCGCTTCCAGAGCTCCGGATCGGCAAGCAGGGACATCGCGCGCTCGGCCATGCCCTCCACGTCCGCGACCGGGCGGAGAAAGCCGGTTTCCCCGTCCACCACGACCTCCGGCAAGCCTCCGGCCGCCGTGCCGATCACCGGAACGCCGCAAGCCATGGCCTCCAGCGCCGCGAGACCGAACGACTCGGCGTCGGAGGGCAGAAGCAGGAGGCTCGCGACGGGCAGGATGGTCTCCACCGCGGCGACGTTGCCCAGGAAGAGAGTGCGATCTTCGATTCCCAGGTCCCGCGCCCGCCGCTCGGCCAGCGAGCGATCAGGACCGTCCCCGATCAGGAGAAGCCGCGCCGGAATCTTGCGCCGGACGCGGTCGAAGACCGCCAGAACATCACCGACGCGTTTGACCGGCCGGAAATTGGAGACGTGGGCCAGGACGTGCTCCCCGGGCGGAGCCAGCGTGCGCGCATAGTCCGAAGCGCCGTCGGGCCGGTAGAGGGTTGCGTCGACGAAGTTGGGGACGACCTCGACGGGCCGCCGCACGCCCAGCTCGCGGACCGTCACGTCGGCCAGATGGCGCGAAACGGCGGTCACGGCGTCGCTTTGCTCGATCCCGAAACGGGTGATCGGCAGGTAGGAACGGTCCTGTCCCACGATCGTGATGTCGGTGCCGTGGAGCGTTGTTACAATTTTTAAATTGTCAACGCCGTTGAAGCGTGACATCTCGCGCGCCAGGATTGCGGAGATCGCGTGGGGCAGCGCGTAGTGGACGTGGAGCAGGTCCAGGCGCGCGTGGGCCGCAACCTCCGCCATTTTGGTCGAAAGCGCCAGGGTGTAGGGGGGCGAGACGAAGAGCGGGTAGGTCGGGGCCACCACCTCGTGAAAGGCGACCCGCGGGCGCGGCAGAGCCAGGCGCGTAGGGAGGGCGTAGGAGATGAAGTGCACCTCGTCTCCCCGATCGGCCAGGGCCAGGCCCAGCTCCGTCGCCACGACGCCGCTCCCGCCATAGGTCGGGTAGCAGGTGATGCCGATTCTCATGACGAGACTAGAACCCCGCCTCGAAGCCTTCGAAAGCGGCGATGGGATCGTCGATCTTCGGCGGCCGCTTGGAGACGAAGCCCTCGCCGAACTCGACGTTGATCAGGGATCCGAAGTATCGGGCGCGGGCCTCGATCGCCGCCAGGAAGGATTTTTGCGAGAGAAGCGTCTCCGGTTCCTTGGAGGCCGGGTCGTGGAACTGGCTCTCGTACGAGCGGACGGCCTCCATCCGCCGCGGCATGGACTGCGTGACGTCCACCACGAAGGTGGGAGCGTGCACGTAGAGGGTCGAGAAATAAAGCGTCTGCTGAGGCCGATGGGCGGGATGGGCCGTCTCGATCTTGCGCAGGCCGGCGTAGAACGCGGCGTCGGTCACCAGCTCACCGGCGCGGCGGTGGTCCGGATGGCGGTCGTCGGGATAGGAGGTCAGGATCAGCCGCGGTCTCTCCCGGCGGAGGATGTCGATCAGCGCGAGCTCGTGCTCGCGGCTCTTGGACAATCCGCCGTCGCCGAAGTCGAGAATCTCGCGGAACGCCGCGCCAAGAATCTGCGCGGACCGCTCCGCTTCCTTGCGGCGCGTCTCCGGCGAGCCGCGTGTGCCCATCTCCCCGCGGGTCAAGTCGACGATGCCGAATGTCTTTCCGCGCCCGGCCAGCGCGACCAGGGTCCCGGCGCAGCACAGCTCCACGTCGTCCGCGTGCGCGGAGATGGCGAGAACGTCAACGGGCACCGGCGGCCTCCTCGACTTCCTCCGGCGCGGCGGCGAGCTCGGCCACCGTCACGCCTTGCGTCGACCCAGTGGCCGCCTGCCGCAGCGCCCGCAGCGCGTCACGTCCGTAGCCGAGCATGGGCACGAGCGGGGGATAAAGCCGGTCGGCGTTGGTGCCCTGCGGGCGGAGCATGACCGAAAGCCTCTGGCGCCGCTTGGCGGTGACCTCGTCCTTGCGCTCGGTCGCCTTCTGCATCTTCTCCTCCAGCTGTGCGATTTGATACGCGACCTTCCGGCGCGTGGTTTCCAGAGCGCCGGTCAGCGTCGGATCGACGCGTTCGAGCGCCGGACCGAGCGACGCCAGCTCCTCCTCGGCCCGGCGCGCGATTTCCGCCAGCCGCGCTGCTTCGGGCGTTCGAGGAGGAGCCGACGGCGGCGGATCCGTCAGGAGATCCTCGAACCGGAGGCCGAGCGAGGCGATTGCGCGGCGCTCCGGAGGCCCGGTCCACAGGACATGCGACCGGGGCAGGAGCACCGGCGCGGCAAGCCCGAAGGCCGAGAGCAGAGGCAGCGCCTGGGCGTGATACGCGATTTCCGAGGGGCCGAGGACGGAGGCCGCCGCCGGAACGAGGAAGGACTTGAGGACGGGGCGGGAGAGCACGTCCGCGGAAGCCCAGGCGCGTCCGGAACGGATCTCTTCCGCGGCGCGGTCGGTCTCCTCGACCCGACGGCGTCCCGAGGCGTCGACGGCGAAAAAGGGGAAGACGCCCGGACGGTGAGGCGCCGGTACTCCCCGGCCATCGCGGGAGAGACGCGCGTCGCCTTCCGCGAGCACGCGGTCGATTTCCGTCCGCCGCTCTGCCGCCTGGCCGAAGAGCTCGGCCGCCGCGCTCCGGGCGTCCGGATGCATGGGATCGAGAATCAGCAGCGGCTCGTCGACGAGATCGAGGAGAGTCTCCTGGAAGGCCTCGCCGTAGGTCGTTCCGGCGCGGTAACGCCGGGCGAAAGCGTCGAGGATCTCCGGCGCGTCGGGCGCCTTGGCGTCCGCCCGAAATTTCTCCAGGATCTCGCCCACCCGGGCAGGAATGGGAAGCGCGCCGACCGGCTGGCGGTTGGATCGGTCGGCGCCTTCCAGGATCAGGATCTCGGGCGCTTCCGCTCCCGGCCGCGCGGTGCGAGCGATCTCCTCCAGGTCGTGGTCGTCGGTCAGAGCGTAGAAGACGGGGACCGCCGGCACGCCGCGCTCGGTCAGCTGCCGCGCCACGCGCAGCGCGTCGAAGGCCTTAAAGAGCGTGAAGAGAGGGCCGGTGAAGAGTCCGACCTGGTGGCCGGCCAGGACGGCCACCGCCCGTCCCGCGGCCAGATCTGCGGCCATGCCGCGCGCTCTCTCGCCGCGGCCCCGGAAAGCTTCTGCGGAGACGCGCGCGCGGCGCCCGAGCAGCTCCTTTCCGCGCGCCGCCGCGGCTTCGATAGTCGGAGGATCGGGGTAGTAGGGAGGCCTCCGGCGGACGAACTCGAGGAAAAGCGGGTCGAGCCCCGCGTAGCGCTCGAACGGAACGATCTTGCTCATGGCTTGCTCGCGAGAAGGATCAGCCGCGGGGAGTCGCAACCCCACGGGCTTCCGTCGAAATTCCCCCAAACCTCTTCCACCCGGAGCCCCGCGCCCTCCACCATGCCGGTGAGCTCTTCCCGGCTGTAGGCGCGCACGCTCTCGCGGAAGATCTCCGTGGATCCGCCGCGCCGGACGGCGATCTCCTTCTCCAGCCGCCGGGTCTCGGGCCTCCACCGGCGTCGGATCCGATAACGGCGGTCGGCGCTGGACCGCCGCTCCTCGGGCACCAGGCTCGCCAGGGTGTGCTCCAGACCGAAGGTATCGCAGAGAAACCGTCCGCCCGGCTCGAGCACGCGCTCGACTTCCGTCAGCACCGAGACGTTGTCGGCCTCGCGCAGGAAGTAACCGAAGCTGGTGAAGAAATTGACCACGGACCGAAATGTCCGGTCGGCGAAGGGGAGCCGGCGCATGTCGCCGCGGACCAGCCGCAAATCGTGTCGGTGACCATGCGCCAACTCGAGCTGCGGCGCGGAGTAGTCCAGACCCACCGGCGTCACGCCGCGCTCGGCGAAGCGAATCGAGTGGCGTCCCGACCCGCAGCACAGATCGAGCAGCGGCCCCGGATCCGGAGTAAGGCGGGCCAGCGCGAACCGGACTTCGCGCCGGGCCGATTCGACGTCGCGATGCGGGTAGAGCTCGAGATACTCCTCGCCGAACCACGATTCCCACCAGGCCATTGGCGCAATTCTAGTGGGGAGTGAGCCCTGAGCCGTGAGCCGCATGCCGTTCCCGAGAGTCCGATAGAGTCATCCCCCGCGTGGAGTCGTTCTGTTTCGCCAACGAAGAAGGCCTGCCGATCCGGGGCGACGTGCATGCGCCGGCCGGGAGGGGCCCGGTCGTCGTCTGTGTCCATGGCTTCAAGGGCTTCAAGGACTGGGGATTCTGGCCGGAGACGGCACAGCGTCTGGTCCGGTCCGGCATGGGAGCCGTGCGCTTCAACTTCGCGCATTCGGGCGTCGGAGAGGATCTGGAACGTTTCGGCGAGCCCCGGCTCTTCGAGAGTGGAACCTATTCCCGGGAGGTCTCCGACTTGCGCGAGGTGCTGTTGCGTCTCGCAGGGAAGGATCTTCCCGGGGCCGGGGACCTGGACACCGCTCGAATCGGGCTTCTCGCCCATAGCCGCGGAGCGATCTCGGCGCTGGCGCTCGCCGCGTCGGAAGAACGGCCGGTGCGGTCCGTCGCGCTCTGGAATCCCGTCGCCAGCGCGCTCTGGTGGTCGGAGGAGGAGCGGCGGCGCTGGCGGGAGCGCGGCTTCTGGGAAGTCGTCAACACGCGCACGCACGAAGTCTTCCGCATCACGAGGGCGCTTCTGGACGACGCGGAGAACAATGGCGAGCGGCTCGATCCGGTGGCGAACGCGCGCCGGCTCGAGGTTCCGATTTCGGTGGTCGTCGCGCGCGGCGACGAGAGCGTTTCGCCGGAATCCGGGCGGCTTCTGGCGCGGGCGGCCCCTACCTCGCTGGCGTCCATCACCGAGATCGAAGACTCCGGCCACACCTTCGGCGCGGTTCACCCGTTCGCCGGATCGACGCCGGCTCTCGATCGCGCGATCGGGGCGGCGGTCGAGCACTTCACCCGCACTCTGGGAGCGGCGCCATGACCGCGCGCAGGCTCTCCGCCGCGGCGGCGGTCCTGGCGGCGTCTCTGGCCGGGGCTTGCGGGGGAATTCCCACCGTATCCCGCGACGGGTACCGAGCTGTCGTCCTCTTCGGGCCCGCCGAACGCTACTCGATCGCCGTTGCCGGCGAGCTGCGGCGGGTGGAAGGAGAGATCGGCGGCTCCCGGCTGGTTAAGATCCTCCGTCCGGACCTCGGGAAGGTCTGGCAGTTTCGTCCCTCCACCCGCAAGCTGCTGGAGGAGAAGTGGGAGCCTTCCGACGAGATCGTGCCGGGCTATCCGCTGGAACCGCATTTCGACCAGCACGCCTACGCCGATCGCTTTCGCGCGCAGGTCAAGCAGATCGGGGACGGCGTGCATGGAGGTCACCCGTGCGACCGCTACGCCCTGACCCTGCCCTCCGGGGACGAGGTCTTCGTTTGGGCGGCCCGGGACCTGGAGCGGCTCCCGGTCAAGCTCGAGCAGATGCGCCGGAAGGATGGCGAGCTTGCCCCCATTCGAATCGTCGAGCTGCTCGACGTGCGAGCCGGAGCGGACAAGGATCTCTTCGAGAAGCCCAAGGGCTACACCACGGTCAGCTCCTATCAGGAGCTCTCGAAGCCGTAGAGAGAATTGGATGATTGAATCATTGATTCATTGACTCAAAGTCGCAATTGGGGCTCGACGAGTCTCAATCACACAATGAATCGATCAATCAATGGATCAATCGATTCATTGAATCATTGACTCACTGACGCGAGTCCGAATTGGCACTCGTCGAGTCCCAATCACACAATGAATCGAGGGATCAATGAATCAATTCGTTCCTGGCCGCTACGCCGTTGCGGTGCGATCCTGCTGGTCGAGCGGCTTGAACTCCCTGAAGAGGATGTGGTCGTAGAAGTAGTGGATGAGGAGGAAAGAGAGGACGACCACGTAGTACGCGCGGTCCTGGGGCATGCCCAGCCCCTGCCAGAGAAGCAGGTACACGCCGCCGGCAAGCAAAGTGGCGGTGATCATCGCCGAGTAGAACACGCCGGTGTGGGTCGTGCCGGAGATGCGGCGCACGAAGGGGCTTCCGATCTCTCCGCGGTCCGCCTGCCGCGACAGGATGAACCAGGTCAGGGCCAGGTACTGCAGGGAGTGCCAGGTGTTGAAGCCCTGAAAGGCGATGTCCAGGTTGTCGAAGATCGGAATGATGAAGGCGAGCGCCACCGTCGCGGCCATGAAGATGAGCCGCGGCCAGCTCGCCTCGCCCCGGCGGATCTCGCCGGCGATGCGCACGACATAGAAGAGGAAGAAGACCGCAAAGCCCACAGTGAAGGCCTGTGCCACCCACGGATGCTTGAGAAAATCGGGAAAGAGGAGCACCGAATCCCCCAGAGCGAACTTGCCGGCCACGAACTTGTACATGGCCAGGCAATAGAGCGCGCCGAGGATGACCGCGCCGTCCAACCAGCGGTCGATGGCGCGAATGGGCCCGGTGGTCTTGCGGCGGTACGACTCGGAGATGTACTGCGCCTGATGGGTGACGTGCACGGAGGCCCAGAAGAAAAAACAGGTCAGCAGGAGCAGGAAGGAGTAGATCGAGCCCAGGACGACCAGCGTCGGGATGACGACCAGCGGAACGTACGCCAGCACGCCGAATTTCTCGCGGAAGCGCGGTTCCAGGGCCGTGCGGAGATAGGTCGAGTACATGTGAGGGCCGCCCACGGAAAGCGTCACCACCAGGCCCACGATCAGACTGGAGGTCCCCTGGGAGACGCCGATCTTCTGCAGCAGGCCATAACTCAAGTAGGGCAGGAAGACCAGCACCCCGGAAAGCGTGAGGAAAACGAGGTCGAAGCGCCGGTTGTAGATCCACGGTCCGGCGGAGCCGGAAGCCCGGGAGGTCTGGTCGGTGGCGATCGATGACATTGCGCTCTCGGTCCCTCTGGGCGGCGGATTTTACCCTGCTCTGCCGCGCACGGGGTAGCGGCGCGCACGCGCGCTGCGGCGCTTTCGCGAGTATCCCGCTCCGGTCTGGCGTGTCGGACGAAACATCGCTTCTTCCCCGGTTTCAGAAATAAAACTTGAACCCCGCTACGAGCTCGAGAAAGTGGCCCTGAAGGCCGGAAGTGCTTTCGGCGATGTGGTACCTCAGTGCTCCCTCCAGCGCCCACGCCCGCGCGATCGAGTAATCGAGGCCGCCTCCCACGAATCCTCCGAACTTCGTCGACGATGAATGCCCGGGGAAGTCTTCGAGATAGGCCCCCAGTCCTCCCTGGAGAAACGGATGAAAGTTTCCGAGCTCCCAGTTGTAGGTCCCAACGGCGTCGAAGTAGGTGTCGTTGGCGTGTGCCGCGAGATCGGTGTTGGTGCGCCATCCGCCGGCCGCCAAGCCGACCGAGAGAGCGCGCGTGAAGAAGTAGTCGAAGCCCCCCGAAACGCCGAAGGTCGAGGAGAACGCGCTCTCCGATGGCACCACGAGTCCGCCGTTTCCCCAGACCGAAAAGGCCCCCTGCCGGGGCATGTGCGCGCCCTGAGCCGCTGCGAGGAGCGGGAAGACGAAGGTCAGGACGGCGGAAAAACCCACCCTGTAGCGCGACAGGGCCATCGTTCCTCCTGACTCTGAACAATACAAATCCCATGCCGCGCCGCGGGCGGCTCGGCGCGGGAGGCGCTAGAATTTCGTCATGTTTCGCATCGGCTCGATCGACGTCGATCCGCCTCTGGTCCTGGCTCCGATGGCCGGGATCACCGATCACGTCTATCGCCTCATGCTTCGCCGGATCGGCGGCGTGGGGATCGTGACGATGGAATTCATCTCGTCGGAGGCCATCACACGGGGCAACGCCCGCCAGCTGCGCAAAATGGTTTTCACCGACGAGGAGCGGCCGCTCTCCATCCAGATCTACGGCTCCGATCCCGAGCGGATGGCCGCCGCCGCGGACATCGTCGAGGAGCTCTCCCCGGACGTCTGCGACATCAACATGGGCTGCCCGGCCAACAAGGTCCTCAAGGGATGCGCCGGCGCGGCCCTGATGGGGGACCCCAATCTGGCGCGGACCATCGTGCGCCAAGTCCGGAGCCGACTGTCGATTCCTTTGACCGTCAAGTTCCGCCTCGGTCTGGACGACGCGCGCCGCAACTATCTCGAGATCGGCCGGGTGTGCCAAGGAGAAGGCGCGGCCGCGGTGGCCATGCACGGCCGCACGGCGCGCCAGATGTACAACGGGAGAGCCGACTGGGACGAGATCGGGGAATTGAAGCGCGCCCTGACAATCCCAGTGATCGGCAACGGCGACGTGGAGACCGCCGACGACGCCGTGGCCCTTCTGGCGCGGACCGGCTGCGACGGCGTCATGGTCGGCCGGGCCTCGATGAAGAATCCGTGGATCTTCCGGCAGATCGCCGACCGGCTGGCCGGCCGTCCCGAGCGCGCCGCGACGCTGGAGGAGCGGCGCGACCTGATGCTGGCCCACTTCCGCGCCATCGAGGAGACGGCGGCGGACGCCCGCGAGATGCTGCACAAGCTGCGGACCATGACCGGCTGGTACACGCGCGGGCTTCCCAACGGCCGCGCGCTGCGCGTCCGAATTTCGGAGCTTTCCACGGGCGCGGCCTTCCGCGAGGCGGTGGAGGAGTTCTTCGATGGCCAGCTCGCCGGCAACCTGCCTGTTGCCGTGACGGCGTAGACCCAGGAACGGACGGAATCCCGAATCCCTTATCCCGAATCCCGGGAATTCCCGCGTCTCGTTCCTGGGTTGCTCTACATCGCATGAACCGCGTCCAAGCGACTCTCCTGGCGCTGCTCCTGTGCTCCCCTGCCGCGGCGTTGGCTCAGAAAGCCGGACCCAAGCAGCAGACCGAGGTCAAGACCAAGGCCGGAACTTTCAAGCTGGAGGTGGAGCCGGAGTACCTGGGCATGGCCGGCAAGAAGACGGTGGTGCGCCTGCGTCTCTCTTTCCCCGATCTGTCCAAGGCGGCCGCCTCGCGGGGAGCGCGGTTCGTCAGCGGCGAACTGCGGGGCGCCTTCTCGAGCGCAGGCCAGTTGGTCGACTCGTTTCGCTATCCGGTCAGCGGCAGCGTCGAGGACGGGAAGATCTTCAGCTACTCGTTCCTGAGGTCGGTGCCGCCAGGGACCTACCATCTGGCCCTCGCCTTCAACGATCCCGAGGGGCGCCAGGTGGGCGAGGGATCCGTCGACCTCTTCGTGCCGGAGATCGGCACCGTGTTCCGGCCCGAAATGGCGCCATCGGAGGCCAGCACGCTTCCCGAAGCCGAGGCCATCGTTCTGGCCGACGATGCCAAGCCGGCCGAGTCGCCCGCCGCCGAGGCGAAGCTGAAGATCCTCCCGCCCGACAAGGAGGCCCCGGTGGGGCTGTTGCGCCTGACGGCGCAGGCCGAGCCGCCGATCTCCAAGGTCGTCTTCTACCTGGACGACAAGGTGCTCGTCGCGCGCAACCGTCCCCCTTACAGCGTGGAGATCGATCTGGGCAACATCCCCCGGCGGCAGACGCTGCGGGCCGTCGGCTACGACGACGGGGGCGGGGTCGTCGACGAGGATGCCTACGCCATCAACGAGGGGAGTGCGCGCGTGGCGGTGCGGGTCCTGCCCGAGCCTTCGCCGGCCGAGGGCAAGGTTCGCATCAAGGTCGCCGTGCAGTCGATCGGCGGAGGCGTGGCCAGGAAGGTCGAGCTCTTTCTCGACGAGAAGAAGATCGGCTCATGGACCGGAGGCCCCTACGAAACCACGGTCCCCTACGCGGATTTTGCGCGCGCGAGCTACGTCCGGGCCACCGCGATCGCCGAGGATGGCCGTGAGGCCAACGACATCCGCATGCTCAAAGGCCCCCAGGCGACGGTGGAAAGCGTGCGGGTCGACGTCGTCCAGCTCCACATCTCGGCGGTGGACAAGACCGGCCACTTCGTCAAGGGCCTGGCCAAGGAAGACTTCAAGGTCGCCGAGGACGGCCGGCCGCAGCAGATCAGCGGCTTCGAGGTCGCCGAGAACCTTCCTCTCAACATAGGCCTGGTCATCGACAGCTCCGGGTCGATGGAGAAGGGGATGCCCTTCGTGCGCGACGCCTGCGCCGAGCTCTTCCGCGCGCTGATGCGCGAGAAGGACCACGGGTTCGTCGTCGAGTTCCGCGACCAGCCCAAGTTCCTGCAGGAGCTCACCTCCGATACCGTGTCGCTCCAGCGCGCCTCGCGGGACCTGCGGGCGGGCGGCGCCACCGCGCTCTACGACGCGGTGGTCCTCGGCCTCTACCAGTTCCGCACGCTAACCGGACGCAAGGCGCTGGTGGTGGTGACCGACGGCGACGACAACCGATCGCATGTCGATTTCGAGACGCTCCTGCGCTACGCCCGATCGGCGGGAGCGCCGATCTACTTCATCGCCGTCAACATTCCCTTGACCGACTTCAAGTCGCGCAAGGTCATCAAGGAGGTTGCGCAGGAGTCGGGCGGCGACGTCTTCTCCATCGGGAGCGCTGCGAAGATGCCGGAGGTGACCCAGCGCATCGAGGAGGAGCTGCGCTCCCAGTACATCGTCGCCTACAAGAGCGACTCGGCCAAGCCGCCGGGGGAGTACCGCGGGGTGACCGTGGCCCTCGACAAGCCGGGAGTCGTCGCACGGACGGTGAGGGGGTATATCCCCTAAAGACCGGAGACTGGAGACTCAAGGTCCCTAAGTCACGGTGAAGGAACAGCGGGGCGGCAGGTTCTTCAGTCTCCAGTCTCCGGTCTCCAGTCTCCGGTCTCCAGTCTCCAGTCCTCAGCCTTCAATCGTAGTTCGCCACCAGCGAATACTTCCGTCCCTTCAAGACCACCCGGTTCCCACCAAACTCGGCGATATCGCGCGGGCTGACGAGGGCGAGGATCCTTCGTCCGCTCCTCCATTCCTCCCAGAATCGGGCGCGCGACCAGAAGAGGCTCTCCCGAACTCCCGGCCTGCGCTCGAACTCCGGCTCGAGCTCGCCGACGTAATCGGCGACCGGAATGGGGTGCTTCAACTCCCAGGGCAGCCCTTGCGCGTAAGACCGGTAGCCGACGACCAGGGCGCCGGATCCTCGGGCCTCGCCCGCCGCCACAATCTCTATATTGTGGAGCTCGGCGGCCTGGGGGACCCGCGGCCAGGCCAGGGCGGCGCCGGCGCAAAAACCGAACCAGCCTGCGGCCAGGGCGGCCAGGCCCGCGGCGAAGCCGCGCCGCGCCGCCCAGGGAGAAGCCCATGCGCCGGCGAGCAGAATCGCAAATCCCGCCACCGCGATCTGCGTCAGCGCGAGCTCCGCCACCGCCCGCCGCAAGCCGGGTGTGACGAGAACAGCCGCCGGCAGGACCGTCGCCAGGAGCGCGGCAAGGCGCCAGACTCCCGGCCGCGAGCCGGACCGCGACGCCCCTTGCGCGGCGAGCGCCGCCGCCGCCGGGAACGCCGGAAGCAGGTACGGCGGCAGCTTGCTCGAGGAGACCGAGAAGAAGAGGAACACGACAGAAAACCACAGAGCAAGAAAAAAGGCCTCCGCATCCTCGGAAAGCCACCGGGCCGGCCGTTTCCCGGAGAGGCCGGCGAAGAAAAAGGAGAGGCCGGGCAGAAAACCGGCGAGAAAGATCTCCGCGAAGTAGTAGATCGGACCGGGACGGTGAGCCTGGTGCGTGGCAAACCGCTGGAAGTGTTCGTGGATGAAAAAGAACTGGAGAAATCCCGGATTGCGCCGCTCCACCAGAACGAACCAGGGCGCCGCCACGGCCAGGAAGACGAGCGGTGCCGGCGCGAGGAGGAGAGCCGCCAGGAGCCTCGCCCGGCGCGTCGCCAGACACCAGAGCAGCAGAATCCCTCCAGGCAAGACGATGGCGATCAGCCCCTTGGTCAGAAAGCCCAGGCCGCCGGCCAGCCCGGCCAGCGCCGACCAGAGCGCCGCCGGACGCCCCGCTTCCCGCCGCCGCAGAGCCTCGCGCGCGGCAAAGAGAGTCGCGGCGAAGAAAAACGTCAGGAGCCCATCTGTGATGTTCAGCCTCGACATCACGAAGCCGAGGGGCGAAGCAAGGTAGAGCACCGCCGCCGCCAGACCGAGCTCGAGGCTTGAGGCCGCTCCGACTCCGGCGACGAGCACCGCCGCGGTCCCGAGGCCGGCCAGCCGCGCGGTCAGGCGCGCCGCCCAGGGCGTCTGGCCGAAGGCGGCCAGCGCGCCCGCGTTGCACCAGTAGAAGAGCGGCGGCTTCTCGAAGTAAGGGACGCCGTTCAAGCGCGGCGTGACGAAGTCTCCGCTCGCCAGCATCTCGCGAGGAATCTCCGCGTAGCGCGCTTCGTCCGGCTCGCCCAGCCACGAACCGGCGGGCTCGGTCCAGACCGCGGCGAGGAGGAGCAGAAGGGCTCCGCCAAGAAGAAGTCGTGGCCGGGAGAGCATCCGGGCAGTCTATTCACAATCGGGTGATCTATTCATCGGGTCATCGGGTGATGTTTCCGGCAAAACCTCGCCGAGCCGAAATCACCCGATCACCCGATCGCAAGATCACCAGATTCCCGATGTTAAGATCCGCGCCGCTTTGGAGCTTGCCACGAGGTCTCGCTGGGCTCTCGTCCTCGGCGCCTCTTCGGGTTTTGGAGAGGCCTGCGCCGTGGCGCTCGCCCGCGCCGGATGGAACGTGTTCGGCGTGCATCTGGACCGTAAGACCACGCAGCCCAACGTCGACCGGATCGTCGCGGAAATCGCCACAACGGGGCGGAAGGCCGAGTTCTTCAACGTCAACGCGGCTGACGATGCCCGTCGCGCAGAGGTCGTGGCCGCGATCCGCCAGAGCTGCGGCTCCGAGCCGCCCGACGCGCGCGTCTCTGTCGTTCTCCACTCCCTCGCCTTCGGCACGTTGAAGCCGTACTTTGCGGCGACCCGCGAGGAGTCGGTGAGCCGCGCCCAGATGGAGATGACGGTCGACGTGATGGCGCACTCGCTCGTCTACTGGGTTCAGGATCTGGTCTTTTCCGATCTCCTCGCGCCGGGAGCCCGCGTCTTCGCCATGACCTCCGCCGGCGATCACATCGTCTGGCCCGCCTACGGCGCGGTCTCCGCGGCCAAGTGCGCGCTGGAGGCCCACGTGCGGCAGCTGGCCGTGGAGCTCGCTCCGCGCCGCGTGGCCGTCAACGCCCTGCGAGCAGGCATCACCGACACGCCTGCTCTCCGCAAGATTCCGGGCAACGCGGACATGATCGATCGGATGGGGCGCATGCACCCTGCCGGACGGCTCACCTCTCCCGGCGACGTCGCCGCGGCGCTGGTGGCTCTCTGCGCCGACGGCGCCGGCTGGATCTCCGGAAACGTTCTCGGCGTGGACGGCGCCGAAGACGTGGCGGGAGGACGGTAAGTTGATCCCGAAGTCCAAAGTCCAACGCCCAAAGAGGAGGGCGGCCCCAAGAGCATCCTCCTTGCGCGGCGCCGGCTTCGAGTTCGTCCGGGAGAAATCGGGGTTCCGCGAGTGGCGCCTGGCGTCCAACGGGCTGCGGCTGGTCCTCCTGGAGAACCGTGTGGCTCCCGTGGTGACCTTCGCCGTGGTCTACCACGTCGGGAGCCGCAACGAGGCGGTCGGGTACACCGGCGCGACGCATCTGCTCGAGCACCTGATGTTCAAGGGGACTCCCGAATACAACCGTGAGAAGGGAACGGCCGTCGCCGCGGTGTTGGAATCGATGGGGGCGCGGTTCAACGCCACGACCTGGTTCGACCGGACCAACTACTACGAGACGATACCCTCCGATCGGTTGGAGGACGCCGTGCGCATCGAGGCCTCGCGCATGCGCGGCGCTCTCCTGCGAGACGCCGACCGGCAACCGGAGATGACCGTCGTCCGCAACGAGTTCGAGCGGGGCGAGAACTCTCCCTTCCAGGTGCTCTACAAGCTCACCTTCGCCACCGCATTCCGCGAGCACCCCTATCACCATCCCACCATCGGGTGGAGAAGCGACATCGAGGCCGTTTCGACCGAGCGCCTCAAGGAGTTCTACGACGTCTTCTACCATCCCAACAACGCCACGGCGATGGTGATCGGAGACTTCGGCGAGCCGGAGGCTTTGGCCGTCGTGGAACGTCACTTTGGGGCGATTCCACGCTCGGCGCGGCCGATCCCGGCGGTTTACACGGCAGAGCCTCCCCAGGAGGGCGAACGACGTTTCGTGGTCCGGCGGGTCGGTCAGGTGGCGTGGACGGCGCTGTCCTGGCGCAGCGTCGAGGCCCGGCATCCGGACACGCCGGCTCTGGCTCTCCTTGGAAACATCTTGGGGGGAGGAGTTACGTCCCGCCTGTACCAGGCGCTCGTCGAGAAGAGCCTGGCCCTCTCGGTCACCGTCGTTCCATGGCAGCTCAAGGATCCCGGTCTCTTCTCCGTGTTCGCGCCGGTGCGGCCGGGCGTCGAGCCTTCGGCCGTGGAATCGGTGATCCGCGATGAGGCGGCGCGTGTGGCGCGGGAGGGCGTTTCAGAGGCGGAGGCGGAGAAGGCCCGGACGCAGATCGAGGCCGAAGTCGTCTTCGACCGTGACTCGACGGACCAAATTGCCGCCTCGCTGTCGGAAGCCATCGCAGTGGCCGACTGGGATTGGTATGCCGATTATCCCGCCGCCGTCCGCCGCGTGGCCCGCGAGGACATCCGGCGCGTGGCCGCCACCTGCTTCCAGGACGACGCTCTGACCGCCGGACTCTTCCTGCCCAGGAACGTCGCCGGCGAGACGGGTGTCGGCGGCGATTCCGCGGCCGAGGCGCAGGAGCCGTGAGGAACCCGCTGCGCTCGGGCGCTCTTCCATCCGCCGGGAGACGCCCGTTCGCCGAGGCGATTTCCCGCCGGAGCTTGTCCAACGGGGCCAATCTCTTCGTCCTGGAGAATCACTTCAATCCGACGGTGGCCCTCTCCGGGTCGATGAACGCCGGGGGACTCTTCGCCCCTTCCGACCGCCGCCTGATCGCGGGAGTCACCGCGGGCGAGCTGCTCAAGGGGACCGAGCGCTCGACCAAGCTCGAGATCGCCGAGAGGCTCGAGAGTCGCGGCGCCTCACTGTCCTTTTCCGCCGACGCTTCAGATCCCGTGGGTCTCGACATCGGCGGGGCGGCGCTCTCGCGGGACGTCGAGCTTCTGCTGGATCTCTTGGAGGAGATCCTCACCGGCCCGATTTTTCCCCGGGACGAGCTGGAGAAGGAGAAGAAGCGGCTGGTCGGCTCCATCCGGCAGCAGCAGGACCAGACTTCGGTCCGGGCCTACGAAGCGGCCACGCGCCGGATCTATCCCGTCGGCCATCCCTATCACCGGTTCAGAGGGGAAGAGCGCATCGCCGCGGTGGAGATGCTGGACCGGGAGGATCTCGCCGGCTTCTACGCCAGCCGCTACGGCGCCGGGACGCTGCAGCTCGTCGTCGTCGGAGACGTCGAGGCCGGACGGATCCTGGATGGACTGGAGAAGCGCCTGGGCTCCTGGCGCTCCGGCCCGCCCCGGGAGCTTCCCGTCTGCGCCGTACCCCCTCCGGCCCCGGCGGCGGAGACCGTCGAGATGCCGGACAAGGCCAGCGCCGACGTCGTGCTGGCCTGTCCCTCGGATCTGACGCGCATCGAGCCCGGGTATCTGCCCTGCACGCTGGCCAATTCCGCGCTGGGTCAATCTTCCCTGACTTCGCGGCTGGGCGTGCGAGTCCGGGACACCGAGGGGCTCACATACGGGATTCACTCCTCGTTCCACGCCACCCACGTCGCCGGGCCGTTCGTTGCGACACTGACGGTCAAGGCCGAGAGCCGTGACGCCGCGGTGTCCTCGACGATCGATGAGATCGAGAAGTTCTTGAAGAGCGGCCTCACCGGCAAAGAACTGGCCGAGGAGAAGAGCTCGCGGATCGGCAAGTTCAAGGTCGATCTGGGGTCCAACTCGGGGATCGCTTCGGCCATCGACGCCGCGGTGTATTACGGTTTTGGCGTCGATTATCTGGATCGTTTCCCCGGCCTGGTCGAAGCGGTCACGCGGGAGCAGGCGGATGCCGAGTTCCGAAAGAGGGTGCGACCAGATCGATTCACCATCGTGTCCGCGGGGACATTCGGGGCTCCGAACCCCTGACGCCGTGGAAGTCCTGACAGGGACGTGACAGAATGGAGCCAGCGGGAGGCTTCGCAACATTCCCAGACGTCCGCAATACCGAAAGCCGATCCGGAGGCGACCGGGTGAGGCGCCTCCGACGCACCGGGTTTCGATGGCCCCCGAGCCTCCGGTTCCCGAAGGACCGGCGACGGAGGGGCGCTCCTACTACCGGGTTCATCTCGACTCCGAGCCTTCGCCGGAGTGGATGCGGGCCTACCGCGCCGGCCTCTTGGGCGTCGTGGCCGAGGATCGGGACGCGGTGATGCGTTTCGAATTTCAGGGCGACAGCGTGCGGTTCGCGGCCGCGGAGGGAGAGGTGGCGCGGCTGCGCCGCGTGCTCGAGCGGCGGCTCGAATCGGTCAACGGGATTCTGTCCGGAGGGCGGGGCGGAGGATAGGCTAGCCCGCGTTGAGTTCGCCGAACGCCTCGTCTCTCTTTCCCGACGACTTTCTCTGGGGCGCCGCGGTTTCCGCCTACCAGGTGGAAGGCTCGCCGCTCGCCGACGGCGCGGGTCCCAGCAACTGGCACCGCTTCACCCACACGCCGGGGCTCGTCGCCGGGGGAGACACCGGAGACGTGGCATGCGATTTCTACCGGCGCTACGCCGACGACGTCGCCGCGATGCGGGAGCTGGGGCTCAACGCCTTTCGCTTCAGCGTGGCCTGGAGCCGGATCCTGCCGGAAGGGCGGGGCACGGTCAATCGCAAAGGACTGGACTTCTACGAGCGACTCGTCGATCGTCTGCTCGCGGCGGGGATCCACCCGGCCGTCACCCTGTTTCACTGGGACCTGCCAGCCGCGCTCGACGACCGGGGCGGCTGGACAAACCCTGACATCGCCGCCTGGTTCGCCGACTATGCGCGCGTCCTGTACCGGGCGCTCGACGACCGCGTCTCTCTGTGGGCCACGTTGAACGAGCCGTGGGTCGTTGCCGACGGCGGGTATCTCCACGGCAAGCTTGCTCCCGGGCACCGCAGCGCCTTCGAGGCTCCGCTCGTCGCGCACCACCTCCTGCGCGCGCACGCCGAGGGCGTCAAGGCCTACCGCGCGGAGGGGAAA
>Ga0126383_10000908_pt1 | contig 17444 bp, 17 predicted proteins | sample PanSoiMetPlot_35_FD_96882 | JGI IMG/M metagenome (GOLD analysis project Ga0126383, IMG submission 96882) | Tropical forest soil microbial communities from Panama - MetaG Plot_35 | ecosystem: Environmental > Terrestrial > Soil > Tropical forest > Bulk soil | place: Panama | collected 2016-02-17
GAGAAATCAATTGCAAGATCGTTTATTACGGCCCCGGTCTGTGCGGAAAGACGACCAATCTTCAGTTCATCTATGATTCGACGGCCCCCCAGGCCAAGGGAAAGCTCATCAGTCTCGCGACTGAAGCTGATCGAACCCTTTTCTTTGATTTCATGCCCCTGGAGTTAGGTACGGTGCGCGGTTTCAAGACCCGCTTTCACCTCTACACCGTTCCCGGTCAGGTGTTCTACGAAGCCTCCCGCAAGCTCATTCTGAAAGGCGTGGACGGCGTCGTGTTTGTGGCTGACTCTCAGGAAGAGCGCATGGATGCAAATATCGAATCGCTTTACAACCTGGAAGAAAATCTGCGCACCTACGGGTATGAACTCTCAAAACTTCCTTATGTCCTGCAACTCAACAAGCGGGACCTGCCGAACGTCATCCCTTACCAGGAACTGACCGGCGAGTTACAGCGCAAAGGCGAACCTGTGATCGAAGCGGTGGCCTCGACTGGCTCAGGGGTGTTCGATACTTTGAAGGCTGTGGCGAAGCAGGTGCTTACCGAGCTGCGGAAATCCTGACCTAAAGCGATTTGACCATCAACAAGCCATCGCCGCCATTCGAGTAGTATTTTGGCAGGCGTTGAGTTACGGCGTAGCCCAGGCTGGCATAAAGTTTCTGGGCAGAAATATTGCTGGATCTCACCTCTAATCTGACAATCCGCACTTCACGTCGCTGAAAACCGGACTCGATAGTTTCCATCAGGCAACTGGCCAGGCGCCGCCGCCTGTGTTCGGGAGCGATTCCGATGGTGGTGATGTGCCCGGTGTGGTCCGGCTCTAATAAGCCGATGACGAAACCCGCCATCACGCCGTTTTGCATCACGACGCGATAAGCGACAGCCTCAGGCGCGGTCAGCAAATACTCGAAGGTGTCGCGGCTGTACGCTTCGCCATCGACAAAGCACCGCTGATCCAGGCGCCAGCATTCGTCGATTTGTGAGACCGTCAGCGGCCGCACATCGTAGCGAACGTTAATTGGCGGCACGAGGGCGATATTCGCGGGCGTATCAGCGGACTCCGTCTGCCGATTGCCCAGCCACCACCGCGGACGAAATTTTTTGAGTACGGCCATCCCGAGTTCCCGCTCCGAAAGGGCTCCGATTATACCGTGTTCCGTGACTCAGTTTACAAGTCTAGTTTTACAATACCAACATGCAGTCGCCATAGCTGTAAAAACGGTACCTCTGTTCCACCGCGTGTTGGTAGGCAGCCAGCACCAATTTACTGCTGGCAAACGCTGAAACCAGCATGAGCAATGATGATTTCGGCAAATGAAAATTTGTGAGCAGGGCGTCGACCACCCGAAACTCGTAGCCCGGAATAATCGTGAGCGAGGCCAGGCCCGATTCTGCTCTTAGTTCACCGGCAGATGATGCGGCGGATTCCAAAGCGCGGGCCGTGGTGGTGCCGACAGCGATTACTCGGTTTCCGTTTCGCTTCGCCTGGTTGAGACATTCTGCGGTGCGCTCACTTACTGAGAACCTTTCACCCGCAACTTTGTGCTTGCTGACATCTGCCACTCTCACCGGCTCAAACGTTCCGTAGCCGACATGCAGAGTAATTTCCTCGACCAGCACGCCGCGTTCTTTGATTGTAGCAAAGACTGCGGGGGTGAAATGCAGCCCGGCGGTGGGTGCGGCAATCGCGCCGCGCTCCGTCGCATAGACTGTCTGATATCGAATTTGGTCGTCATCTGATCTGCTGGCGCGATTGATATACGGCGGCAAAGGCGGTTCGCCGATGCGATCGATGACATCGTCCAGATTTTCTTCCGTCTCAAATTCAACAACCCGAATCCCGTTGTCGAGTGTCTCCCGGACCCGGGCTGTTAACCCGCCGTCGGAAAATTGAATGGTGTCGCCGATCCGTAGTCGGCGCGCGGGCCGGGCCAGGGCTTCCCAGGTGTTTCGCTCCACTTCGCGCGCCAGCAGCAGTTCCACCCAACCGCCAAACGGCACCCGTCGTCCGCGCAAACGCGCCGGAAAAACTCTGGTGTTGTTGATGACCAGAACATCTCCCGCCGCCAACTCGCGGGGTAATTCCTTGAAATTCCCATCGCGCCACTTTTGCCTGGCGCGCTCGACGATCAGCATGCGTGACGCGTCGCGCTCAGCGAGCGGCTTCTGCGCGATTAGATTGTCGGGTAGATGAAAATCGAAAGCCGAGATGTCCACAAGACGATAAGCGACAAAAATTCCGTATCAGGAATAGGAGGCTGAAGGGACATTGAGTCCGGGCGCCGTAACCGGATGCTCCATCTGCTCGCGGTGAAAGACGCCTGTCAGTTGCGCGCCGAAAAGCAACACCAGGCTCGACACGTAGCCCCAGGTGAGCACGGCGACCACGGCCCCCACCGAGCCATACACCTGTTCGTAATTAAAATAGTTCAAGCTCCAGGCGAAGACATATTTCGCGGCTTCCCACAGCAGGCTGCCGATTAGCGCGCCGGGAACGCAGTCACGCACTTTCACATAAGCATTCGGCATGAAGCGATAGACGATCAAAAACAGCGCGAAGGTGACGAGCAGGCTTACCAGGGCGAAGACGATTTGCCAGAAGAGACTGCCGACAGCCACCAGCAGGCGATAGTGCTCGAGCTGGCGCGGCGACATGCGGTCCGCGATCTCCTGGAGATAAAGCAGCACCGAAGTTCCCAGCACTGACGCCACCAACAAGAGACCAACAACTCCGATCATTGCCAGCGTCAGCAGACGCCCGTGCAGAAAGGTTCTATGGGTCGTCCCCCAGACGCGATTCAGCGCCCGTTCGACCACCGCGAAAACCCATGAACCGGCCCAGAGCACGATGATCGCGCAGGTCGTGATAATGCCGCCGCTCACATTCGCCAGCGACCGCAGGGTTTCGTGCAGGAACTTGCTCGAGCCGGGATAGACCTCGACGATGTGCTGGATCATCTGGCTTCCGGTCGCGATGCGATTGCTCAAGGCCAGCAACAGCAGCAGGGCAGGGAAGAGAGTCATCAACCCGAAGTAGCTCATCGCCGCCGCTGAAGTAAACAGATCATTCTCATGAAACTGATGCAGCGCATGAGAAATCATTCGCGACCACGGCGAGCGGTTCTTGACTCCAAACGAGTGACGTGAAATGCGTTTCGGCATTCTGGTTCCGTTTTCGTTAGACGCGGGCCATCGCCGGCGCGGCGGTTCGTAGCCCGCCTCTAAACGATCGCGGCGGGATTATTGTGAATCAAACAATCCCGGCGCCCGCTGGGCTTCACCCAGGGCAAAATGTTGATAGGCGAGTTGCGTGGCCATGCGGCCACGAGGCGTGCGATTCAGAAATCCAATTTGAATCAGGTATGGCTCTATGATTTCTTCGATTGAATCCTTCTCTTCGTGAATCGCCGCCGATAGGGTGCCCACCCCGACCGGCCCGCCCTCAAACTTCTCAATAATCGTCAGCAAAAGCTTGCGGTCCATTTCATCCAGCCCGTAGGTGTCGACCTCCATTCGATTAAGCGCATCCGAAGCGACTTCGTGCGTGATGCGGCCGTCATAGTCGACGTCGGCATAATCGCGCACGCGGCGCAGCAATCGATTAACGATACGCGGCGTGCCGCGCGAGCGGCGGGCGATCTCGTGCGCGCCGCCTTCCTCGATCTCAACATTCAGAATGTTGGCCGAGCGAGTGCAGATCGTTTCCAGGTCCTGGTGCGGATAAAAGTCCAAGTGGAAATTAATTCCAAAGCGGCCGCGCAAAGGAGCGCTGATCAATCCCGCTCGCGTGGTCGCGCCAACCAGCGTGAATTTCGGCACGTCGAGTTTGATCGAGCGCGCGCCCGGGCCCTGCCCGATCACAAAGTCGAACGAGAAATCCTCCATCGCCGGATAAAGCTTCTCTTCAATCACCGGCATCAAGCGGTGAATCTCGTCGATAAAAAGAACGTCGCCCTCCTGGAGCGTGGTCAGCAGCGCGGCAATGTCACCCGTCTTTTCAATCGCCGGACCTGACGTTGATTTCAACTGCGCGCCCATTTCGTTGGCGATAATGTGCGCGAGCGTGGTCTTGCCCAGGCCGGGTGGACCGGTGAGCAGCACATGATCCAGCGCTTCCCGACGTTTGCGCGCGGCCGCAATATAGACCCGCAGGTTTTCTTTGGCTTTCGTTTGGCCGATGTACTCGGCCAGGCGCGCCGGTCTCAGCGACAGATCGAACTGGCGATCTTCGTCGTTGGCGGTGGCGCTCAATGCTTCAGTGGCTCGCGTGCTCATTTCAGTTCACGGCCGGTAAGTCCGTTTGTTCAGACGCGCAGGTCAAACTTACTCCAATGACTAGACTCGCGCCAGCCTCCGCAAACTCCGGCGCAGGATTAACTCGACTGACAGCTCACCGCCTTCATCGGCGGCGGTCTTGACTGCTTTCTCGGCCGCAGCTCGCTGGTATCCCAGGTTCACCAACGCTGAGACTGCGTCATCGCGCATGGCGTCGGGCGATGAAGCACCCGCCGCGGCTGCCTGCGCCGCAAATTCTTCTTCCAGCGCCGGCGATGAAAGCGCGGCGATCTTATCCCGCAAATCGACCACCAGACGCTCTGCAGTCTTGCGGCCGACGCCGGGAATGGCCACCAGACGCACCAGGTTGTTGGTGCGAATCGACGCGATCATCTCATCCGCGTTCATGCCCGAGAGCAGTTTGATGGCCAGGCCGGGGCCTACGCCATTAACTGAAATCAATTGCAGAAAGAGTTCCCGCTCGCGGGCCGTCTTGAAGCCGTAAAGCTGGAGCGCGTCTTCGCGGACATGCGTGTAGATGCGCAGCTGTACGGGCGATCCGTTTTCGCCGAGTTCATAAAAGGTCGAAAGCGGAATCACGACTTCATAGCCCACCCCGCCGACATCGACAATCGCCGACGTAGGTTGCTTCGATAACAGTGTTCCTGAAAGGTGCGCGATCATTAGGAGCGCCGCCTGTTGCGTTACGGGTTTGCGAGCATCCTGCTCGCCTGTCTTTTCGCCCTCGCTTAGAGTCGGGCTACGGCCCCGCTCATCTTCCCCAGTATTACAACGCGGCGGATTATCGCGTAAATCTCTTTTCATTCGCAAACGTGTCGCTTCTCGCTTGGTGACATCGGCGTTATACTTTTTCCGCTCGCCATGAAGAGAGAAAAAATTTCTGAACTCACGACGAACCGGCTGAGCGTCTATCTGCGCTGCTTGAATGAGTTGGCGTCGGCCGGAATCAGGAGTGTTTCGTCGCAGGAGTTGGCCGAACAATTCAATCTCAACTCTGCGCAGATCAGAAAAGATCTGGGCTATTTTGGCGAGTTCGGGATTCGCGGCACCGGCTATTACATCGAAGAGCTGCGGGCGCATCTGACCAAGATACTCGGTCTCGACAAACCGCATCGCGTGGGAATCATCGGCGCCGGCAGAATGGGAAGGGCCCTGGCGAATTACAACGGCCTCGATAAATCGAATTTCACCGTGGTGGCGTTGTTTGATAACGACACCAGTAAGATCGGCGAACGCACCCGCAGCGGCGTAGACATTTTTGACGTTAACAAGATTGCCAAAGTGGTGCACGATCAATCCATCGATGTCGCCGTCATTGCCGTGCCGGCTCGCGCCGCGCAGCGGGTGCTGAACCAGATAATGGCCGCGGGCGTCAAAGCGGTTTTGAATTTCGCCCCGGCGCCGTTGAAGGCGCGCCTGGGAGTAAAAGTGAAGACCGTGGATTTGACGACCTCGCTGGAATCGCTGTCATATTTTCTTTCGCGGGGAGAAGCTGCGCAGACGAGTCATCCGCCGTTAACCAAGCAAAAGGTTGATACCCAAAAGCCGCGAAATGAAATCAGGGACATTTAGGATCGGCCGATCCATGATCAAGCCCGGCTTGGTTGCCGCCGCGGCGCTGATGCTGGGCGTTGCGGCGCTTTCTTATTTCGCGTTCCGAAATGATCGTCAAGCCAGCGACCTGAGCGGCGTTCCTCCGGTTAAGGTATCGTTGGTCTCTTTTAGTCCGACGATATTTCAGTGCACTGAATTTACAGGCTGGACGATCGTGAAGAGTCCGGACGCGCAGTACCCGCCGGAAGCCCGGCGTCGCAACGTTCGCGGCACCGTTTTTTTGGCAGCCTACTTTGAACATAACGGAAACGTGGCCGTCGCGGGCGTCATGTCGGGCTTAGGATTCGGTTTGAATCAAGCGGCGATAAAGGCGGCGAAGGAAATAAAATTCGTTCCCTCAAACTCGTGTGGCCGTTCGTTAAGCGAGCCGGTAAGAATTGAATATGAGTTTCCTGACGGAAAGGCGAAACCGATCCCTCTATGAATGAAGCCGAAGCCCGGCGCGATCTGATCCAGATTTGCCATCTGATGTACGAGCGCAGCTACGTCGTGTCGTCCGATGGCAACGTCAGTGTGCAGCTCGATGGCGGGCGCGTACTGGCCACGCCGACGATGACCTGCAAAGGCCGCATGACTGAAGACTTGTTCGCGATTACCGATCTTGAAGGCCGGCCCTTGAACGATCGCCGCGCGTCCAGTGAGCTCGCCATGCATCTACTGATCTATCGCGAACGGCCGGACGTGCGGGCCGTCTGTCATGCGCATCCGCCGCATGGGACGGCGTTCGCAGTTGCCGGATTGCCAATAGATCAGCCGATACTGTCGGAAGTTATTCTGACGCTCGGCTGTGTGCCGCTGGCTGAATATGGCACGCCTTCGACCGAAGAATTGAGCGATGCGATGCGCCCGCTGGTGAAACATCACAACGCGCTCCTGATGGCCAATCATGGCGCAGTCGCGTACGGATCGGATCCCTGGCAGGCCTGGGATCGGCTGGAAACCCTGGAACACACCGCCCGGATCGCGATCCTTTCGCGATTGCTGGGCGGGTCACGCAATCTCCCCGCTGAAGCGATCGAAAAACTCATCAACGTTCGCGAATCGGCAGGCTATCTTACTGAAGAAGCAAGATGTCAGGCCTGCGGTTATTTGCATGAGACGAATCTTTCTTGTCCTACCGGCGAACGACCGGCGGCGCGATCCCATTTGTCGTCTGCCAACGGATCCGGAAAAGTTTCGTTGAGCCGGGAAGAGTTGGTCGAGTTATTGAGCCAGGCGGCCCGGCTGAATGATCAGTAAATGGTAAATCGTGAATCGTAAATAGAATTACGCGTGCTATGCTGTTTACGATTTACTATTGACGATTTACGAATTTCTCACAGGAGAAACTGAATGCAAGAAGCACTTGGAATGGTTGAGACCAAAGGACTGGTGGCGATGATCGAGGCTGCCGACGCGATGGTCAAGGCAGCGAATGTGACTTTGGTTGGTTACGAAAAAATCGGCGCCGGCTTTGTCACGGCGATCGTTCGCGGCGATGTCGCGGCAGTGAAGGCCGCGACTGACGCCGGAGCCGCCGCGGCGCGCCGGGTTGGTGAACTGGTCAGCGTGCACGTGATTCCGCGCCCGCACGGCAGCGTCGATGAGGCCATGCCGGTGACCGCTCAATCACGCGCATGATCATCGCGCGCATTCTTGGCACGGTCGTCTCGACGCAGAAAGACGAGCGACTACAGGGCAAGAAGCTTCTGATCGTGCGGCCCATCAATGTGGACGGCACCGACACCACCGGCTATGTGGTCGCGGTCGATACGGTCGGGGCCGGGTTTCATGAGCGCGTGTTGGTGGTCGCCGGTTCGAGCGCGCGCCTGGCGGCGGGCATGAAGGACGCGCCGGTTGACGCCGCCATTGTCGGCGTCATTGATGCGGTTGATGTTACTGATTAGTCCAAGGTCCAAAGTTCAACGTCAAACTCTGCAAAAGCGGCATTGGACATTGGACTTCGGACCTTGACTTTAGACGTACTAGGATGCAACTGGCACGCGTCATCGGAACCGTCGTGGCGACCATAAAGAACGAGTCGCTGGCCGGCCGCAAACTCCTAATCGTCCAGTCGCTCAACAAGAATCTGGAAGAGCAGGGAAAACCCCTGGTGGCAATCGATGCCGTCGGCGCCGGCGTCGGCGAACTGGTTTTTTGGTGCCGGGGAAAGGAAGCCAGCTTCCCTTTCAAACGCGAAGATACGCCGACAGATTGCACGATTGTCGGAATCATCGATTCAGAAAGTCATGTCAGTTGTCAGTAAGCATGTCGGTGGTCAGTAAGGATGTCAGTGGTCAGTTGTTACGCTTTCGCAACTGACCACTGACCACTGACCACTGACATTTTCTAAAAATGCTTCTAGCCAAAGTTGTCGGCAACATCGTCGCCACCCAAAAAAATCATCGCTATGAAAATGCGCGGGTGATGATGTGCGAGACTATTAATCCGGAAGGGGATTCGACTGGTCATACGGTGCTGGCGCTGGACTCGGTCGATGCAGGTGTCGGCGATACAGTATTGATTGTTCAGGAAGGATGGGGTGCTTCCACGGCGGCGACAGGGAAAGCCGGCGCGGCTATTGACACGGCCATCGTCGGCGTTGTCGATCGCATCGATCTTTTGTAGCGATGTAGCGCAAACTGTCAGTTTGCGCCAACTAATAGCTTGCGTTAGAGAAACGGCGGCAAACTGACAGTTTGCGTTACAGCTAATGAGCAGTAATCAAGATCCAGCCAGGCTAATCGCGGAACGCGTCGCGCGGCGGCTCGCCGGTAATCCGACTACGCCGCGGCCATCGCCGCCTGCCGCTAACGGCGGCGATCAAAGTTCGGCGCGACCCCGGGCGCGCCTGATCAATTTTGTTTCCGCCAATCCGCCGGCGCGCACTCAGCCGTCAGTTGGTTCGCCAGCACCGATAGTTTCAAAGGAGATCGATACCCGGCCATCTCCCCCGCAGGTCACCCAGTCGCCGTGGCTGGCTCCCTTTGCGCACGGACAATCCGGTATTCCCAATCCTCAAGTTGCCGATCATCCCAGTCAGGAGAGATTCGGAGTTGCGGAAGCTGCGGTCTCAGAGTTGGTGGAGTTTTTCGAGAACGAAAAGCAATGCACGGTCGATCCCAGCGGGAAACCCTGTGATCATTGCGCGATGTGCAGCTCACGCGGTTTCTAATCGCTCACCGGCATTTCATCAGCCGGCCTTCATTTCCAAACCTCAGACTGAAACTGCCAATCTCGTCCTTGTTTTTAGCATCGGTGATGGTCAGTTCCATCTCGTTGTCCTTGACCACCCCTTTATAGCGGACGGTCCGGCTGCTGGTTTCGTCATCACGAATCGGTCCGGCGTGTTGGGTGCTGAATGAGCCGTTCACCTCGAAGCCGCCAGCGCTATCGAGCATGATCTTTCCGGCAATGTTGCCTTGCGCGCAATCAAATTCAAGGTCTGCCCCGCGTTCGTTAACTTCCGCGCGCACGTGTTGCCCGCCCCAGGTGCCAAGCGCCAGCGCCTGCTCCGTCACCCCGGCGTGCTTGATATTGTTGGCACTTGAACTACACGAAACACCATGAGCAAACACGGCAATCATTAGACCGAAAATTGCTAATTTCATGATGTCAGTATACCACCAGAATTTCGTTGACTGTCTCCATTGCCCTCAGGTATAGTGCGCCCGCATTCGCAGACAGTCTTGAACTACTGCTGGTCCCCCGCCCCGACGTGTGCGGCATTCAGTTACTACCTGCGTTCGTAGGTATTCGTCGTCAGCAAAACCGAAATAGAGCCAATTTGTCTTAGCCTTGACGTGCGCTTGAGCGTGTCGTTTTAAGGTTGTTCTAAGGACGTAAATTGGCAGATATCGGTTCGCACCGGCTCAAGAAAAAAACCAAAGACAAAGGAAGGTTCCCCTGATGAAATCGCAAAGTCCTTTTCAAGCGAAGCGGGTTTGGTCCAGCTACAAAAAATTGCTTCTAAACCGCAAGTCACGCTTTGTGTTTCTGCTGGTAAGTTTAGCTGCGGTAGTTTCGTTGGCGATGACGTTGCTGACGTTTGCTCAGAAACGAGAACAGGTGCTCCATGAGGAGTCTAACGTTAAGCGCGCGAGCCAGGTCGAACCGCCGCGCCGCACTGCGCCTGATCGTAAAGATGCAAAGAGAGGCAAGCGGCTTCGCAACGGCGCTCAGGATAAGGACCTGGCCGCGCAATCACAGCAGGACCGGGGAGAAAAGTACCGGGGCGAGCGCAAGCCCAAGATGTTTCACATGAAGCGTGGGCGGCAATTCGACGGCGACTTGCGCCAGTTGCCGCAAGGATCGACTGCCTTGATGGAGCGTCCGGAGCTGGAAGGGCCGGAGCCAAGTCCCGGCTTTTATGTGCCGCCCGGACAATCGGCGCCAAGTGACGAAGGTGGTAAGCCGCCGCAAGCGCCCGCAGTTGGTTCGCCTACTCTGAGCGCCCCCGCGCCGCCGCCGAGCAGCAGCTTTGAGGGTTTGAGCTTTGGCGCCAACGGCAACGGGCATCCGCCTGATACGAACGGCGACGTGGGGCCGGCTTATTACATTCAGTCGATCAATACGTCGATTGGAATCTTTGATAAGGCCACCGGAAATCTGATTACCGCGCCGACCTTCAATACCTTCATGAGCCAGGGTCACTTTGGCAATTTGTGCGACACGAATAATTTCGGCGATCCCGTGGTCTTGTACGACACCTTCGAAGATCGCTGGGTGATCACCGATTTCGCTTTCACCCTCAACAGTAGCGGAGCTGTCATCAATCCACCGGGAGCTTTTCAGTGCGTCGCAGTTTCGCGCTCGGGTGATCCCGTGTCCGGCGGCTGGAACTTTTATTCGGTGAATACTGCGGGTGGTCTGGGCGATTACCCCAAGTTCGGAATTTGGCCTGACGGCCTCTACATGTCTGCCAACGTTTTTAATTTTGCGGGCACCACCTTCCTCAACCCGAGAGCGTACGCTTTCAACAAGGCGCAGATGTATGCCGGAGCCGCGTCGGTCCAGATTGTTTCTTTCGACGCGCCTTCAGCCGACTTCACCATTTTGCCGAGTAACGCGAGACTTCAGACCGGCACTCCGCCTGCCGGCACACCGAACTACTATTTATCATCATGGGAGTTCACGAACGCCCTCACTGTTTACAAGTTCCATGTTGATTGGAACAATCCGGGCGCCTCGACCTTCACGGGTCCCGACGTCCCGACCGCCGCCACCAGTTGGCCCAATGCCAGTGTGCCCAACGCGCCGTCGCTGGGCGGCAACCTTCTCGATGTTCTGCAAATCCGCGCGATGATGCAGAACCAATACACGAACCTGGGCGGCGCAGAATCGTTGTGGGCCACGCACACAGTCCGGCGCGCTAATAACAGCACTGATGTGACCGGCTTTGCGGCGCCGCGCTTCTATCAGGTGCCGGTGAACGGCGGCGTGGTCGGGCCCAACATCACGCAGGCAGCGACCTTTGATCCGGACGGCGCGAATGTCATGTATCGCTTTATGCCCAGTCTCGCAGTGGATCGCGCCGGCAACATGGCGCTGGGCTACAGCACTTCCAGCGCCACCACTAAACCGGCGATCAAATACACGGGCAGACTGGCAACCGATCCCATCAACACCTTCAGTCAGACTGAGCAGGTTTTGATCCAGGGCGCCGGAACGCAGACCGGAAACTGCGGCAGTTCCGCTTGTATTCGTTGGGGTGATTACAGCGCCATGACGCTCGATCCCGACGGCTGTACTTTCTGGTACACAAACATGTACTACCCGGTCGATGGTCTGAATCATCACACGCGGATTGGTTCCTTCACCTTCCCGCAATGTACGACCGTCGGCGCCGGCAGCATTCAGGGAACAGTGACGTCATCGTCCGGCGGTGGCCCAATTCAGGGAGCGACGGTGACTCTCGGTAGTAGAACCGCGACCACCGATGCGAGTGGCTTTTACTCATTTGCCAACCTGGCGGCCGGGACTTATCCGAGCATCGTCGCGAGCTATCCCGGGTACACGACCGCCACGGTGAATGGGGTGGTCGTGAATACCGCTTCAATCACGAATCAGGATTTCACGCTGAGTCCGGATACGGGATGCTTTACCGATACGACGCAGGCTGACTTCAAGACCGGAACTCCTGCAAACGTCGATCTGGATACCAGTCCGGGTGACATAATTCTCGGCAAGCCGAATGAACAGAACCAGAGCATCAGCAGCAGCGGCTTTGGATTCACCACCACCAGTTGGGCCGCGCAGACATTTCAGCCGCAGGTGACCGGTCAACTCACCTCAGTTGATCTGGCGCTTTTCTGCTCGGGTTGCAGCGGCGCCAATCCCAACATAACGGTTTCAATTCGCAATACGAGCAGCGACGTGCCGACCGGCGCCGACCTGGCCACGGCGACCATACCCGGGTTCAGCAGCGGCGCAGGTCAATATTACAACGCGGCTTTTTCCAGTCCGCCGACACTGACGGCCGGCACGCGTTACGCGATCGTCTTCCGCCTGGCTGCCGCGCGGACGACCGGAACGCAGGCTTATCTGACCAGCGCCTCCGCTGGTAACGGACCGTATGCAAACGGGCGTCGCGCCACCTCAACCAACAGCGGCGGTACCTGGACCGGCGACAGCACGAGAGACCTCGGATTCATTACTCACATGGTCAGCGGTTTTGTTGCCTCAGCCAGCTTCAGTTCATCGCCTAAGGATGCAAATCCGGCCGCGGGTGGCTCGATCGTCTGGAGCAACCTGTCATGGACGGCCGCGACGCCGGTGGGCACGCAGGTGAAATTCCAGATAGCCGCCAGCAACAGCATTCTGGGCCCATTCAATTTCGTGGGGCCTGACAATACTGCGGCGACCTTCTTTACTACCAACGGCGCGTCGCTGGCGCAATTCAACGGCTTCAGATACCTGAAGTATCAGGCGCTGCTATCCACAAGCAACGGCAGCGTTACGCCGACGCTAAGCGATGTCACACTGTGCCGTGCGAACACGGTGCCCAGCCATCTGACGGTCGGCGCCGCCACCGGCACTTACGGTGGAACGGTCAACCTGTCAGCGAAATTGAGTGATGGGCCATCGCCGGTCAGCGGCAAAACCATTAGCTTCACGCTCAATGGCAACGGTGTCGGCAGCAGCGTTACGGACGGCTCCGGCATCGCCACTTTGACCAACGTGAGTCTGGCGGGCATCAATGCCAATACCTATCCCACAGGTGTCGGGGCGAGCTTCGCCGGCGATAGCATTTATTTAACGAGCAGCGCCACCAACACGCTCCAGGTCAATAAAGCTGACGCGGTCATTGTGGTTACGCCTTACAACGTCCAGTACGATGCCAATCCGCATACAGCAACCGGCACGGCGACGGGCGTGAACAGCGAGAGCCTGACCGGCTTGAACCTGAGCGGCACCACGCACACGAACGCCGGCACCTACACTGGTGATGCCTGGACGTTTACAGACGTCACGGGTAACTACAACAACGCCAGCGGGACTGTCGACGATGCAATCAGTCAGGCTCCGTCAATCACCACGGTAACCGTAAGCAACGCCGTCTACGATGCCAATACCCACGGCGGCACCGCTTCGGTGACGGGCGTTGGCGGTCTCAACCAATCGGTGACGGTCATCTACAGCGGGCGCAATTCTACGGTCTATGGTCCCACCACCCTACTGCCGACTGAGACGGGCGATTACACCGCCAGCGCTAATTTTGCGGGCGACCCGAACCACACCGGCAGCAGCGATGCAAAGGATTACAGCATTACGCAGGCATCGTCGGTGACGACCGTAACCGTGAGCAACGCCGTCTTTGACGGTAATCCTCATGGAGGCACGGCGTCGGCGACCGGCGTGGGTGGGCTCAATCAGACCCTGACGGTCAGTTACAGCGGCCGCAACAGCACCGTCTATGGACCGTCCAATACGCCGCCGACAAATGCGGGCGACTACACGGCCTCGGCCAACTTTGGTGGAGATGCCAATCACAGCAGCAGCAGTGACGCGAAGGATTTCAGCATCACCCAGGGTGGATCGGTCACGACCGTCACCGTTGCCAATGCCATCTATGACGGTAATCCACATGGTGGTTCTGCTGTCGTCACCGGCGCCGGCGGGTTGAACCAAACGCTGACCGTTACCTATACGGGACGTAACACTACGGTTTACGGTCCCTCGGTGACGCCGCCGACTAACGCCGGCGACTATACGGCGAGTGCGAGTTTCGCAGGCGATGCGGATCATACCGGCAGTACTGATGCCAAGGATTTCTCGATCGCGCGAAATTCATCGGCTACCACCGTCACGGTGGCCAATGCCATCTATGACGGCAATCCGCATGGCGGCACTGCCAATGTCACCGGCGCCGGCGGTCTCAACCAGTCGCTGGTAGTCAGTTACACGGGTCGTAACAGTACCGTGTATGGCCCAACAACTACGCCGCCGACTAATGCCGGCGATTACACCGCCAGCGCAAACTTTGCCGGCGATGGAAATCACACCGGCAGTAGCGATGCGAAGGACTTCACGATAGGCCAGGCCGGTTCAGTCACCACCGTGACTTGCCCGGCGAGCGTCGTGTTCACCGGTGTATCACTGGCGCCTTGTACGGCAGTGGCCGCCGGGGCCGGCGGCTTGAACGTGAGTCTCGCCGTTTTCTACACAAACAATCTGAACCCGGGAATCGCGACTGCCAGCGCCAGCTATCCCGGTGACCCGAACCACACCGGAAGTTCCGGATCGGCGACGTTCGTAATCATCGCGCCGAACTACAACTTCGTGATTGGCGACAACAACGCCATCGTCGGGAATCAGGTAACGTTCTGGGGCGCGCAGTGGGCGAAGCAGAACTCTCTGAGCGGTGGCGGCGCGCCGGCGAGCTTCAAGGGTTTCGCCAACTCGACCAGCACGGCGCCGGCCATTTGTGGCGGGACCTGGACCAGCAGCCCGGGCAACAGTTCCGGACCGCCGGCCACTATTCCCGAATTCATCACCGTGATCGTCTCGAGTTCCATCAGCAAGAGCGGCCCGGTGATCTCCGGCAACAATTACAAACTGGTAATCGTGAAGACCAATCCCGGTTACGGTCCTGATCCAAGTCAGGCCGGGACAGGCACGGTCTACTCGATCGTCTGCCAGTAACGATCAACGAAGGCGCGTGAGCAGGTGGCCGCCAAGCCACCTGCTCACGCGCCGACACTCCCTCCGACTCGCCTCACCGGGAAAAAATCTATAAAAACTATTGACAGCCTCTTGATCGAAGCGTACTATGCGCCGGTGGAGCGAAGTGGAGTGAAGTGGCTCAAGCGACTCGAACCAAGCTCGAAACCGGCGCCAGGCGCACAATCGTCTCCACTCGTCTCCGGAATCAATCACAGTGCTTCGCGGAAATTACACGGCACGAATCGATTCCAAGGGCCGGCTCAAGGTGCCGACCCTCTTTCGGCGTTACCTTGAAGACAAGCACGGCTCGGGGCTTTATCTGACGAGTCTCACGGGTGATTGCGTGCGCATCTACCCGATGCCCGAGTGGGAAGCCATCGAACAGAGATTGTCTCTCTTGCCCTCGATGGATCCGGCGCGGCGCAAGTTCCTTGACAGGACGAACTACTACGGTCAGCAGTCGACCATGGACACGCAGGGTCGCGTGCTCATTCATCCGCTGCTGAGAAAGAGCGCGCAGGTCGTGGGCGACGTCGCGGTGCTCGGCTATTTAAGTTATTTGGAAGTTTGGGAGCTGGATCGGTTCCAGCAGCGCTTGTTCGCGGATCCTTATACCGAGGAAGACGAGGCGGCGATTGCCCGGTTGGGAATTTGAGGGTGGTGAATGGCGATAGGTGATAGGTAAGAGGAACAAGCGAATCGGTTTTCACTTATCACCCATTACCTTTCACCTATCACCAATTCATAGTTCTTTGAACCAGATCGCGGGGCGGTGTTGATGGCGAAGCCTTTGGGGGGCAGGGGCGCGCTGGCGCATCGCCCCGTGCTACTTCGAGAGACGATCGAGTTGCTCGCAGCAGAGCGCGGCGGATTGTTTGTCGATTGCACGGTAGGCCTGGGCGGGCATAGCGAAGCAATTTTGCAAGCATCTCCGGACGCGCAAGTACTGGGAATCGATCGCGACGAGGCAGCGCTGGAGTTGGCAAGGCGGCGATTAGCGCTATACGGCTCGCGCTTTTCGGCTGTGCATGCTGACTTTCGCGAACTTACGCGGGTCCTCGCGACAGCGAAAGTCAGGCAAGTGCGCGGTGTTCTTGCTGATCTCGGTGTTTCGTCGTTGCAGTTGGATTCGCCTTCGCGCGGATTCAGTTTCCGGTACGAAGCGCCGCTCGATATGCGCATGGACATATCGAGAGGCGAGACTGCGGCAGAGCTGCTCGGTCGTCTTTCTGAAGTAGAAATTGCGAACCTTATTTTTGAATACGGTGAAGAGAGGGGCTCGCGCCGCATCGCTCGGCTGATAGTGCAACGACGCGAACGCGGCCAGCCGCTGGCGACGACAACTGACCTCGCAGAGGTTGTCGAGCGCGCAATTGGTAAAGGCAATAAACGGAGGATCCATCCCGCCACTCGCACGTTTCAAGCGTTGCGGATCGCGGTCAACGCCGAACTTGAAAACCTCGATCGTTTCTTGGTTGACGCAGTTGACCACTTAGAACAAGCAGGGCGTCTGGCAATAATCAGTTTCCATTCGCTTGAAGACAGAATAATCAAGCGGACGCTGCAAAAGCTCTCCGGTAAGTGTCAGTGTCCGCCGCGTTTGCCGAAATGCATTTGCGGCGCGGCCAGGCGGGTCGAGGTTCTGACTCGACGGGCAGTCGTTCCAACCGCAGCTGAGAGCGACGAAAACCCGCGCAGCCGGAGCGCGAAACTGAGGGGCGCAATTAAAATCTAAATCAAACCGATGAGAAGAGTTCCATCAAGACATCGCAACGCGCCGGTCGTGGTCAAGGAAAGAGATCGGGACGTAGTGAAGCGCTTCTCGTCATTGTTGACCGCGGCGGCGATTTTGGCGATCGGGTTTCTCTATGCCGGCCATCAGCATTTCGCGGCGTTGCGACTTGGTTACCAGACCGAAAAGCTGCGGAATGCTCTGACTGACGCCAAGGAAGAGCAGCGGCGTCTCACGGTGCAGAAAGAGGTCGTGGCCAGTCCTGCGCGTTTGGAGCAGGCCGCTCGGCAACTGGGAATGCAGCCGATGCAGGCGTCTCAACTTGATCCGCTCAAGCGGCCCGCAGAGGTGCGTGACGCTAAACCCCCGGTAGCCACGAAAGCCGCCTCCAAAACGCCCCCGAAACAACAGAATCCGCGACCGCGGCCGCAGTAGCCGTGGCCGTTAATCCACCGCTCGTTTGGGAGATTTTGAATGCCCCGTCGTGCTAGTGCCAATGACGCACCGGGCGCGCCTAGCGCGCAGCGCCGAATCTTGTTTGTGGCGATTGGCCTGGTGCTCTGGATGCTGGTAATCGGCGGCCGGCTGGTCCAGCTGCAAATTCATCGTCATGATGAACTTGCCTTACGCGCCCGCAACCAACAATTCAGCTCAATTGAA
>Ga0126383_10000909_pt1 | contig 17441 bp, 10 predicted proteins | sample PanSoiMetPlot_35_FD_96882 | JGI IMG/M metagenome (GOLD analysis project Ga0126383, IMG submission 96882) | Tropical forest soil microbial communities from Panama - MetaG Plot_35 | ecosystem: Environmental > Terrestrial > Soil > Tropical forest > Bulk soil | place: Panama | collected 2016-02-17
AAGCGCCTGACCAGCACCACGACGACGACCACGCGTTTCTTCTACGACGGGCTCGGCCACCTGGTAGAGGTCCGTGCCCAGGCACTGGGAGGGCAGGACGTGGTGTCGTACTCCTTCTACGACGCCTCCCAGCGGCTGGCCTTCAAGAGCGTGCCCTACCTGGTCAGCGCCTACACCGGAGGCCCGGGTGCGGCGGCCTATTCCATCCCGGACAGCACGAAGGCCGGGATCAGCTACACCTACGACGGGCTGGGCCGCCCGAAGAGCACCACCGACGCCCTGTCCCACACGAGCAGCAACAGCTACTCGATGGTCTGTAACGCCCCGGGCACCGCCGACGTGGGCTGCTATGAGCAGGTGCTCACAGTCGACGCCAACGGCCACCGGGGCGGCGTGCTCGTCGACGCCTTGGGGCGAACCACGTACATGCAGCGCTACACGGGCAGCACCGCGGCCAGCTACGCCCTCTACGCGACGGCCAAGTACACCTACGACTTCGCCGGCGACCTGACCCAGATCCTGCAACCCGACGGTGTCACCAAGACCACCGCCCAATACGACATGGCCGGCCGTAAGACGGGGATGACCGACCCTGACCGCGGCACGTCGGCGTACTCGTACGACCCCAATGGCAACCTGGTCAAGTTCGCGGACGCCCGCGGCGCCGCGGGCACCTTCTTCACCGGCTACGACGGCCTGAACCGGCCGATCTGGCGCAACACCACCAACGGCCCGGTCGGCGCCTTCAACACCTACAGCTACGACAGCACCGCCAACGGCAACATGGGCGTCGGCCGGCTGACGGCGGAGACCTTCTCGGGCGGCTCCGCCAACCCGCTGTCAGGCGGCTACAGCTTGACCTACGACGCCCGCGGCCGGCAGGCCGCCCAGACGGTGACCGTGGGCGCCACCAGTTACCCGGTGCAGAGCACCTTCGACGACGCCGGCAACGTGCTGACCGAGCAGTACCCGGACGGCGAGACCGTCACCAACGCCTACACTCCGCAGGGCTGGCTGTCGGGCGTGAGCACGACACAGGGAACCACGACCACCACCCTGCTCAGCGGCGCCGCCTACACCGGGGTCAGTGGGGCCTTCGGGGACATCACCAGCGCCAACCTGGGTGGCACCACCTACCAGTACAGCACCGGCGACGACCTGCTCGGGCGGGCCACTGACGTCAAGGTGACCAACAGCACCGGCACGTCGACGCTGTTCGAGCAGGCCAGCACCTTCGACGCGATGGGCAACACAGCCACTGCCCGCACCACCCTTCCCGGTGGCACCGACAACCAGGCCTTCTGCTACGACGAGCAGAACCGGCTGACCTGGGCCGGTTCCACCGGCACGCCGCCGTGCACCGGCACCGCGAGCTCACCCGGAACCCTGACCGCGGCGCAATACACGCAGAACTTCGGCTACGACACCCTGGGCCGCCTGACCGCGGGCCCGCTGGGCAGCTACACCTACGGCGACAGCGCGCACAAGCACGCCGCCACCGCGGTGGGCGGCGCTTACACCACGGCCTACGACGCGGCGGGCGACATGACCTGCCGAGCTGCCACCGCCGCCACCACCTGCGCCGGTACCTCACCCACCGGGGCCCAGCTCAGCTATGACCCCGCGGGTAACCTGACGCACTGGCAGGACGCTCCCGCCAACCCGAGCAGCACCGCCTTCTACCTCTACGACTGCCATGGCCAGCGGGTGGCGCAGCAGGTGACCGAGGGCGGCGTCACCACGCAAACGGTCTACGTAGGTGATGTGGAGGCTGTGACAACCTCGGGAAGCACGACCACCACCAAGACCTACTACCAGGCCGCCGGCCAGCGGATCGCGATGGCGGTCAACGGCACCTTTAGCTACCTGGCCCCGGACGGGCTCGGAAGCACCAGCGCAGACCTGGGCGCCAACGGGAGCGCGGTGGCGAGTCAGCTGTTCGCGCCCTACGGCGGCCTGCGCTATTCCAGCGGCACGATGCCCACCGACATCGGCTTCACCGGCCAGCGGGCAGATGCCGTCACCGGCCTTGACTACTACGGGGCTCGCTACTACGACCCGGTGTCAGGCCAGTTCACCAGCGCCGACACAATCGCTCCCGGCGCCGGGTTCAATCTCTGGGGCCTGTCCAGGTACGCCTACACCCGGGGCAACCCGACGTCGCGGATCGACCCGACCGGGCACGACGACTTCGGCGGCGACTTCGGCGGCGACTTCGGCGGCGATTTCGGCGGCGATTTCGGCGGTGACTTCGGCGGCGATTTCGGCGGCGATTTCGGCGGTGACTTCGGCGGCGATTTCGGCGGTGACTTCGGCGGCTTCGACACCGCCGGCGACGCCATCGATGCCGCCAACCTCGACGCGGCTGACAACGTAGACCAGATTGACAACGCGCCTCAAGAGGCGCCCGCCGACAAGGCTGAGGCGCCCGCCGACAAGGCTGAGGCGCCCGCGACGGGTGAGCCAGCCGCACAACAGGGCGGACAGGCGCAAACCGCCAATGAGCCCGCCAAGTCGTTTATGGAGAAGGTAGCCGATGCGCTGGCAGCGGCGGACGGCCCCGTGCTTTCGCCGGAGCAGCAGAACCAGGGGCCGACGCAGCCAGCCACCGGAGATTCCACCACCTCGAATTCCACTACGTCGTCGTTCTTCGAGAAGATGGGCGAGGCTCTCGCCACGGCGGACGGGCCCGCCCTCACCGCGGAGCAGCAGGCCGAGGTGGCGAAGGCGATCAGCGACTGGTGGAACACGCCACAGGAGATGCTGAACCCCAGATGGTTCTCCGGCACCGCCGACCTGGCCGTGTCGGGGGCCGCGGCGTACATGGTCCTAACAGGTGTGGGCGGCGCGCCGGGGGTAATTACAAACCTCTACTTCACATACGCCACTGGCTACAACGCATACCTCAACTTCTCGGCAGCATACGAGCAGCCGTACGTGACCATGTCGCCCCGCGAATTCGTGGGTTCATTCTTCTACAACATCATCCGCCCATGACAGTTCGGCTCGGCTTGCCTTAACCCGCTGGGCGGACGTCCGGATCCTTCGCGGATCTTGAACCGGTGTGCCCGGCGCGTGCGAGTGCGGCCTCCGCGTGATCATGTGTTCTCGCCACAGGACCATGATCACGCGGAGGCCGTGATGGACAGCTTGCCAGGAGGATGCCGGTGCCGGGCCACTCGCCGTGCTGTCGCGGTTCCGGCTGGATTTTCATGCCTGCCTGACTCCCGCCCCCGGCGGACGAGCTGTCCGAGCTGGCCGGTGCGGTGCCGTGCGCGGACGGGCCGGCGCGGACCGCTCCCTCGACACGTGTTCCTGAACGCGTGCGAACGTGGCCGGGGCGAGTCGCCGCAGCGACGGGCTTGGCGCCCGGCGTGAGCGGCCGCCGCTCCTACCCGCCCAGGGCAACGACCTCGTCTGCGTGGCGGATCACCGCGGGGTCGTGCGTTGCGCAGATCACGGTCTGGCCCTCCTCGTGCGCCGCGGCCGCCAGCAGAGCCGCGACGGCCCGGGCGCTGTTCTCGTCCTGCCTCGAGGTCGGCTCGTCGGCGATCAGCAGCCCCCGCGCGCTCGCGAGCGCCCGGGCCAGCGCCAGGCGCTGGGCCTCCCCCGCCGAGAGCCGGTGGACACGCTGGCGGGCCCGGTCGGTGAGCCCGGCCCGGGCCAGGGCCTGCGCCGCGCGCTCCGCGGCGGCGGCCGCGTCCCAGCCGCGCATCCGCAGCACGAGCACGACGTTCTCCTCGGCACTCAGGAACCCGACCGGCGCGGGCTCCTGCGACAGGTATCCGATCCGCCGCCGGCGCAGGCCCGCGAGCTGCTCACCGTCGCGGTCGCTGAGCGGGTGCCCGTCGAGCATGACCTGGCCCGAACTTGGGCGGTCGAGCCCGGCCGCGAGCTTCAGCAGCGTCGTCTTCCCCACCCCCGAGCGGCCCGTGACGACGGTCATCCGGCCGGGCGCGAAGCTGTGCGTAAGTCCGCCGAGCACGTTGCGCCGGGCCGGCCCGTACCCGTAGCTGCGCGCCACACGGCAAAGCTCGACCTGGGCGGGCGGCGAGCGTGGTGGCGGCAGCGGCAGCGCCTTGTCTGCCGCCGGCCCGGCCGGGCCGGAATCGACGGCGGCGCGCGTCACGATCACCCCGCCCGGGGCCGGCCGCACCCGGGCGCGGCGCCCGATGCCGGCCTGAGTGAGCAGCTCGGCGGGAACCCGCAGCCAGCCGCCGCTGACCACGAGCGCGTCCTCGTTACCGCGCCGGTCGCCGACGACCCGCCCGTCCAGGAGCCGCAGAGTGCGGTCTGCGATCTCAGCGGTCGCCGGATCGTGGGTGACAAGGATGACGCTCGTGCCGTTGCTGCGCGCGAGGTCGACGATCAGCGCACGGGTGGCGTCGGCGCTGGCGTCGTCGAGTTCCCCGGTCGGCTCGTCGGCGAGCAGCAGCACCGGCCGGTGGGCCAGCGCCGCGCACAGCGCGAATCGCTGACGCTCGCCCCCTGACAGTTCCCCTGGCAACGCGTCAGCCCGGTCGGCCAGCGCCGCGGCCTTGAACAGCTCATCAATTCGAACGCGGCGATCCCGCGCCGGCACACCCCGCAGCGCGAGCGGCAGCCCGGCAGCGTCACGCATGCGAAGACCCGGACTCAGCGCCGTCTCGGTGTGCTGCCCGAGGAACCCCACCAGCTCGTGACGAAGCCGCGACCGGGAGCGCGCCGGCATTCGGCCGATGTCGCGGCCCAGCACCCGGACGACCCCGGCCGACGGCTGCTGGATCCCGGCGATCACGCGCAGAAGCGTGCTCTTCCCGGCACCGCTCGGACCCAGCACGCACAGCACCTCACCGCGGGCCAGCTCGAGGTTCGTCCCCTGGAGAGCCGCCGCGTCCCCCTCGTTCGTGCGGTGCACGCAGAACACATCGCGCAGTTCGACGATCGCCTCGCTCATCGCCCGGCACTCCCCCCGGGTGCTCCGCCGCCTGCTGTCGTGGACGCGCCCGCCAGCGGGCTCGCTCGCCCGCTTCGGATCAGCGCCCGCGTCGCCAGCCAGCCCGCGAGCGCGAGCACCGCGAACGCGCCCGCACCCCAGGCTGCGAGGGCGGGCCACGGTACTACGGTCAACAGCGGCGGGCGGGGATTGGCGGCGGCACCCGCGGCGCGAACGCTCGCGACAGCCAGCCGTGTCAGCAGCACCGCGGTCGCGAGGCCGACGACGACGCCCAGCGCGCTCGCGAGCGCGAGCCGCGCTCGCAGCTCGGCCCGGAGCCAGCGCGGGCCGGCGCCCTGCTCCTCGAGATCTGACTCGACCCGCTCGTCGCGTGCCCCGCCGAGCAGCGCCGCCAGCAACCCGAGTACCGCCAACGCCACCGACAGCGCGGACGCGGCGATGAGCGTCCCGAGCACGCCGCGCGCGACCGGTGCGTCCCGCAGCCGATGATCGATGTCGGTGCGGAACGAGGAGTCAAGCTGCGCGAGCGCCCCGCTCCGCAGCGCGGCGCGCAACCGCGCAGGGTGCGTGGTTCTGATCCATAGCTCGTCGGCCCGGCCTTGACCGGGCAACTGCGCGTCCAGCGCCGCTGCGAGCGTCGCCTCGTCGGCGACGATGAAGCCCGCCGCGTCCGAGGGAAGCGCCGGGAAGCGGCTGGCGACCCCGGCCACGCGCGCGGTCACCGGGAGGCCGTCGACCGTCAGGGCGATGCGCCCGCCGGGCCCCGCGGAGCCGGCGGTGCGCGGATCGGCGAGCACCGGGACCGGGTGCGTGTCGGCCGGCTGCGCAGGCCGGAGCACGCCGGGTGCCCCGCTCGTGGCGAAGGCGACTGTCGCGACGGCGCCGCCCCGCACCGGCTCAGTCGTGGCTGCCGCACCAACGCCCCGCCAGGCGCCGAGCGGCACGCGCAGCAGCGACCGCCCGCTGGCCCCCAGCGCGAGCAGCGGCCCGAGCACGACGCGCGCGTGAGTCTGAGTTGCGGCGGCCGGGTTCTCGGAGTTCTGATGGCCGTTGGTGATCGCGAGGCCGGTGGGTTCGTCAAGCTCAAGAGCCTCAAGCTCCCACCGTCCGGGCGGCAGGGGGGCACGCAACGGTGCGGCGCCAGCGCCCGCGGCCACGAACGCGACCTGCCGGATCGCTCCCTGCGGATCGCGCAGGTCCGCGGCCACCGCGACCGCCAGGCGCGGCGAGGAAACTCTCAGCGACAGCCACCGTACGTCTGCCCGGAGGCCCGGCCCAGGCGCCCGGACCGGGCCCCCTGGCTCTAGGCGCCGCGTGAGAGCTGCCAGTGGTGCCGAGCCGTCGCTCTCCCGCCAGCCGTTGATCCGGACCAGCCCGTCCGCGGGAACGCCGAGCGCGGGAACGGTCACGGTCCCCCCGCCGCTGGTGTAGTTAGCCTCCGTCCGGCGGACGGGTAGCACCGGGCCGGACGCGAGCGTCCGCCAGCGCTGAAGCGGAGCCAGCTTGAGCGGGGTCTTGAAATCCGGCCCCGGGGAGACAAGTGCGTCGAGCGGTACCTTGTCCGCCGCTTGATCTGCCGCGCCGCGGATCAGCGTCGACCGGTAGGCGAGGGCGAAGCCGCCCAGGCCAATGGCAACGGCGATGAACGCGATGGCCAGCGCCGTTACCGCGGGAGCGCGCGCGAGATTGACCAGCGCGAGCCGCGCGAGCACCGGGCCGCGCCGGGCCGCGCGCTCCGATCCCCGCAGCACCACCCCCGCGGCGCGAAACGTCAGCACGCCGACGGCCAGGCAGCACAGCGGCGCGACAAGCAGCGCCAGCGCGCCATCGCTGCCTGTGCCCGCGGCCAGCGCCGCCGCCAGGGCTGATGCCGCCGCGACCGCCAGCACATCGAGCAGCCTCGTGGTGCGCACCAGTACCAGCGCGCCGAGCAGCACGGTCGCGGCTAGCCACCCAGCCCCCAGTGCGATCACCCCCGCGGGGGTGATCAGGCTGTGCCTCAGGATCGCGCCGGCCGGTTCCTGCGCGCCACTCGCCAGCAGCGCCGCGGCCCCGATCCCCGCGGCTGCGCCGACGCTCAGCGCGGCTGCGCACAGCCACCCGGATTCCGCTGCGACGAACAGCACGCACTGGCCCGTGCGGGCACCGGCATTGCAGAGCCGGTCCAGCTCGGCCCGCTGATCGCGGCGCAATCCGCCGCCGGCGAGCACGACGAACAACGCCAGCGCCGCGATCGCGCCTCCGCCCGCGAGCAGCAGCCGTTGCGGCGCCACGCTCACCTGGGCACGCGCTTCGTCCAGCACGGTGAACGGCGCGTTCAGGCTGAACTGGCTCCCGCTCAACAGCAGGCCGGCCTGCGCGCGGGCCAGCCGGACCTCGGCACCGGCGAGCTGCCACCCCCGCAACCGCGTCATCGTGAGCGGTGCCAGCCAGCTGTGCGTGCGATACACGCCGCTCAGTCCGGGCAGCGCTGCTAATCCGGCGACATCCCAGGTCACGAGCACCGGCAGGGGAGCCGCACTGGACGGCACGAACCCGAGCGGGACCGCCGAGCGCAGCGGCGCCAAGCCGGCGACCTGGATCCGGACACCGATCGAGGCCAGGGTCGAAGGGACCCGGCCGCCGCCGGCGAGCAGCATCGGGCAGTGCTCCGGGCGGCAGGGCCCCAACCGGCCAAGCGGGGCGCCGGCGAGCCACCGGCCCAGCGGGGCAATCGCGGCCGGGCGCACGACCACTCCACTGAGCCGCACCGGGTTCATCAGCACCACCTCGGTCGGTGCCCCTAGGCCAAGGCCGTGCAGCAGCGCCCGCGCCTGGTCCGCCACACTGGGGCGGACGGCTCCCTGCCAGGCGATGCGGACCGTCCGATCCGGCTGTGATGTCCTCTCGAGCACCGATCGGGCGCCCTGGTCGGCCGCGACTTGCGACTCTGCCGCCGTGCCGGCCGCGAACGCCGCCGCGAGGGCAATGCCCAGCGCAGGCAGCAACCACCGGGCTGGGTGCCGCCTGCCCCGCGCGGCGGCCAGCGTAAGCGGCGCGAACAAGCCTCGCACGCTATGGCGGGTATGCGGGTGGCGCTGGACGGGAAGCGGCATGGCCTAGTGGGCTGCGTTCTGAGGTGGCGCGGCGGGAGAGTCTTCGGATCCCGACGGTTGCGAGGACAATGGTGCCAGCGGCCACCGCCGTGCCGCCAGCTCCTCATTCCGGCCGACAACGACAGAACATTGCACGACCCCATTATCGCACGGGGGCGGGCGCGGGCGGTGTGCGTGGATTGCCGGTACGGCGTCAGGTTAGGCATTGCCGTCCGGCCTGGTCGGCGCGGCCAATGGCGGCCTGTGCCAGGCAAGCGGGCCGGGCAACGGTATCTCCGCGCACGTGACGACGTCTCTGCAGGTCATGGGCGGGACCATTCCGAGCTCGGCGCGCCTGGACCGCATCGCTACCATTAGCCATGTCGTTGACCATTTCGTTACCTGCGATCAGTGTCCGCGAACCCAGGATCTGGCAAAATTGCTCCGTGAGAGGACGGCCGGATCTGAACAGGCCCACTGCCCGACAACCGATCCTTACCAGCCTAGTATTCCGGACTCTTACGGCATGAGCATCGCCGCCTTAACGCTGTACGGCCGACGCGTCCTTGGCATTGAGACTGTGGTTCATGACGCCGGGCCGACCCGTGTCCCCGGAGGTCGGCGGCGCGCTGCTCACCTTCCGCGCCGGGGTGGGGACCGCCGGCCAAGGTGCTCGTGGCGACGTTCGCCCGGCCCGGAATCGACGCGCAGGCCGGTCCCGCCAGCGCAGAAGACGGGGCCAACCGTTTCATCCCCCGGCTGCCCACGGCTGTGAATCCCACCCGGGTCAGCGTGCTCCGTAGCAGCCGGCAACGCAAATCGACGAGAGGAAGACAATGAGGCGAACACCCGCGATCGCTGCCTTTGCTGCGGTCGCCCTCGCGGCTGTCGGCTGCAGTAGCAGCAGCAGCAGTTCACCCAGCGGCTCGTCCAGCGCTGGCGGCAAGACGATCGACATTTACTCAAGCCTCCCGCTGCAGGGAGCCTCGACCGCACAGACCATCCCGATGGTCAATGGAATTAAGCTTGCGCTCGACCAGGCCGGCGGCAAGGCCGGGCAGTGGACGGTGAACTACCAGTCGCTCGACGACTCGACCGCAGCGGCCGGGAAGTGGGACCCGGGCCAGACGGCGGCCGACGCGCGCAAGGCGGCCACGGACCCGAAGGCCGTCTACTACATCGGCGAGTTCAATTCGGGCGCCAGCCAGGTGTCAATCCCGATCCTCAACCAGGGCGGAATCCCGCAGGTGAGCCCGGCGAACACGTACGTCGGCCTGACGACGAACCTGCCCGGCAGCGCCCCCGGCGAGCCGCAGAAGTACTACCCGACCGGGGTCCGCAGCTACATGCGGATCGTGCCAATCGACTCGATCCAGGCCGCCTCCGACCTGATGGCGATGCAGCAGGCCGGGTGCAAGAAGGTCGCCGTCGCCAACGACAAGGAAGCGTACGGAGCCGGCCTGGCGACACTGCTCGAGCTGGAGAAGGGTTTTTACGGCGTCACGATCGCGAGCAACACCGGGATCGACCCGACCGCGCCCAACTTCCGCTCCTACGCGTCGACGATCAAGGGGCAGGGAGCCGATTGCTTCTTCTTCGCCGGCATCGTCTCTAACGGCGCCGTCCAGATCACCAAGGACGTTAACTCGGCGATCCCCACGGCCAAGATCTTCGGCGGTGACGGCGTTTGCACGGACTCCTACACCAGCGCGGCCAAGGGCGGCGTCCCAGCCTCGCTTTACCCGCTGCTCGAGTGCACGGTCGCAACGCAGAACCTGACCGCGTATCCGGGCGGGAAGAACTTCCTCGCCTTGTACAAGGCCAAGTACGGCACGTCGGATCCCGACCCATACGCGATCTACGGCTACGAGGTGATGAAGCTCGGGCTCGACACGATCAAGAGCCTCGGGGCTCAGGGCAACAGCAAGTCGGCCGTCCTGAAGGCCCTGTTCTCGATCACCGCGCGTTCGTCGGTGCTCGGCACCTACGGGTTCGACAAGAACGGCGACACGACGCTGAAGTCCTACGGCCTGTACAAGGTCGGACCCGACGGCGAGCCTGTCTTCTTCAAGACGCTCACACCGACGCAGACCGTCCATAGCTAGAAGAGTTAGTGGAGGGGGCGCACTGCGCCCCCTCCACTATGCTGCATCAGCACTTCGGCCCATACTTCACATGGAACCCCGTGGAAACCAGAACGATTTCGCCAAGCCGGCCGGCGGTGCCGGTACGCCCGCTGGCGGTGGTTCGCCGCTACGTGGGCCGCTGGGGCCTGATCGCGGCGCTCGCGGCGCTGCCTGTCTACTACGGCATTAGCGATCTGACGCACGGCTACCAGGCCGGCGTCGTGGCCGGTCATGCGGTGATCCATCACGACCTCGCGAAGCTGGGCTTCAACTTCGCCGAAGGTCTCTCCAACGGTGCGATCTGGGCGCTGATCGCGATCGGGTACACGCTCGTCTACGGAATCATCGAGCTGATCAACTTCGCGCACGGCGACGTGTTCATGATCGGCTCCTTCACCGCCGTGGGCCTTTGGGGGACGTTCGGGCTCGGACTCACCACCGGTGCCTTGGGCCTGATCGGCGGTCTGGTGATCACGCTGATCATCACGATGATCGTGGTGGGGTCCCTGAACGTCCTGATCGAGCGGGTCGGCTACCGGCCGCTGCGGAACGCACCCAAGCTCGCGCCGCTGATCACGGCGGTCGGCTTCTCGTTCATTCTCCAGAACGTGGGCCTGCTCTGGCGCGGTGGCTCACCGCAGAGCGTGCCCGACCTGATCCGCTCTCAGCAAACGGTGTTCACCATCGCCGGCGTGCCGATCCTGCGCGGCTACATCCTCGCCTTCGCCGTGATGATCCCGCTCGTGTTCGCAGCGACCTGGTTCATCAACCAGACCCGGGCCGGGCGGGCGATGCGCGCCACCGCCCAGGACCCGGAGGCCGCGCGCCTGATGGGAATCAACGTTAACACCACGATCTCGCTCACCTTCCTGCTCGGCGGCATGCTCGCCGGCGCCGCCGGGCTCGTGTACGCGCTCTACCAAACGAACGTCTGGTACTTCCAGGGCTTCAAGGCCGGACTGATCGCGTTCACGGCGGCGGTCATGGGAGGCATCGGCAACGTGCGCGGTGCGGTGCTCGGCGGGCTGATCATCGGTGTCATCCAGTCGCTATCCGATTCGCGGCTGGGCCCGCAGTGGACCGAGGCGGTCGTGTTCGGCTACCTGATCGGGATCATGGTCTTGCGCCCGCGCGGGCTGCTCGGTGAGGAGACGAGGGAGGCCGGATGAACGAGTTGCGCGCACAGCTGCGGGAGTGGCGCGCGGCCGTGCGGAAGCGGCTCCCGCCGTGGTGGAGCCGGGCGCTGGCGGGATCGCTCATCGTGATCGGGATCGTTCTGCCGTTCCTGTTCTCGCCGTCCAGCGGGTTCATGAACGCAACGATCATCGCGGTTGCGTACGCGGTGATGTCACTGGGCCTGAACGTCGTCGTGGGCTTTGCCGGGTTGCTCGATCTCGGGTATGTCGCCTTCTACGCGCTCGGCGCGTACTCGCTCGGGTGGTTCGGCTCCGGGTTCTTCTTCAAGGCCCGCGTCCACGTGCTCGCCTCGCCGATCGCGAGCACGCTGCAAGGCGTTCACCTCAACTTCATCCTGATCCTGATCGGCGCCGCGGCCATCTGCGCCGCGGCCGGAGCGCTGATCGGCCTGCCGACGCTGCGCCTGCGCGGGGATTACATCGCGATCGTCACGCTTGCGTTCGGCGAGATCATCGGCGTGGTGGCGGTCAACGGCCAGAGCGTCCACGTCGGCGGCGGTATGACGCTGACCGCCGGCAACCTCGGCATCAGCGCGGTCGACGCACCGTACTTCCCGGGGGTCGGGTCGTTCGGCCTGCTGAACTTGAGGCCGTGGTACTGGCTGATCTTTGCCATCCTGCTCGTCGTTCTGTTCGTCAACCTGCGGCTGCGCGACTCGCGGCTCGGGCGTGCCTGGGTCGCGCTGCGCGAGGACGAGGTCGCGGCCGTGTCGATGGGCATTCCGCTGGTGAAGACGAAGCTGCTCGCGTATTCGACCGGCGCCGCGTTCGGAGGCATGGCGGGCGCCTTCTTCGGTACCTACTACACCGAGGTCAACGCCGGCCAGTTCCAGTTCGGGTTCTCGATCTTCATCCTCGCGATGGTGATCATCGGCGGGCTGGGCTCGATCTGGGGAGCGGTCGTCGGCGGGCTCGCGCTCGGCTACATCAACAACTACCTGATTCCTGACGTCCTGAACGGCCTCCCCGCCAAGTTCGGGCTGAACTTCCAGCTGACCCAGGTGGAGTTTGGCATCTTCGGGTTCCTGCTGGTGATCATGATGGTGCTCCGGCCACAGGGCCTGATCCCCGAGCGGCGGCGCCGGCTCGAGCTCACGGCCAAGATCGCAGCGACGGACGCCCAGTTGGCGGAGGGTCCGGACACCGCCGGGGGCGCGACATGAGCCCGGTCGAGACCCCGGGACCGCCCGCGGCCGCCGTCCTGCGCGCGGAGCGCATCACGAAGAAGTTCGGCGGGCTGGTGGCCGTCAACGACGTCTCGATCGACGTTCCGCAGTACTCGATCGTGTCCCTGATCGGCCCGAACGGCGCGGGGAAGACAACCCTGTTCAACATGCTGACCGGCCTGTACCGGCCAACGGAAGGGAGGATCTTTCTCGGCGAGCGGGACATCACGCACGGGCGGCCAGACGTGATCAACAGGTACGGTGTCGCGCGGACCTTCCAGAACATCCGTCTGTTCGGCGCGATGACAGCGGTCGAGAACGTCATGATCGGGCACCACACGCGGATGCGCGCGGGGATGTTCGGGTCGATCTTCCGCCCGCCCCGGGTCCGCCGCGAGGAACGGGAAACACGCGCACGCGCCCGCGAGCTGCTGGCGTACGTCGGCCTGCGTGAGCCCGCCTTTGACCAGCTCGCCTCGCAGCTGTCGTACGGGGACCAGCGGCGCGTGGAGATCGCGCGCGCGCTGGCCTCCCAGCCGATACTGCTACTGCTCGACGAGCCGACCGCCGGCATGAACCCGCACGAATCCCAGGCGCTGACGGAGTTCATGCGCAAGCTGCGGGACGAGCTGAGGCTGACGATTCTGCTGATCGAGCACGACATGAAGGTCGTGATGGGCGTCTCCGAGCGCGTCACGGTGCTCGACTACGGCAAGAAGATCGCCGAGGGTGAGCCGGCCGAGGTCCGCGTGGACGCCGCGGTGATCGGGGCGTACCTGGGAAGGCAGGCGTGATGGCCCTGCTCGAGGTCTTGGACATCCGTACCTACTACGGCGCGATCGAGGCGCTGAAGGGCGTCTCGCTGGCCGTCGATGCGGGCGAGGTGGTGACGCTGATCGGCTCGAACGGTGCGGGAAAGTCCACCACCTTGCGTTCTATCTCAGGCCTCACCCCGGCCAGCGCGGGGAAGATCACGTTCGCGGGGGAGGACATCACGCGCGTGCCGGCGCATGAGGTAGTCATCCGCGGAATCGCGCTCGCGCCCGAGGGCCGCCATTGTTTCTCCCGGATGACCGTGCGCGAGAACCTGGACTTGGGTGCCCACCGGCGGCGCGGCCACCAGATCGCCGAAGACCTTGATCGCGTCTACGACCTGTTCCCGCGGCTCAAGGAGCGCGAGCGCCAGAAGGCTGGCACGATGTCCGGCGGCGAGCAGCAGATGCTCGCGATTGGGCGCGCGCTGATGGCCCGGCCCAGGCTGCTGCTGCTCGACGAGCCGTCGCTCGGGATCGCCCCGATCCTGGTGGAGCGGATCTATGAGACCATCGGCGAGATCAACCGCTCCGGGGTCGCGATCCTCCTGGTCGAGCAGAACGCCAGCCGCGCGCTCGACGCCGCCAGCCGCGGCTACGTGCTTGAGACGGGGCGCGTGACCATGGCCAGCGATTCGGCGAGCCTCCACGACGACCCCGGGGTCCAGAAGGCGTACCTGGGGACATGACCGGCTACGGAGCGGCCCTATGAGCGGCGCGATCGGCGCCAACGCGCTGTATTTGCTGTTCGCGTGGCTGATCTCGGCGGCCATCGCGTCGTGGATGTCGGAGCGCAAGGGCTACGGCGAGCGGGTCGGGTTGGCGTTCGGCCTGCTGCTGGCGGCCGTGGGGCTGCTGATCGTTCTGCTGCTGCCCGGGCGTCCCGGCTCGAAATGGCGGGCCGACGGCCGGCTGCCGCGATGGCGGCGCCGACGTTGAGCCGCGCGGCCCAGACCCGGTGGTTGTTGTTCCCGCCCCGGCCGTGCTGCGGGCGCGCCCGCGGTGGAACCAGCGGCGTGCCTAAAGCGCCTCAGCGCGCCGGTGTCAGCCACCTCATTCGACCTGGAGGCGGTCGAGCCATTCATAACCTTCGACCTCAAGCGCTTCCGGTTCACTGACGACCTGGACGTGATTGCGGGCCTGGACTCACGGCCCAACCTGCTCAAGCTGTCCCCGACGGAATTCGAGCACCTCGTCCGGCAGTTGTTCGTCGCCATGGGCGCGGAGGCCTCGACCACCATCCCGTCCAGGGCCGGTGCGGTGGACGCCGTCGCCACCAGCAAGAATCTCTTCTTTGGCGGGGTCTGCCTGATCCAGGCCAAGCGCTGGACAAGCGTTGCCGGCCTGGAGGCGGTGCACGCCCTGGGCGGTGTCATGGCCGGCCACAACGCCACAACGGGTGTGCTGGTGACCACGTCCTGGTTCGGCCGCGCGACACAAGCGCAAATCACGTCGAGCGAAGGCGGATTATCCGAGCCGAGATACAGCTCCGCCATCGCCGAACCGTAGGCCTTGAATGATCGCTGGATGCTGCGGGCGCGGCGCGGGTCGAAGCCGACTACGATGCGCACTTCCCAGACCCCGGGCCTGCGCTTGCGGAGCGATCCCGTGCCCCGCTTCGACCGAGTTGCCGCAGCTGACGAATCGGCTCGCATCCCTATAGCTATGGGGACAGTTACAGGGATGGCACACCATACGTCGCCGACGTCCCCGGCATCCCGGCAGCGCCACTACCAGGGATTCCGCGGTGGCGCGCTCGGAGGGACTCGAACCCCCGGCCTTCTGATCCGTAGCAAGATCAGGTTCGTCCAGATCCGGCCATCGTTGTCCATATGGTCCGCTAGCACGCCCTATGGTGACGTTACGGTTCCAGCCTCGCCCGCGTTCGTCCAGATTCGTTGTTAGCAACTGCGTTAGCAAGATCGGCGTCGCCTGGAGCCGGTCCGACATCTCCTCTCCCGGTTGCCCGGCGTGCGGCGGGCGGGCTGCCAGGGTCAAGCCCGCCGCTGACGCCGGGCCAACCGCGCCGCGAGGCGCGGCTCCGACCTTCCGCTTTCAGTATTACGGATGACCGTCCAGGACCGATCATGATGGTCTATCGACCCTGCTGAGAGCGCGGTAGTAGACGGTGATGGACCCCGGTAAACGTACATGAATGAGACTAGGAATGAGACTAAACGCCGGCCCGGCACCTGAGGCGCGGACCAGCCTGAGCAACCCTGACCTTCCGCTTCTGTGCGGGGGAGTCGAGTCAAGGCTGCCGACGCCGTCTGAAGGCGAAGGATGAGATCGGCGGGATTCCGGCGGAGTTGGCGACTGTAACGATTCCGGCCTGTGCTCGTTTCCCGCCCTGGGATCTGGCTGACCGGTCGGTGCACAATATCGATTAGCGTCTCAACCCACAAGGCCTGTCGGTACGGCCGCGGTAACGAACAGCCTGGGGTTCCTCTTGATGTTCTGTAACTGATGCCACGCCCGGCGCTTCCGGTCTGCCGGTGCCGTACGGTGCAGTTGCCGGACTTTGCTGCTGCACGGTTATGTCCGATTGGCACAGGCGCCTAGGACCTGAGTGCTTCACGCACAATATCCGCAATGACACCCGGAGCTTCCAAGGGCGCAGCATGACTCACGCCCTTAATAACGCGTATTTTGGCCTGTGGAATCAGAGCTCTCATGGCTTTAGCGTCCTCTAGCGTGCTGACGGGATCTTTGTCGCCGACGATTATGAGGACATCCGTGCAGATTTCGTTAGCATAGGCAACCAGTTCACGCCAATAATGCCTGTTCCTCCAAAGGGATGCCAGCACCGACAGGCCACCTGCTTCGTTTACAAGAGCGGCTCGTCGTTCAGGCGTTTCCAAGGCTGATTCTGAGACCAGTTTTCCCACGATCACATGCGCAATCCACTTGTAACGGGTCATGCCCTTCTTCAGCCATTCGGGGGCAGGAGTACACACAAGCAAGAAAAGGTGCATGAATCTCAGGCAACGCAATGGCTGTGTAATGAATTCATGGATAGGGTGGTGCAAGAATTTGGCCGCCTCTGTCAATCCGCCACTGACGAGAATGACTTCCTTGACTGCATCTGCTAGTTTATGCGCTGTGCCTAGGGCCGAGAATGCTCCGCCTGAATGAGAAACGATGAGTACCTTGCCGCTATGAGCTGCCCGTACTTCATTCGCCATCACATTCGATGCTTCTGCGACAGTTGGTATAGCTCTACCAAACGCGACATCCGGCAAGACCGGTGTACCGAAAGCGAGGTCTGCAGAAATGCCCTGCAAGAATTCACGAACCGACATCCACTGATCTAGGTTTCCTGTTATCCCAGGCAGAAACAAGATGAGCGACTGGTATCGCCATGCGCCGCTCAGGGACCTTATCGAACCCGACAACCCTTCTGATTCGGTCTCATTATTCATCCCACGTCCTAGTTCGAGTCAGCAGATCCAACGCAATACGCCTCTCTTTCCTCAGATTTTGAGCGTATCACGCCGGTTACTCGCTTCACATAGCGGCTCTTTCGAATTAGAAACCATGTGTTACGAGGCGGCGTCACCTATAGGGCAGCTAAGGTGATTTAAGCGAAATAGTATAGTGCTCGTTCCATGTTGGTCTCGATCATCTGATCCGTAGTGATCTATACGCGCATCCAGTACCTACTCATTCCCCGCTGACGTGCCGAGAAGCTACACACTGGGTGCGCGGCAGGTGACAAACGTTGAGCGTCGTTATGCGACCAAGGCGGACTATCGCGGCAAGACTACTCGGACGCAACTAACTCGGGCTTTCGACATTCTTTTTCTGCTTCTCGGCGGGGCTCTCAGGGGCTCCTATTGTTGCCTTAATAAAAGCACGGAAAGGTTGAGTAATTACAAGAATGCAGGTCAAGCATTGCAATGCTATGCCTACGGCTGTCGCAACCGCACCAATGTTCCGACCTCCCTGCGCCTCAGCCACAAAACGAAGGGCAACTAGCGCAAATATCGAGAACGCCAGGGGAAGCAATGGGGCGTTCGCCAACATTGCCATGTTAGCAATCCTCTTCGGAATTGCGCCGAAGGACGGTATGCGGAGTGTGCTCCAAAGCGTATTGACCTCAACACCACGGCTCTTCGCAAGAGGCGCAAG
>Ga0126383_10000910_pt1 | contig 17438 bp, 25 predicted proteins | sample PanSoiMetPlot_35_FD_96882 | JGI IMG/M metagenome (GOLD analysis project Ga0126383, IMG submission 96882) | Tropical forest soil microbial communities from Panama - MetaG Plot_35 | ecosystem: Environmental > Terrestrial > Soil > Tropical forest > Bulk soil | place: Panama | collected 2016-02-17
CCGGTTCGATGAGCGGGAAGAGGAAACAGAACTATGTCAAACCGGACTGAGGCGGTGGGGTGAAAGCCCCGCCAATCGCCACCGGGAGGCTACCGTTACTGCGCCTCTTCTCGACTCTACTCGCCATCTCACCAACTACATCCCATGGCGGCTAGGAAACTTCCTCGCCCTCCCACACGTACTCCCCTGTAACATCACGGAAGCGAGGACGTAGCCATGACATCGCTCAAGAAGACCGCGCGCATCGCCGGTCTCTGGTATCTGATGTTCGCTCTCGGGCCCTTCTATCTGCTATATGTTCCTTCGCAGACTATAGTGCGAAACGATGCGCCCGCCACCGCAGCCCGGATCCTCTCCCACGAGACGCTGTTTCGCTTTGGATTACTTGCCGAGACCGCGGGCGCGGTAGTGTTCATCGGCTTGGCAATGGCACTCTATCGTCTGTTCCAGGACGTTGACCGCCATCGCGCGCGACAGTTGGTTGGGCTGGTTTTGGTCTCGGCCGCACTGGTCCTCGTCGGCGTTGTCTTCAATGCAGCCGCGCTCACCGTGTTTCGGGGTGACAATGCTTTCAGCGCTTTCGATCAGCACACTCGCGAGGCAATCGGCATCTTGCTAATCCGGTTGCACGGGCAATCGAACGGGGTCAACCAGGTGTTCTGGGGACTTTGGCTGCTCCCCTTTGGATGGTTGGTCGTGCGTTCGCAATTCCTGCCACGCTGGCTCGGGTACTGGCTTCTGGTCGATGGCGTCTGCTGGATCGTGTCTGCCGCGACCGACTTCCTCGCGCCCGCCTATAGCGACATCCTGTTCCGTATTTTTCAGCCAGCGTTTCTGGCCGAACTGGCGATGATGCTGTGGCTGTTGATCGTCGGCGCGAAGGAAAAAACACTGGTTGCCGATACAGGTGCAAGCTAGCACGAATTCCTGGATAGTTAGCGTCGGCGGCAGATGTGAAGTGAATTTCCGTGCGATTCGCCGAGTTCAATACTTACGCGCGTCTAAGAACGGAGACACGCCGTGTTCGACGCGCGCCTTTATGTCCGTGTACGCATCCTCGATCAGCCTGCTGAGCGAGACGGCGTTTATCTCAACTCCGGGTCTTAACTTCACATGACGCATGAATCTTCCGCTCCCTTGCAATAAGCGATCGGGATCCGGCAGCGCCGCGCCGTGAAAGAACCCCATGTTTACGTGCGACGTGAACACGTTCACGTATCCAAACGGCACATCTCCCAAACATGCGATCGGACATCCGTCATGCAAAAGTTCCCGCACTTCGTCCCCGCATTTTCGCATCACCTCGAACCATTCATGCGCGATAGCGCCCAATTCACCGGCATGTTGTTTCATCCATGCATCGATGGCTGGATCCCGTTCAACAGAGCCGTTGAATCGCAGCAGTTCCGCTTCCATCGTCTCTCTCACCTTCTGCTTTCGAGCTCCATGTTCGTGCAGCACTACTAGAGTCCCCGGCTGATGCGGAACACATGGCCATCGGGATGGCGCAGGTGCATCTCGCGGACGTTCCACGGCATATTGGTCGGCGGAAATGTGACTTCCAAGCCGGCGGCCACGCAGTGCTTGTGCATCTCGTCCACGTCGTCCACCCAGACCGACATCCAGACACCCTTATCGCCCTGTTCGTCTCCGTCGCGCTGGAACGTAGTAGTGTTTGCGCCGCGGCCACGTCCTCCTTGTGCTCCCTGGCAAAGAAAGATGCAAGTCTCCTCACCCGATCCGACTGCGCCGAATGTCGGAGGAGTTCCCCAGTCCCACAATTTCTTCCATCCCCACTTTTCAAACCACACAAACGTGCCGGCAATGTCGGACACGTTCAATATCGGAGTCACTCCTTTAGCTTCCATAGCGGAAGCAGAATACCATTCGGATCGAAGCTTGGTTTACGCGCAAGAACGTCGTTTCACTCACGCACCTTTAAGACGTTGACGTCGCTGCTTCCACATTCAAATCCGGTTATGACTTGTGCTAGTGGCTCATTGGAGCCACCTTGGACTCGAAGAAAAGAAAGAAATTCGATCCGACCTCGATCGCGCGCCCTGCGGCCTCGACCTCATCCATCTTCTTTGACGAGGTAATTCCGCTGCTTCCGTCTTTGGCTGGCCAATCGGTCGGGTCCAACACCAGCACGGGGCGCACTTCCCACCAGATCTCGTCTGTATCCACGAACTCATTGTCGACAACGTGACTGTGGTTGGGAGTCGGCACAAACACATTGGCGGTCGGACGCCCCGTCTTGCCGAGTGCAAAAAGGGTCACCGCAAGGTCTACGGACGAAGCATGCATCGTGCACGTCCCGGGAACAGGATGATGGGGATCGGGACATTGCGTCTTGATGGCAGGATTGACTCTCGCCTTCCATGCTTCCGGCACAAACCCAAAAAGCTTTATTAAGGCAGTCCCCAGTTTTGCCCCGCAGAGTTCGCCCGCTCGTCCTCCGTTGGGACAGGGCATCGCGTCGTTGGGATTCTGATCGTTGTCGATAGAGAACATGGGAATCAGCACATACAGATGCGCAGTGTGTTGAATTCTTCCGCCAGTGGGATCCTCCGTCGGCTCGGTGACCGCTTGACAGATCGGTATTTGCATTTCGTTGGGATCGGATTGTGCCTTGATCCCGTTAAAGTCCAAGTCCAACTTAGGTTGATCAACACAATCGAAGTTCTGGGTATAGGTGAAGGTGACCAGCTTGTTATCGCCAAAACCATGGGTTTGATTTGGGGCAAGTTGCGCGTTCCCATTGCGCGTAGCACAAAGCAGGAAGGCGCACACCGCCGCCAGCATACAAAGTCGAGCGGTTGGGTACTTCATGATGATCCTCCAAACAGAATCTTGCGGGTTGCAGTTCCAAGTCTCCGGATGGACACTTGGGCAGTAATGGCTGTTAGTCCTCCTTCGACGGCAAAGATTTCAGGTATTCGACGAGATCGTTCTTTTCGTCACTGCTCAGACCAAGGTTGAAGCACGTGTCATAGTGGTTTATGACATCGAGCAAAGTTGCAAAGCGGCCGTCGTGGTAAAACCCTCGCTTGGTATGGGTCCATAAACCATTGAGTGGTGTGGTCCGATAGCGATGATCCGGGGCACGGTTGGCCTCGAAGTCATCGATGCAGACCTCGCTGCCTTTGTGCAGATTCCAGCCCGGCTCGCTCCAGACAGGCTCGATATGACAAGTCGAACAGGCTGCTTTTCCGCCGAACAACTTGTCGCCGCGCGCGGCTGCCGCTTCGTCAAAGCTGCCTCTCGGAGGAGTCGGTGCAGGAATAGCCAACTGGTAGAAGTGGAGGGCGGGCAGTTTGGCGGTGATCAAGTCCGGATCATGGTGCGTGTGGCCGAAATGGTTAGCAGCCGCGATGGGAAATTGAGCAGCATTGTCCATGCGCGGATCAAAAAATGTTCCTTGGCCGTGTAACTCCAGATTCGCGACCAAAGCATTCCAGTAAGTCACCGTCCCCCACGCTCCGGTCCAGGTGTGAAGATTCACTCCAGCCAGGCCGAAGGCGGGCGGGATCAATGTCGCCGCCGGTTTTCCATCAGGTCGAAAGCCTTTTCCATCCAGAAACAATTCGGCGTCGAACTTTCCCGGCCCCCAGCTGAGCAACACTTTCTGCACGGTGCTGACGTCGACTCCCAAGACACCAGCTAACGGTTGGAGGTCGGGGGCGAGAGCGATGATCTGACCGACATTGAGATCTTGATTCGACCACCCGTCCAGCCGGTGTCCAATAATTCCTGCCGGAATGCCGGGCGCCGCAAACGAGTTATCGACTCTCGAATGGCACACGGCACATTGGAGTCCAACGGATTTCAGACTTCCGTTAGGATTGAAAAAACCGGTTACGCCCAGTACTGAATTGAGCTTTATCAGGGCGAGCGTTACTGCAGGATCGTTGAGATCGACCTGGCCCGATTTCAGAGCATGGACAATCGAAGCGGGGAGAGCGTCGAGGTCGATTTTTAGTCCAACTGCCGCAGCGGTCGCAGGACTCAATCCGGGTCCTACCCCGCCCAACTTGCTCCCTTCGATGGCGCGGTGGAGCTTGAGTGTGCCGCCCCAGAACGATTCGTCTCCAAAGGTATCGAAGCGAAAGATGCTGCGGCCTTCGTTCAGCATTGTTTGGGAGTTGTTGACGATTAATCGATCGAATGAATCGGGGGACTTAGCGATAGCGATCTGCTTCTGCGCCTTCGTCCTGTACGCGAAGATCAGGACCGCTGCAACCAGCAAAACTAGTCCCAAGGCTTTCCAACGTGCCTCCATAGCGCACCTCTGGCAAGCCAGAAGTACGGCGCTCTCAGAAATTGTCTGCTCTCACTCTTGTGTTGCGACCAATTCGATCTTCGTCCTGAAACGAGAACAGATTCCCTTTGGCTGAGTCACTGATTGGGGCCTCTCAAACACTTCGCACGTGTTCGATTCCCGAACCGACTCTTGCTTTCTGCGAGAGCGTCGTCATTTCACGCTTGCGGCGCTTTGGAGAGCACAATCCAAGAAAGAGTTGTGCAGTGGCTGTCAAAGCGAAGTCAACACTGTGTAACTATAGCGTTACAACGTCGCGGCACATGCAGCGGCACGCCCTTGCCGTGTTTCAGGTCCCACTCGTGGCTCCTTGGCCAGCTTCCGCTCGACTTCGAACATGGCAGCATGTATCGTGGAGGCGTTTGGCCCCCCACGCCGAGTATTTCGGAACATTGAGGCACACAGATTGTGTTTTTCCGTTTCCGCAATCAACCCTGCACATAGCTGTTCGAGTAACGGTCAGGAGAAGCAAAAAATGGCAGCAAACCCAAACGCTCACACTCCAGAGTTGACACTCAGTACCGAGAAGAATGCCGAGGAAACCGTAGTCTATGGCTCGGGAAGAATCACATCGGCAACGTCTGATCTGCTGCAGAAGACGATTCGTGCGCTCATCCCCAACAACAAGCGCATTTTGCTGGACCTTACCGATGTGAACTACATCGATAGCTCTGGTATTGGTGCGATGGTCAGCGTTTATCTCGCTGCCAGCAAGGCGCAATGCGAGCTGAAGGTCGTGAATGCTCAGCCGAGGATCAGGGATTTATTCGAGATCACAAAGCTTTCCGCCGTTTTCGAGAATCACGGAGGTTATCGGGGACTGACGTAAAAGAGCTCGTTGTCGTCAATCTGCAGCCGATTCATTAATGAGGGCCGCCTTTTTTCCGCGCGTTTGATCAAGACCGCTACGTTGACCTCATTATTTTTGCTTAGGCGGGAAATTCTTCAGCAGCTTCTCCATCGCCTTGTCGAGATGCTTCTGATTTTTTTCCTGGTTCGAACTGGGATCCATCGTTTTGGTCGCGTTGCCAGTCCAGACAAGCTTCTTTGACCCTGGATCATACATATCGAGAACAAGTGTCCCAACATTGATGGTCGAGCTCGTAGCCGTCCCCATCCCACCCCAGCGCAGGCCGCCACCCATACCATAGCCATTCCACTGCTTCTCTTTGTCGACGGCGATCTGGTAGCCAACATAAAGGTCTGCTTTATCGTTGTCAGTCTTGGTCAGGCCTTTCGTTGCAAGTTGCGAGTCCACGGCCTGCTTGATTTCAGCGTCCACGATCTGATTCGGGTGAGCACCACCCTCGATGGGAACCCACTTGTAGGTGTGATACTTGGAAAAATCAGTGCCCGGCATGTAGTTGGACTTCACATCCTGTCCGATCGCCACAACACATGCGAAAGAGATCATCACAACGAAGCACATTTGATTTCTGAGTCGCATTGCATTTCTCCTCTGAATACGAGCGAATGACCAATGACTTGGACACTTCTAGGAAACACTCTTGAAAGCAATATCCGCGGGGCGTCAAAGTAGCGGAAGTTGATTCTGTGGAGAACTGGTAGAACTGACAGACGACACCTTATGAGTTCCAATACCTTTTGCGTCCCGCAGAATGGATTCTTTACGGGTCAGAAAATGTCCCCTAGTTTAAAGGTCGCCCCATTCCACGGACCTCTTGCCTGACTTGCGGCGATCGGATGCACCGCAAAACGGAAAAAGGCGATCTCACGATGGAAATCGCCTTTTGACTAACTAGGCCCGGCTTAGAGTGCTTGGACGTTCTCTGCCTGCCAGCCCTTCGGACCCTTTGTGACTTCGAATTGCACTGTTTGGCCTTCCTGTAGGCTCTTGAAACCGCCCGATTGGATCGCCGAGAAGTGCACAAATACGTCCTCGCCATTCTGACGGCTGATAAACCCATAGCCCTTGGCGTCGTTGAACCACTTTACCGTTCCTTGTTCCATATACTTTTTCGTTTTCCTTTTTGATAGTTACGCTGGAGAGAGTCGGAAGAAACTTTGGCAGGTGACTGGCCGTTGAGGCGAGAACTGCTCACGACCGATTCGGTCTAACGCACGCGTTCATAATACGAGTAGAAGCGTTTATTAGCAAGTCGGTTCGAAATCCGCAGACAGCGTGCTGAGACAGAATTAATCACTATTCCCGGTCCTTCGAGAGCGAACCTTCTTTCCGAAACTTTTTCCGCGCGCGTTTCCTCGCCAAAGCCTGTTTCACCCTGCACTCCTCTAGTGATTCGCACTCGTTCAATCGAATTTCTGCCACACTCACCTCCTGACAGACTTGCACTCACAATCACTCGCTGCTGTGATCACTAGGAGTGGATTCCTCCGGAGCTTCAGTTTTCTCCACACCGATATTGAACAATGCTGCCTGTGCTGCAGCATGCTCCCGCAATTCGGCCATTTCATCCGCGCTGCCGTCCACAGGCTTTTCCTGCCTACGTTGGTTCCTGCGTTCTGTCTTGTCTCGCTGTCTCTGTTGCCGTGCCTGTTCTTTTTGGCGCTTTGTAAATGTTGATCTGCCTCTAGGCATACGTATCCTCTATTCGCTCTTCGTACCGACGCGCACGTCCTGCAACTCACCGGATAGATTTGCGTTCCGAAAAACTACCAGCGCGGCTCGCGCGGCTGCCGTGGATGTCCGCGGTAGTCATCGCGCCCACGACCGCCTCCGCCACCAAAACGATGGCCTCCGCTCCGCGGACGGTCGGACTTGGGTTTGGCTTCGTTGACGGTCAACGTTCGTCCACCCAAATCGGCTCCATTGAGCGCCTCAATCGCCTTGTCGGCTTCACTGGCATTACTCATTTCTACAAATGCAAAACCGCGGAAGCGACCCGTGTCTCGTTCGGTCACGAGAGTAATCTTTTCAATCGCGCCGTGTGTCGCGAAGATGTTTCGCAACTCCGCCTCGGTTGTGCTGTGGGGTAGATTTCCGACGTAAAGGTTCTTCATTGCAACTCCTCTCGCAGTAAATTATCTAGGCTGGTCGCAATCGCGGTTCGTTTGGACGGTCGTCCGTCAGAATCTCGTGGCGGAGCGGGCCGCGCGTGCATCGCTTTGGTGCGGGCGTGGGACGCCGCGCGAACTGCGGAGATTCTGCGGGAAGCCTCCAGGATACCCCGACCGTAAGTCAAATCTGCACGATCATCGGCGACGGCCGATTTCACGTCACCCACCACCTGACCGCTTGCATTCTGTACAGGTGATTCCTCATTCGCGCCGGGCGAATCCGCAAGATATTGCGGCTGGCCGACCAGGAACGCCAACCGCTGCGGGGGAGTGGCACTGCGAATTTCATCACAAAATCTGTCGCGATGGCCGTGTCCCTTTTCCATATTGATCAAGACGAGGTCATACAACGCGGCTCGCCACCAGGAACGGGCTTCCGCGATGTCCGCGGCGCAATCGACATCCAAGCCAAGGCTCCTCATGACCTCAGCACGCAATTCGCGCTTCGCCTGCGAAGCGTCAACGAGGAGCACTCGCCTCTTCTTGTCCCCTCTGGAGACGGGCGCAGCGAGCGGCAACGCCGCAGGCGGTAGGGTTGTCATGCCGACACTGACCGTGGCTGAACGCGGCTTGCGGTCTTCGCTGAATTACCGCCGTTCGCTGCGCGCTCCAGCAGTTCGCGGGTGCGCTTCCGCCGAGCGATCTTCTGTTTGCGTTCTCGGTTAAATCTGGACCTGTCCCCATTCCGTGCTGACATGATGAACTCCTGACCCGTAGATGATTTGCTGACAGCCAAAGCTTGGCTAGTCTCTTGCGTTTGCCACACCTGCCCTCGGACGGGGAAGGTTGACCATCGCGCAGTTGTGTAGAGAAAAGACTGGTCCAAGGATCACGCCTTCTCAATCGCGAAGGCGCAGGTTATTAAGGCGTATCTTCGAGGTTAAGTATTCTCAGTATATCGCGACTAGAATAGTTCTTGCTGAAACCGCGCTCTCACTCAATTCTTGTACATAAAGCGCGTTTCTGCCCGGCTCTATCTTGAATCTATGGCGCACTCTCTGCCGGAGCACGCATCCAGTCGGAACTTCTCCCGACCACCATGTCGGTCGAATGGACCTCTACTTGCCATCCCGAACCGGCACACCGGTCAACTGTCGAAATCAGGCGTTCACCTCGTTGACCCTAGGATCGCTTACGGATTTCTAGGGCGGGTCTTGTTGTCGCCCTCCAACTCAAAAAGTTCACCCATTCTTTCTAGTTCCGATTTCAGACGCTGAATCAGGGGCGCCATGTTCTCGACATCGGGAGGAGTGAGAGAAACCAGGCCCAATTGCGTGGCCACGCAATCGTAGACTTTGCGAGCCTGCTGTCGGTTGCGCTCTTTCTTCACACCATCGCTCGTTTGTTGTGCAACTTTTGAAAATGTGAGTCCTGCCAATAACTCAGTCCTGAGAACGTCAACCTTTATTCGTATTCGGTCCAGTTCCACAATTTGGAGCTTCATCCCCACGGGTTTTTCCGATGTTCCAGATCTCAGAACAGTTGCACATGTGGATTCACTTGTGGATCAGATAGGATTTCGGCTTCAGCTGGAAACGGGAGTGTGTGGCGACCGGCAGGGAAAAGCAGATCGCCTTGTGGCGAGCGAATGGCGCATGTTGACGCTTTCCACCTCAGCGGTATGAAAAGCAGAATCAAATTGACATGGGCACTAGAGGGGGTGAGCGCCTTCCCCCAGACCGATGCGGCGGGTCTTCGCCTCCTCTCTTTATCTTGCAAATAGCGCTATTGGCCTCCTGATGCTGACAACGATTCCGCGCTTGGTTCTGACGCTTGTCATCAACGGTGTGGTCAGAAGAGTCCGTTGCTCCGACTGCGGCGATGATTTGTTTCTTGGAGAAGAGATCAGCACGCCAGAACTGCGCGACGCTGAGCTAGAACAGCTTTTCCAGGAACATCTTCGAGCCCGACACCTTGAGGTCCTTTCTAACCCTACGGACGAAAACATCTGAAAGCTTAATCCTCAGGAATATCCGCTCGGGTTCTTATTGGGGGCGCAAGCACGCGCGGTTTCTTCGCCCTTTAACTTAGAGGGTTTGGTCCGCTCTCCCGCTCGCCGCCCCTGCCGTTTACTCATTAATAGCATTAACTCCGAAGGTACGGGGTTGCCCCGTTTTTCCGGTCGTATCCACTACGCCACCCCACTACGCCACCCCGCGTTTGACGGGAGAAGGGAAAGAGATGGTCTCAGAGACATGTAATTAAATGGTAAACATGGAAAAAACGTGTTTGGACATGAGTTGTTATCAGCTCAGACTGGGGTCAACGTTTGTTGTTGTCGGATGCGGGGGGGCGGGAGTGAGAAGGGAAAGAAATGGTTCCAGATACATCCTCTCTGTATTTAAACAAGAGTGAGTGCGTGTTAGTGTTCGTTCCTTGAAGGCGGTTGTTGAAGGTCTCGCTCACATTGAATCCGGTAAAGGAACGCGTTTGATATCTCTTACAATTTTGTCGATCCGGTTTCCCTCAGGAAAGCCTTGGCTCTCCCGAACCAGCAACTGCCGCTGGTGGAGCAGGAGCCAGAGGGCCGATCTCAGGATTCACAAAGCATGGACTAAATCAGGCAATCAGCCGAGACGGTGTCGGCGTATCAAATCTGGCGATCTTAGATGCTGTCAATAACCCAACGAAGGTGATCTCGCAGACTGGCGGTCGAACGATGTACGTCGGCAGAGACGCGACGGTGGTTATGAATTCACAGGGGCAAGTCATCACCACATGGGCAAACGGAAGCGCTGGACAACGTTAAAAGAGGATCAACTTTATGAATGGAAAGAATCCCAAGCTGACTCCGCTACCTGAAGAGCTGCGTCCGTTGCTCGAAGAGGTAGTTCGGAAACACAATCGCGACCTTGCTGCCATTGTGCTATCGGGCGAGTTCGCACGATTGAGCACTAGGGACAACGAGGAGATACGGCTGTCGTTGGGCAGGGAACTGTGTGAGACTGGCTTGGGCGAGGACGACGAGCCGAACAAACGAGGCCATGAGATCGAAAGTCTGATCGATTGGATAGGAGCGCGCATTCGATGGGCGGAGAACAAGCCTTCCGAGCAAGAAACTTCTCGCTGATCGCAATCGCACTCCAGACAGGGGCCACGATACGGGTCCGATTCAATAGGCTTTCCGGTTGCGATGCCGCGCTCTGAATTGGGTTGAGTTAAAACAACTTTAAGCTAGTCTGAGTCCCTGTTCAAACACGATTTCTATCTATTTACCATTTCGCCACGTGTCTCTGGATGCGTCTCTTTCCCTTCTCACCCCGCGTTTGACACTCTTTCCCGGCGCGGCCTATACTCCCCCTCCACGCCACCAAATTTCCCTCCGGAGAGTCCCCATGTCCGAGCAAAAAGCTTTCGAAAAAATCTTTCCGTCACGCGCATTGCTCGCCTTGCTCATTTGTACGTCGATCCTCGCCATCAGCGTTCCCCAGCTCGTCGCGCAGGTTCACTTCCCAAAGGTGACCCTGCAGAACAGCGGCACTACGGAAGGACTCATCGCCGTCAGCCCTGTGAATTCAAAAGTCGTCTGGGCGGCCGGACGTCACGGAACATTTCTCGTCACCACCGACGGTGGCCAAACCTGGCGATCGGGCCAAGTCAATGGCGCAAAGTTCCTTCAGTTTCGCGATGTGCAGGGTGTGAGCGACAAGGTCGCCTACCTTCAGTCGATCGGCAGCAACCCTGGCAACTTCCGCATCTACAAAACGGAAGACGGCGGCGCTACCTGGAAGGTGCTTTTCAAGAACGATCTCGCGGGTGCATTTTATGACTGCTTCGCATTCTGGACTCCCACGCGTGGCATTTTACACAGCGATTCAGTCAACGGAGTATTTCCCGACATTCGCACCACCGACGGCGAGACCTGGCAAAGCATCAGCAGCAGCATGCCGCCTGCGCTCGCCGGCGAGGCTTCATTTGCGGCAAGCGGCACTTGCGTTGCTACGCAGGGAGACTCCAACGCATGGATCGCTACCGGCGGCGCTTCGACAGCCCGAGTTTTGGCCACCACCGATGGCGGCGACAACTGGAACGCCTATGACACGCCGATCGTGAGTTCTCCCAGCGCCGGTGCGTTCACCGTCGATTTCCGCGATGCCATGAATGGCATCGTCGGCGGCGGCGATCTTGACCCGAGCGATCCCGACAACGCGCGCACGGCCCTCTCTTCCAACGGAGGAAAATCCTGGGCCCTCACCAACGCGCCTCCGGCGACTGGCGCGATCTTTGGTCTGAGTTACGTTCGCCAAATCGGCGGATGCGGCAATCGCACTCGCTGCCAGGGCTTCGCCCGTTACGTCGTCGTCACCGCCAACTCCGGCGGAGCCGCATGGACTCCCGACGAGGGCACGACCTGGTACGTTCTTCCCGGCGTGAGCGGCGGATGGGCCGTCGCCTTTGCCAGTCCCTCCGCAGGGTGGGTGGTCGGCACCAATGGCCACATCTGGAAAATCAACTTCTGATATGCAAACAAAAAGCCCCGCCCGGATTCAGCCGGGCGGGGCATACATCAACTCTCAGATCGTAACTTACCGGTGAGTTCCTCCACTACCATGGGACCCGCCGCTCATTACCGGCGCAGCGCCGCCGCCGTGGAATGCGCTAGCTCCATGGAATCCACCGCCTCCCGCTGAGTGGAAGCCGCTATGCGCGACCATCCGCGGTCCAGAATGAAAGCTGCCCGTCGATCCCGGGCCGTGGTACGTGCCACGTGCATAATCACGTCCCATGACGTAGTGCGAGCCCGGTCCCCAGTTCCGCGCGTCGGCGCTGAAATGGTGATGGAAGGGAACTCCTCCACGGAAGCCGATAATCGGTGCGCGGTACACCAACCACGGTGAGTAGAATCCCTAGCCGAACGGACTGTAGAAAATTCCATCTCCAGGGATGAACGTGTACGCGCTGAACCACGGACTCCAGTACCAGCCTGCGCCCCACCATCCTGGTCCCCACGGTCCCCATCCGTTGGCGACATAGATGCGAGCCGCATCCACGTTCGCTTCCGCCAGATAGGACGACCGCAAACCGCTCCAGCGATACAGGTCTCCTTCTTCATACGACTTCTTATCGAACTTCTGTGCTTTGAGCGGGCTGTCTTCCGCGAGCGCTACCTCGCGCCCGCCTTTTACTGTCTCGTGATGCGTTCCGTTTTCGACTTCGGCTTTGCCATCAAACACGCGGAGCTGATCGCGTGCTGGTCGAAATCGTACAGTCCAGTTTTAAGCAGCCGTGTTGTCGTTCCATCCGTGCTCACGCGGATATCGTTCTCCGGATGGATCTCGGCCACCTCGATCATCGCGTGTCCCTTATCGACCCCGATCTGGGTATCGGTCAGATCAGGCGAGATCATCTTCACCGAGCTGTTGTCACCGACTCGTAGAAATACTCCGGGCGTCAGCAGCACCTCGGCCTTTCCTTTTCCTGTCACCAGCGATTGGCCGGACTGCAGTTCGACCGATCCCACCGACTTCGAGTCCAAAGTCTGGTCGCCGATCGTCACTTGCCCTTCGATGTAATTGAGTGTGCCTGGCAGCGCTGAATTTGCGCTCGTTGTTGCAGCCCACGCGGGCGCGCTTAGAACCGCAGCCAGGAAGAGAGCAGCCAAAAGCTTCATCCTTGGCTTCATAAATCCCCACACCTCCTTCTCTATTAGATGATGCCTATCTAGTCACGATGCGACCGCCCGTGTAGCGTGCACACGGTTCCATCGCGCACGCGTAGTAGTTTTGCACTAGGGATGGAGAGGTATGCAGCCCGACGTTCGCTTGAGTGGGGTAGTTCCTGCCGCGAAGCGGCGAAAGAATGAATCCAATGTGGGTGCCCCATTCAAGCCCGATGTTGGTTTGAGTGGGGTAGTTCTTGCCGCGAAGCGGCGAAAGAATAAATCCAATGTAGGTGCCCCATTCAAGCCCGACGTTGGCTTGAGTGGGGTAGTTCTTGCCGCGAAGCTGCAAAAAAATAGAGTCCCACGGCGTGACCCGTGAATTGCATTTTCTACGGCATTTGCGGGCGACCCGTGGATAAAATCTTCGCCACCCATTCGCCGTGTGGGATACCACAGGACGCAAGCGCCTTTACTTCCTTATTAATGTCATATTCCACGCGTCGGATCATGGCACCCTGCCCGTCCAACAATAAATAAGAAGCGCGGCAGTCGCCATCATACGAAAGACTCACGCTGCCACTATTAATGATCAACCTTTCTCGATTCTCCGCACTCGGAAGCTTGCGAATGTACGGACGATGAATATGACCGTAAACAACGATCGTTTGTTGCAGCGAAGCATACGCCGATTCCAGTTCATCATCGCTCGCGTCTGGCGCCGGAGCTTGCCAGCAACTCTCAGGGCTGGCATGCACAATCGCCAAAGTGTCTTGAATCTGAATACGCGGCAGCGTACGTAGCCACGCTATTCTTTCTTCTCCCAGCGTGGTGCGAGTCCAAGCCGCCATCTCGCGGATCGCTGTCCATAGAGAAGCTGACGCCGACGATTGCAGTGCAAATTCCTCCAGAGATTCCGGCCGAAATAACATTTCATCTGTATTGCCCATCACGCCTTGCCACCCGCGGTCCCGTATGTGATCGACAATCTCCGCCGCGCTCGGACCGGCATCCGCGAGGTCGCCGCCGTGGAGAATCAAGTCCGGAGACGTCTCTTTCAAATCCTCCAGCACCGCTTCAAAAGCCGTTCGATTCCCGTGAATATCCGACAAGATGGCGACCCGCATCGCAGAATTCTAAAACCTGGCAGCCTCCAGCCCGTGATGTTTGTTCCCGATTGGCAACTCGAAGCCCGGATGTCACGAAACCATACATCTGTGCCGGAAGTTGTCGTTGTTTCGCCAGCGATCGGCGAAATTGAATCAGTAGTTCTCAAAACGAACTTAATAAAAATTTGAATACGATTTCATCAACGGTTCACACTCCCGTTACAAATCGGTGACCGCCCTCAACTAGCGTTCGCATTGCTCCGCAAAAAACGGAGCCAATCGGTTTTGGAGGGTAGTATGAGTGTGAAGTCGAGATTCAGGCAGTGGCGGGAGCGCGCGACAGTTGCCGCGTCTCTTGCAGCACTAGTCACGAACAGCTTCGGCGCAATCGGCGATACCGCCGGCTCAGATGCCGCGGCGAAAGCTCAGACCGCTTCGCCCATCAAGCATGTCATCGTTCTCATCGGTGAGAACCGTACCTTCGATCACTTATTTGCGACCTACGTCCCAAAAAGCAAGGATTCCGTTTCGAACCTTCTCTCCAAAGGGATCATCAATGCCGACGGCACGCCCGGGCCCAACTTCGCCCTCAGCGCGCAACACAAAGCTCTGCCGCCCTTTCCGACTGAGTACTACATCAGCCTAAGCCGCAAACAGAAGGGATCGTACGGAAAGCTGCCCGTTCCAACCTTGAACTTTGCACCCACGAAGTCGGTGTTTCCTCCGGGCACGCCGCTTACACTATTGGGTGCGGTCGAACCCTCGCTGCTGAAAAAGGATTTGAATCTGCTCACGACCGGCGCCGCTTCACAATTCAAGCAAACCTTCGTCCTGCCCGATCCGGACACACGCGTAAAGAATTTCAATAGTCTCCCCAACGGAGTGTTTCCTCTCGAAGGCGATCAACTGCCTTACGATTCGTATACCGGCGATACGACCCACCGGCTTTTTGAAATGTGGCAACAGTCGGATTGTTCTTTCGCAAATGCGACGGCCAGCAATCCTTCTGGATGCTTGAATGATCTCTATCCGTTCGTGATCACCACTTACACGAAGATTCCCGACCCCTTCAATGGAAACAAGATTGATGACAACGGCGGCGGAAACTCCATGGCGTTTTACAACGTGCAAAAAGGAGATGTCCCGGTTTTGAAGAAACTCGCTGACCAGTACACGATGAGCGACAATTTCCATCAATCGGTGTTGGGAGGAACCGGAGCGAATCACGTCATGTTGGGAACCGGCGACGCGATTTTTTGGACCGACGGCAACGGAACTCCAACCATGCCGCCATCGCACATCGCGAATCCCAATCCTCTTCCAGGAACGAACAACGTATACACCGTCGACTTGAACTTTGACGGGAACTTCACGGAATGCGGCGATGTGACCCAACCCGGAATCAAGCCGATTGTCGACTACCTCGCCACCCTTCCTTACCATCCATCTCCGAACTGCGAGAGTGGACACTTTTACATGGTGAACAACGATAACCCCGGCTTCCTGCCTGACGGAACGGTTGACACCGCGGGAATTGCGCGAGGATCTTCCGTCCCGCCGATAAAAGTCAGAACCGTTGGCGAGGCTCTGAATGAAGCAAACGTTTCCTGGGCCTACTATGGCGGAGCTTACAAGGCGGCGGTGAAACTGCAGCATGATCCGCACACCACGGACCCCGCAGTTCTGGTAGGCGCTGCATATTGCAACATTTGCAACTTCGAGTCCTACGCCACGGCGATCATGGGTGACCCGAAACAGCGCGCCGCCCATGTCAAGGACACCACGGACTTCTTTGCGGCGATCGCCAATAACCGCCTACCCTCCGTGTCCTTCGTGAAGCCAGATGGACTACTCGATGGGCACCCAGCATCGTCCAAAGTTGACCTTCTCGAAGGGATGGTGCAGAAAATTGTCTCTGCCCTTGATGCGAATCCCGATTTGAAGGCGACCACGGCTTTCATGATCACCATGGACGAAGGCGGTGGCTATTATGATTCCGGATATCAGCAGCCACTCGACTTTTTCGGTGACGGTCCGCGAATCCCCCTGATTGTTGTGTCGCCCTTCACCAAGGGCGGTCACATTAACCACTCCTACACCGATCACGTATCGATTTTGAAATTCATCGAGCGGAACTGGGGTTTGAATCCGCTCACCGCCCGCAGCAGAGACAATTTCCCAAATCCAATTTCCACGTCCGACAATCCATACGTGCCACTGAACAGTCCAGCGATTGGAGATCTGTTCGATATGTTCCAATTCTAGACACAAGCCCGCTCTTGACCAGTACAAGGGCGGGCTTTTCCGTTTTATGCCGTCATCTGTATTTCGCAAGTGACTTGTTCATGGGTCGTAGCGCTAGCGACACGCGTTACCGACCACTTCGACTTCGAAATTAGTCTCTGGTTGCATTGTTGGCGTACTTGGCGATACTAGATGCGCCGATCGGCCGCTGCAGCGTTGAAGCCGAAGCGGCATTGCCCCGGTACAATCACCAAAGAGGAAAACAACCATGAGCCAGCAAGGTCGCATCCTTGGCATCGGCGGTATCTTTTTCAAGTCCGCGAATCAGCAACAAATGAAGGAGTGGTACGCAAAGCATCTCGGCCTCGTAGATAGCGGGCATGGTGTCATGCTGCCATGGCGTGAAAAAGACAATCCTGAAAGTGAGCGGATGACAATCTGGAGCATTTTCCCCGCCAACACCAAGTACATCGAGCCCAGCCCGGCTTCCTTCATGGTGAACTACATCGTCGATGACCTTGACGCACTGCTCGACCGTCTGTCGAAAGAAGGCGTGCGCATCGACCCTAAGCGCCAGGACGAAAGCTACGGCCGCTTCGCTTGGATCTACGATCCGGACGGCAACAAAATCGAACTCTGGCAGCCACTCACATAGTCGTCTCGCTACCTCTCAGGTCCTTCGATTTGACTTTGAAAGGGGAAGAAAACAGTGAGTGTCTCACTTGGAAATGGGTGCCCCATTTCAAGCCCGGTGTTGGCTTGAGTGGGAAGTGACGTCAACTGAGCCTGTCCTTTGGGGATTGAAACGCCTGCAGACCGGACACAGCTACTTCGTTACCTTCTCCTGCTATCAGCGCCAACCTTTGTATGTTTCGTCGTCCCGAATCTTGTTCTTCTATTCCATGGCGGCTGATTGAAGACCGACCGGGATACAAACCAGCCGCGAAGCGGCAAAAGAATAAAGCCCACGGCGCAAGCCGTGGGTAGCGCGCGCAATCAGATACAGCCCCGTTAGGGGCGAAAGAATTCAATCCCAAATGTAGCGTTCGTCATAGGCATTTTGCTTTTCTTCAAGAATGCAGTTGTTCTCTCCTATCCATTTTGGGATAGGTGCCCCTTGGTTTAG
>Ga0126383_10000911_pt1 | contig 17423 bp, 22 predicted proteins | sample PanSoiMetPlot_35_FD_96882 | JGI IMG/M metagenome (GOLD analysis project Ga0126383, IMG submission 96882) | Tropical forest soil microbial communities from Panama - MetaG Plot_35 | ecosystem: Environmental > Terrestrial > Soil > Tropical forest > Bulk soil | place: Panama | collected 2016-02-17
GATGAGGCCGCCTAATGCCGGTGATGACAGACATCGCTTGTACCTTGCCAAGGCCGAGTATCGCCGAGCTCCACGACCAACTCGCCACCGAGCTCTCGAAGCGCCTGCTCGGCGGAGCTCCGGTGCTGCCGATGACGACCGAGGACGTGCTCGCCTTCGTCATGGCCGGCACCACCAACCTCATGCATGGGTGGGTGTCGCAAGCGCTGCGCGAAAACGATCCGGCAACCATGTGCTGCGACAACCTGGTCAAGTACGCGGCCAGGCACGGGATCAACATGCGCGCGGCCACGCGGGCCAAGGGCTACGTCGCGATCACCGGCGAACCTCGAGCTCCGATTCCCTCTAACATGCGTTTCGTCGGCGAGAGCTCGCGCGAGTACAAGCTCGACCCCGCCGTCACTTTCAATCCGACGCTAATCGATGACACCGGCCGCGCCGCGCTGCGCACTGTCGCCGCGATCGGCGGCGCGGAATTCAATCTCGTGCCCGGCTCCCCGCTCACGGTCTCGAGCACGCTGCCCGGCATCGACGGCGACGCCATCGTGATCGGCAACGGTCTCATCGGCGGGACGAGCAACGAGACTTGCGAGGAGCTCCGCGCCCGCACGCTCGCGGCCGAGGCCTCCGGCGTGTTGAGCACCAACGAGCGTTGGTACATCGAGCAGACCCTCAAATATCCCGGCGTCACGCGCGCGTGCACCGATCAATGTGAGGGCTGCTGCGACCCCGCTCATATCGAAATCTACCCATTCATGGAGGGCGTTTATGGCGACGCTACGACCGCGCCTTACGGCATTCCGCCGCCCGAGGTGGTCGAGGAGATGAGCAAGTGGATGTTTGGCGGCGAGAACGGCAAGGGCCAGGGCATCGCGCCGGTCGGCATCACCGGCCACTACGTTTGCGCCAAGCCGGCGCTCATCAACATGGTCGGCCATTGCTTCCGCGGCTGCGCCAGCGTGCCCGAGGAGCGCATCACCAAGGCGCTGCGCACCTACATCCGCATCATGCTTTGCGTCGGTGCACCGATCTGCAAGGAGCACATTCGCTCGGCGATCTATACCGCGGCCGGCGAGCCATGTTTCAGCGGCGTGTCGTTCACAATCCCCGAAGGCTTGCGGCGTGAGGACGCGGCCTATTTGATGATTGACTGCGGCTACCTGCCGGTGCTCGGCGAATTCAAAGTTTCGAACGAGGCGCAGTGATGCCGGTCGATTCGCATTGGGGCTATGTCGTCCTGCTCCTCGGCAACGACGCCGGCGCCAGCGGCTCGCATGAAGTCCACGACCAATCGCTGCGCAATCGTCCCGTCAACAACGTCGGCAATCTCGTATTCTACGCCTCGGCACCACCGCCACCGACCGGCCTGGCGACCGCTCTCACATTTCAATCGCAAGCCCGCTTAGAGATTACGCCGGGCGCATCCTATTGGATGTTTCACAACTATGACTTTTGCATCGAGGGTTTTCTCCGGCTGCCAACCCGCGCCGATGGCGTGATCATCGCCGACCGCCGCGAGCGCACGTTCATGCTCGAGGTTTTCGAGCAAGGTCTGCGCGCATTTTTCTCCGGCAACGGCACCGATTGGACAGTCCTAGACGACGCGCACATCGGCACCGTTCCGACCGGCTGGTTTCACTTCGCGGTCTATCGCATCGGCGGTCATTTCTACGGCGCGATCGCCGGCACGGTCGCCGAGCTTGGCACCGTGCCGGAGTCCTATTGGGTGTTTCCGACCAACGAGGACATCATCGTCAAGCTCGAGGACCAGGCCGGGCTTTGCGGCCTGCGCATCACGATCGGGCATGCGCGCTACGGCGCCAGCAATTTCACACCGCCCACGCTGCCGATGCCGCACGAGGGTGACATCGCTCCGCCACCGCCTCCGGTCTTTACGCGCCGGCTCAACGGCCAGGTCGGGCAGCCGTTCATTTATCCGATCGAGGCCACCGGCGAGCCGACCGATTGGACCGCGCCCGCCGGCCTGCCGCCCGGGCTTGCGCTCGACCCGCTCACCGGCGTCATCTCGGGCACGCCGATCCAGGCCGGCACCTATGACGTGAAGATTCTCGCCACCAATGCCGGCGGCCAAAGCGTCTGCGCGCTGTCGCTGCTGATCGTGATTGACCCGATCCCGCTGCCGATCCCGCACATCACAAGCCCGCTCGTCACCACCGCCTACCAGGCCACCCCATTCGAGTATCAGATCGAGGCCACCAACGAGCCCACGAGCTTCGAGGCGCACGGCCTGCCGGTCGGGCTCTCGGTCGACACCGCGACCGGCCTCATCTCCGGCACGCCGAGCAGCAACCCCGGCTCCTGGCCGATCGAGCTCCGGGCAACCAACGAGCACGGCACCGGGACGGCGACACTGATGCTCACGCTCAACCCGGCGCTGCCGCCGGCAAACCTGCCGGTCATCAACAGCCCCGACACCGCCACCGGCGTAGTCGGCAACCCGTTCACCTACGTCATCACGGCGCTCAATTACCCGTATTCGTTCTATGCCTCCGGCCTGCCGCCTGGCCTGGCCGTCAACACCGCGACGGGCACCATCAGCGGCTTTCCAACCGAGGTCGGGACGTTCCACGCCACGATCGAGGCAACGAACAACGCGGGCACCGGGACGGCCAGGCTGGTGATCGCGATCGCGCCGGCACCGGCCGAGCGGCCGTGTCCGCCGCCGCCATTCGTCAAGAGCGAGAGCGGCCCCGACGTGCCGGCGATCCTCTGCTACATACCGGACGGCTGTTGCGGCCCGAGCCCCTGCGACATCAGCGAATTCGATCTGATCTGCCAAATTCGCTCGCTGTTGCCCGAGGGTGATCCCTACAACAACACGGCGCCGACTACACCCGAGATACCGCCGCAGTACGGCGCGATCACGGTCGGCTGCGCGCGCGTCGGCTGCGAGCAATTGGTGCTCGGCGGCTGTTGCGCAATGGAGCACATCCCTTGCCAGGTCGACGCCGCGGCACCGCAACTCGCCGTCGTGGATGCTTTCGGCGCGGCGGCTTACTCGGTCTTGCAAGCGCTCTGCCAAATGCTGCTCGAGCTCGACCCGTGCACCGCCAAGCGGCTCGTCCGTCAATGGGCTGACCGCATGGGCATCAAACACCCGGACCCGTGCGGGCCGGGCTGGTCCGATCGCATGCTCGTTTTTCTGATCTGCTTCATCACGCAGCTACGCGTTAACCGCGACCGTGCGATCAATTGGGAATTCCTGACCTATGTTGCCAACCGCATGAGCGCCGACATCAAGCTGCGCTACGCCGGCGCCTTCAACGAAAGCTCGAATTCCAGCGAGCCTTACCTCGGCGGCTGGTGGACCATGGCGCGCGATCAACCCGTCTGCCCGCCGCGTGATCCTTGCCCGCCTGATCCGGGTGCAGACATCGGCGGCAAATACGATCGCATCAAGGGTGGCCAGATGCTCGGCGAGGTCGGCTGCGCGCCACCTAACGAGAATTCGCCGCTATCGCTCAACATCATCGTGTGCCCGAGTGACATCACCATCCCTGGCAATTGCAATATGCCGGCGCCGTTCAACGAGGACCAGCAATTGCCATACGACCGCGAGATGTTTGAGGGTTTCTGGTGGCTCCTCCCTCAAATGCTGCCCAAGGGTCCACTTTATTGCGTTTACCTCTGCTGTCCCGCGGATTGTATAGTGTGACGCGAATCATGCGACGTGACGAGCTAAGAAAAGACCCGACCTACAACACTTGGCGAGCGCTGAAAGCTCGCTGCCGTGATCCCAACAACAATCGTTATGAAAACTACGGGGCGCGCGGCATCCAAGTCCGCTGGAAATCTTTTCGAGAATTCCTTGCCGACATGGGGCCGCGCCCCAAGGGCAAGATCATCGACCGAATCGACAACAATGGCCACTACGAGAACGGCAATTGCCGGTGGACTACACCCAAGCGGAGCGCCAACAATCGGCGGCCCCGCCGACCAAGCAAGCTGACCGCCAAGGACATCCGCGCAATTCGGCGCGACAAGCGCTCGAGCTACAAGATCGCCGCTGATTACGGCATCAGCGCCCCACACGTTTGGCGGATCAAGGCGCGGCAGACCAACGCCCACATCTGACGCCCCCTCGCCGAGCCGCAAGATGTGGGCTATAACGCGCGCCAAGACCACTTGGGATAGGGTCGATGGCTGGAATCTTCCCGCCCGCGGACAGGAATGGAGTCCCGCCTGGCGGCAACGTCTGCAACGGTTTCAGTCCCACGCACCCGGTGATCGGCGAGGGGCCGCTCTACTACGCGGCCGACTGCGCGACCGTCCTTGACGCCTGCTCGCCCAACGCTTGGATTTCCGAAATCCTGGCCGCGCTCGATGTTGGCTTCGGTGTTGCCTACAACGCGAATCGCCAAGACAACCTCGGCACCGCGCTGCGCGACGCCATCGCAGCCATCTACCGTGCGATCGACACGCGGGTGCTTCGCGCCGGCGACACAATGCTCGGGCCGCTCGAGCTCGCGCGTGGTCCGCAAAACCCGAGGGAGGCTGCGACCAGGCGGTGGGTGATCGATCAGGACGGCACGCTCGACAGCGCGTTGCGCACCTACATCGGCCAGCAGATCGCAGCGGTGATCGCGGCCTATCAACTCGCCATCTCGATCGTTGACGAGCGCAAGATCAACCGCGCCGGCGACACGATGCTCGGCCCGCTGATGTTGGCGCGCGCGCCACAAGAGCAGATGGAGGCGGCGACACGAGCCTACGTCGACTCGCAAGTGGGTGCGGGCGGTGCCGTGCCCGAGGCACCAATGGACGGCATCGTGTATGCGCGTGCCATGGGTGCGTGGGTGCCGGTGAGTTTGGACGATGGCGAATACGATGGAGTTGGTCTCGTGTCAGCAGGGAGCACCAGGCGCCGGGACGACGGTGAATATTAATGGCCATTCAAATCCGCCGCACGCGCACGCCAGATCATGCGCCGACCGATCTAGTGCCCGGTCAATTGGCGGTGGAGATGGCCTCGTCTCCTGCGCGGCTGTGGTGCGGCGTTCCGACCTCGATTGATCCGAGCGGCCGCCGTCTGCTTGGCACCAGCGGAGGCGGCGGCCCGTCGTTCAAGACCGGCCAGGCGAAGCCGACACTCCGCAAGATCGCACCGCCCGGCTGGATTCTGATGGACGACGGCACCATCGGCGATGCGCTGTCGGGAGCGAGCACGCGCGCGAACGATGATTGCGAGGCACTGTTTCATCTGCTGTGGGAGCTCGGTGATGAACGCGCGCCCGTGGGCGGCGTGACGCCGGGCGATCCGCTTTTCCCCAACGTGATTTTTCTTGTCGCCAACGGCACGCGCACCGATCAATCGTTACGGGCGCTCGCACTCATACCGGACGGCAACCAAGCACCAAGACCGACATGGGTTGCCCCGGCGGGCGGCTTGCCGCTTCCCGAGGTCGTGGACTTCGACCACATAAACGCTAATTGGTTCACTGTACCGGCCGACTGGAATCTCGGTACCGGCGATTTCTGTTTTGAGGGCTACATTCGCATCGGTTGGTTGAATTACTGGCAGATGATATTCGCCGATTTTCTCGGCACCTCGTTCCAAATCTACGTGACCAACGACAACACGCTTCGCGCCCGGTTTGCGATAGGCTCCGGCGCTTGGCAATTTCAGACTGTCCCATTCGGCGCGGTGGCGCTCAACACATGGACACATTTTGCTTTCTACCGTCTCGGCAATAATTTTTATGGTGCCAAGGACGGCGTCCCGGTCTTGCTCGGCAACATAGCGGGAGCGCCCACCAACGTCTCAAATCTCTACATCGGCAACGGGCCGGAGCCGTCGCAATTTTGGGGCCAGATGGCCGCCTTGCGCGTCACGCGCGGATACTCACGCTATTACGCAACCCCATTCATCCCGCCGAGCCTGCCTCACAGAACCGTTTCGGTAAGCGGTCGCGGCGAGAGCGCTGCCGAAGATTGGGCAGCGCACAAGCAGATCACGCTGCCGCGTCAACGCGGGCGAGCGATCGTTGGCGCCGGCCACGGTGCGGGTCTCGTAGACCGCCCGCTCGGGGGTTGGTTCGGCGAGGAGTCGCACTCGCAGACCGGCGCCGAATTGCCGCAACACGCTCACGCCGTTGCCGACCCGGGACACGGTCACGGCTCTTGGACAGAAAACCGCGTTTACTCTTGGGGTCATGGTTACTCTGGTGCCGAGTCCGTGGCCTGGTATCCGCATTATTGGGGCGGTCTAACCTCGGGCGTGACTGTCAACGCCAATGTCACGGGTATCGGGCTTTACAACGCCGGCTCGAGCGCTCCCTTCAACGTCGTGCAACCATCTGCCGCTTGGAATCTCATGATGAAGCTCTGACCGATGGCAATACAATTCAGACGCACCGCAACGCCTAATCATCCGCCGCCCGGCCTGATGCCGGGACAGCTTGCGATCGAGATGGCGTCGAGCCCGCCTCGCCTTTGGTGTGGCGTGCCGTATGAAGTCAATCCGAGCGGACGTGTGCAGATCGGCGGCGGTGGCGGTGGATTTGATACCGGCGACGCGAAGCTCACGCTCAAGACCGTTGCCGACCCCGGTTGGATCATGATGGATGATGGCTTTATCGACAACGCGAACGGGGCGCACCGGGAGTTGTTCTTGTTCTTGTGGGACAACATTCCCTCGCTCCCTCTGCGGCACGGCAGCGTCTTTCCCTACGAGCGCGGCGACAGCGCCGAGGAGGATTGGGACGAGGGCAAGGAGCTCATGCTGCCGCGGCAACTTGGTCGCGCGATCGTCATCGCCGGCGCCGGCGCCGGCCTGACAAATCGAGAGCTCGGCACATGGTTCGGCGAGGAGACGCACGCGCCGATCGTCGCCGAGATGGCGCAACACTATCACGTGGTCGTGGGCAGTCATACTCACGGCGCGTCTTCGGACTTCAACGGTTACAGCGTTGGCTACCATGGCGCGCCGCAGGACCCGGCCTTTTTCAATACCTACCAGTGGGGCGGGCAAAACACTAACGCTGCTTTGAACGGCGCAGCCACCGGCATCGGAATTTACAACAACGGCTCGAGCTCTCCGTTCAACATCCTGCAACCCTCGACCGCCTGGAACGTGATGATGAAGCTATGACGCTCCAAATTCTCCGCACCGCAACGCCAAACAACCCACCGACCGGGCTCGAGCCTGGTCAGCTTGCGGTCGAGATGGCGACGCCGCGGCTGTGGTGCGGCGTTCCAGCGTCGATCAATTCGAGCCGACGCGTTGAGCTCGCGCTCGCCGGCGGTGACGGCGGTGACTTCTCGACCGGCGATGCGATGCTAACTCTCGATGACGCTGCCGAGCCCGGTTGGATTTTGATGGACGATGGCACGATCGGCGATGCGCAATCGGAAGCAACGACACGCGCACATGACGACTGTTGGCCGTTGTTTCGTCTGTTGTGGCACATCGGCGACATAGGCTTGCCGGTTTTTCCGTCACGCGGCGCGAGCGCCGAAGATGATTGGGCCGCACACAAATCAATCTCGCTACCGCGCCAGCGTGGGCGCGCCGTCGTCGGCGGCGGGCAAGGTGCCGGCATCACATTTCGAATGCTTGGCTCGGTTTTTGGCGAGGAGTCGCACGCGCAGCTAGGCGACGAGTTGCCGCAACACGCTCACGCGGTCAACGATCCTTTTCACGGCCACAGCGCAGCCACGTCCGCGAATGCCGTGGGCAATGGCTACCACGTCACCAACGCGAATAGTGCCACTTTAACGTGGTTTCAGTGGTGGCAGTACGGCTACACGGTCAACGTACAAGGGGCGGCGACAGGCGCATCCCTTCAAAATACCGGCTCGAGCACTCCCTTCAACATCGTGCAGCCGAGCACCGCGTGGAACATCATGCTCAAGCTTTGAGGTTGACCATGCCGATGGTGCATCAAACAGGCCAGATGATTTGGGTGCGGTGTGATGACGGTCACGACTACGGCGACACGCCGGAAAATTTCGCGCTCGATTTTGGCGAGGGGCTTTGGCTGCCGCCGGACATCACGAGCCGCGAATACCTCCCGGGCATTCGCCACACGCTCAAGCGTGGTACCGATGTCGTTGATGGCGGGCCGATGCCTTGGCCGCTCGGCGACAAGATTTTGGAGGCCAAGCTCAAATGCGAGGCGCTCAAAAAAGAGCGCGACGAAAAGAAGTGGCAAGAATACTGCGACGAATTCCACGCCAAACAGCAAGCGGAAATCGACGCCTTCGCTGCAAAGCAAAAGGCGCTAATGGACGAGCAGGTGCGCAAGTGGGCCGCCGAGGCGCGTGCGCGCGGGATGGTCACGCCAGAGCAGTACGCGGTTGCTCAAAACGACGCCTTCATGGCACGCGTGGCGAGGCTCGCGACGGCTGTCGCGCACAACGTCATCGAGGAGGACCCGGAGACCGCCGACCATGACGCGCGCAAGGACTTTGCCGAGCGAGTGTTGCGCGGAGATGAAAGTCCGCTGGCACTTGCATCGGGCGCCGTAGCGATGAGCGATGCAATCAAAGACAAGATCGACGCGGAGCCCGCCCAACTCGGCGCGAACGTACCGGACAACGACATCGCGTTCGCAATTGCGAGCACTTGGACAGCGCGCGCGCTGTTGCTCATGAACGCGCGTGCACTAGCGCTCAAGGCAGTAGCAAATGGCAATCCAGATCAGACGCACGCGGACGCCGAATAACCCGCCGCCCGGGCTGGTCCCTGGTCAACTCGCCGTCGAGATGGCGAGCACTCCGCCGCGGCTGTGGTGCGGCGTTCCAGCAAACATCGACCCGCTCGCGCGCCGCGAGCTCGGCGGCGGTTCGCCGGCACCGTGGCGCAGGCTCGGCGGTCGATTGGAATACGTCGCCCAAAATATGCTGCGCTTCAATGCTGGTGGATTTTTCAAGCACGATGGCGACATCGTTGCGATGTCGTGGAGACTTTTCCCGCTCTATGGGCAGTGGGTCGACCACACCCAAAACGCCAACCTTGCGCCAAACACGACCTACTACGTTTTCATGTATCGACCGATGCCCGACGCTCCCGACTACATCGTGCCGCACTACATCACGCAAGCTGGCGGCGTCATACGGCACGCGCCGAGCGTGAAGCCCGGCAACGAGGGCAACGAGGTCTATGCGACGCCGTCCGGTGACCCGTTGTGGCCGTTCGTCAATCTCCTGGCTGCCAATGAGCAAGCGGCAACGTTCTCCGAGACTTTCATCGACCAATCCAACAACCATGTGCTCGACCGCTTGGGCGCGGCCGTCAACTATCTCCCGATTTGGCAGTCCAATTGGGAATCGATCGGCGGCGGCGTGCCAAGCTCGGTCGTGCAATTCTCTAGTGGCTTCCAACAAGCCCAATTGCTCGGCAGCCTTCTACGCACACAAACCAACCTGACTTTCGGCACGCAGGATTTTTGCGTCGAGGCATGGCTCAAGCCAAACCTAACCTATAACCCGGCGAGCAAGGTTGTGTTCACCGACAATGCCAATAGCTGGTTTCAGGTTTGGATTGAGATGACTGGTGCGGGTGTTGGTAGCTGGCTGATGCGAACGTCGTGGGGTGCGGGCTGGCAAGGCAACACCCTTTATTTCGGCACGGTCGATCACGATGTTTGGCAGCACATCGCGGTCTACCGTGTTGGCAATTTGTGGTTCGGTGCGAAAAACGGTGCTCCGACTCAAATCATGAATACCGGCGCCGCCGTGAACATCCAAAACGCGAATCAATTCTGCATCGGGGGTGATGTCGGCTACACCGCTCCTTACTTTGGCCGCGCAGCGGGCGTGCGCGTGACCATAGGCAATTCGCGCTACACCGCCGCCAACTTCACGCCACCGCCGGCGCCGATTGAGGTCGGCAATGCCGTGGCGACGCCCGCCGACGACAACATGACGCTGATCGGCATCATCCGCACCAATCAATGGGGCCTAGGGCCGGGCTTTGCCGACTTTCCGAATTTTCGCGGCGTGCGCTCGTGGAACGATCGGCGGGTCGTCGCATTGCGCGGCGACAACATCCCGACCGACGTGTGGTTTGGTCAAGTCGCGCCCGGCCCGCTGGAAATATCGACCGGCAAACGCGTCGGGTGGGTCCAGTGGGCGGATGAAGTGGTTGCGCTGCACTTTCTTGCCGGCGCCTACAATGGAGGAGCGAGTCAAGTCGGCTGGTTCTACGTCAACATTGGTGTTGACAATCCATCGATACAGCTACCGCCCGAGCAATTGGAGTTTCACATTTGGCCTACTTACAGCCAAGGGCGCGAGACCGGCGTGATTTTGGACGATCTGGCCGAAGGCTTTCACGAGGGCATTCCGACATACGGCTCGTGGGGAAACATCGCTTTCCGCTCGTCGCATTCGGGCGCTGCAACAGGCAATCCGCGGATAGAGGGGACGTTGGGCTAATGGCAATCCAGATCAGACGCACAGCGACACCCGACAACCCGCCGACCGATCTAGCGCCGGGTCAATTATCCGTCGAGATGGCAAGCCAACCGCCGCGCTTGTGGTGCGGTGTGCCGGTGACGATCGACCCAAGCGGACGCGTCGAGCTCCTTAGCGGTGGCGGTGGCGGTTGGAACGGCGAAATCATCGGCGGCGAGTTGGTCAAGCAACCAGGTTCGGTAATGTTCCCCGATGGCCGAATAGGCTTTGTCCGCCGACACGGGGCCTACTTCAAGCACAACGGTCAATTGGTGCTGATCCCGGCCGGCTTCGGCATAATCTTTCAAGCGCAGATCACGCCATGAACGCGCCGCAACCACAACAAGGCCAATTCCTGCCGGGTATGATCTACCCGACACAACCGTTGCCGGCGAACACGACCTATCTCGTTTTTGTAACGCTCATCAATTGGTGGCGACTTGCTTTTCTGCCGCTCGTGCCCGGCACGGTTCAACATGGGCCGAGCACTACCGCCGGCAATGAAGGTGTCGAGGTCTACATCGATCCGAGCAGTGTCGTTCACGACGACCACTCGCTGGTCGGCATGGTCAGAACCGACACCGCCGGCATGTTTGTCGATGAACCAAAACGGCGATGGGTGCGCTCGTGGTTCAATCGGCGCCGCGTCGCCATGCGCGGCGATGACCTAAACACAGGAACGACAGCAATTGGGCTCGGCAATCAGCAGCCCGCAATGGGCGAGGTCCTGACCGGCAAGCGCATCGGGTGGCTCAATTGGGCCGACGAGGTTATCTCGCTGCAATTCTACGGTGTCTTTTCAAGCGACGCGGCCTCGCAGGCCGGGTGGTATTTCACCGGCATCGGCCTCGATGACACCACCAACCAAACGCCGGAAAATTTGGAGTTTCATATCTGGCCCGGCTTTCGCCAAGGCCGCACTTGTGCGTGCGTGTTGACTCCGCCCGAAGGTCTCCACGAAGGACTCCCGCTCTTTTCAGCGTGGAATGCCGGCCTGTGGGTCATGCCCGTAAACAGCGGGCAGGCGACAGCGCGAGCACGAATAGAGGGCATGATCGGATGACGCGACTCGGTCCCATGTTCGGACAAGAATTGACAGCCGCCGGGCTCGTCAATGTGCCGCTGTCGTGGACCCAAGACGGCGAGATATTCGGCCGCGAAAATCTCACGCCGGAGCAGAACGCTACGCTCGACGCCGTGATCGCGGCGCACGATCCAACCAAGACGATCGTCCCGACGATCATCTCCGACCGGCAATTTTTCCAGGCGCTTGCCCTCCAAGGTTTGATCAGCGAGCACGATGCGCTCGCGGCGGTCAGAACCGGCACGCTGCCGCCGCCGATGCGCGATTTCGTTGCCGGCATCACTAACCCGCAAGAGCACTTCGCGGTCGAGATGGTGTTGTCGGGCGCAACGCAATTCGAGCGCGGGCATCCCCTGGTCGGCTACCTCGGCCAGGTCCTCGGTTGGAGCGATGCGCAGATCGATGACCTCTGGCGCGTAGGAGCAACCCTATGAGCGGCATTTTTCCTCACTCATGGGACGGCGCCATCCCGCCTAATCCCGACACGCCGGACAACCCGCCGCAAGCGCGCAAGCCTGGCCCGTACACGCAACCGACCGACACCTCGGCGCTGTACTACGGGCTCGGCTGTGACGTGAAAATCCGCGCGCCGGTGCTCAACTCGATCATCTCCGAGCTCGTCTCGGTATTCGAGGCTGCTGGCATCGCCTACCAGGCCGGGCGGCTCAACAACCTGGCGCTTGCCATCTCGATCATCGCGACGCGCGGCTACGCCGCGCCGATCGACGCCGAGGTCGCCGAGCTCAAGAAGGAAGTGGCGGAGCTCAAGCGGCAACTCTCCAACGTGAGACGCGGGAGGCTGGCAGCATGAACGGCAACGGAAACACCCCGCCGACCCCCACACCGGGGCTCACCCCCACACCGGCCGTCAGTCAGCCGACGCCGCCCGCGTCCATGATCAGCGACATCGGCAGATTCAACAACGGCATTTTCCCGCGCGGCTATGATGGAGGCCTGCCCGCAAATCCCTCCCTTCCAAACGACCCCACGCAAGCATTCCTACATCGCAACAAGCTGCCGGCCGACAGTGCCGCGCTTTACTACAGCAACGGCTGCGAGGCCCGCATAAGGCCGCACGTTCTCAATTCGCTGATCAGCGAGATTGCATCGATCGCCGATCGCGCCGGTGTCAGCTATCGTCAATCAAGTCTGCAAAATCTCGAGACCTCGGTGCGCTATTTGATTCAACGCGGCTTGCCGCATGCTGCGATGCTGATCGAGCAAAACCCGTGGTACTTCACGTTTACGCTCGATCCACCGCCGCCGTGCCTGACCGATTTTCTCACCGTGATTTTCGTGCCGCGCATGGCGCCGGACACCGATGTCAATCGCGGCTACGCGCGCATCAACGCCAACGGCCTCGGCTACTATCCGCTTTATCGTTGGGACGGTAACGAGCTCCGCAACGGCGACATGCTCAACCTCAAACCGTTCATAGCGAGCTACTTCAACGGCGCTTGGTACATCCTCGGGCGTATCCCGCCGGAGTTTCGGCCAGGCGGCATCGATCTGTGGGTGCGCACCGATGGCAACGACTCGACCGGCGACGGCGTCAAGAACACACCCGACAGAGCGTTCCGCACGATCACCGGCGCATTCCGCTCGGTCGGCGAGCGCTTCATGGCCACGCCGTTGTTCACGGCGAATATCAAGCTCGGCAATCAGGGCATGTTCGAGGGCGCTTACCTCGGCCCGTTCGGAAGCAACCTAACCATCACCGGCGGCGGCGGCGACGGCGGCGGATGGGGCGGCGGCTCGCGTTGGGACTACCGCATCAGGAGTTTTTTCAGTCCCGGCGAGGATATTTGGCTGTCGCTTGCGTTCTCCGGCTGCAACAGCGTTTCGCTGACCGGCATCACCATGATGATCGATCAGGGGAGCTACAACCAAAGTGCGCTGCTCGTTGGTGCGCGCACGAATTGCTCCTCAACTCAATGCGCTTATGAGGCATGGGCCGGGAATGGCCAGGGCAGATTTCTCGACATTCGCGACAGCGGCATGGGCTTCCTCGAGCAACCTGGCTTTTCCACTTGGTTTCAGGGCAACGGCACGACGCAAGCGTGCGCGATTTCAATTTGGCGCGGCGTGTTCGGCACGCTCGTCGGCCCGGGCGGCACGTTGGTCAGCCTCAATTTCCATAACATGGCGGCTTACCTGACCATGAACCAATTGAGCTCCTGCACGTTCGGCGGTTGGGGCAACAACGCATGGGGCGGCATCACCGGCCTGCAGTATGCCGTTTCGACCAACTCGGTGCTCTACCACAACCTCGGCTTTCCGAGCGGCCCGATACCCGGCACGATCCCGGGCACCTCGGGCCTCGGCGCCGTCGTGGTGCCCGGCTATCCGTAAGAGGTGACCCATGGCAGACGTTCCAGCAAAGCGAGACGAGCCGAAGCCGCCGGCGGAGGAAGGCCGCACCGTGACGCCACGCGTGGAGCCGTGGCAGATCGCTCCGCCTGGTCCGCCTGGCGCCGCGATCGAGCCGCCACCGTGCTCGCCCTCGGGCGTGCCGTTTCAAGTGATGACCGCGCCCGCCGCGGCGCCGCGTTTCGACATGCCGCCGGCGCCACACGAGGGACCGCCGCCGCCGACCCGACCGGAGTGGTTTGTCTACGGTCTCAACCCGCCGACGCAATACAATCTTGGGCCGCTCCGAGCTCCGCTCTACAGGACCGACCCCAATACTTTCATCGGCACGCCGACGCCGCCGGATCAATTGAAGCGGCTCGAGGAGGCATCCGGCTACACTTCACCGGAGGCACGAGGACGCACCAATGGCAACCCGCCCGACGCTCCAAGAAGGTGATCGCGGCCCCGATGTCGTGACGCTGCAGACGTGCCTGCGCATCAGCGCCGATGGCATCTTTGGCAAGAACACCAAAGCCGCGGTGACCAAGTTTCAAAAGGACGAGGACCTCAAGCCCGCCAATGGTATCGTTGACGCGAAAATGTGGGCGGTGCTCGAGGAAATCTACAACCTGCCGCCGCCGGAGCCGCCACCGCAGAGCGGGCTAAGCGCCTCCGAGATTGCAAACATCACCAACCTGGCGCGGGCCTCGGCAATTCAAAAATTCAATTGGCCAGGCCGCGGGATCATGCCGCCCGGGTGCGTGAAGGGCCTGGCCGTTGCCTACGGCTGCGCCTATCGCAAATTCCACGCCAAGCATCCGGCGTTTCTCGAGATGGCGAAATCGAACACTCACAACGCCGACAAGGACGTGATGTCGTGGGAGGCCGGCCGCTTCGACGCGCAAGGCATGAACAACAACACCTCGGGCATCAACACGTTGCGCCATCTCTACGCGTACATCTTTGGGCTATCGATGCGCGAGAGCAGCGGCCGGCACTGCGAGGGCCGCGATATGTCGGCCAATTGGACAAGCGCCGACACGGCCGAGGCGGGACTCCTGCAAACGTCTTGGAATATCCGCGGAGGCTCGGGCAAGCCGACGATCATGCAAGGCTTGTTCGATGAATACGCGCGCGGCGCCGAAGGCTATGCGAACATTTTCAAGGAAGGCGTCTACTGCTCGGCCAACGCTTGGAAAAATTGGGGCACCGGCGCCGGCGTGCAGTATCAAAAGATGAGCAAGGAGCAGCCGATGTTCCACATCGAGGTGACCGCGGTCGGCATGCGCAACCTGCGCAAACATTGGGGGCCGATCAACCGCCGCGACGTGGCCATCAGGAAGGAAGCCAACACGCTCCTCCTCGAGGTCGAGGGAGTGCTGGCGCTGGTAGCATGAGGAAGGATACGAGATGGGCGAGTTAGAACGACAAGGCGAGGACGTGGACACCGAGCAGCGCTCGCTCGGTCACCGTCGCATGATGCGCCAAACGGACGCCGCTGCAGGCACGAGCACGCTGATTGACGACATCAAGGCCAAGACGGCGGAGCTCATAGACATCTGCGACGGGCTAAAGCACGACGACCCGGAGGGCGCGGCGCATGCAATCTTGTTCTACGAGATTGCCGAGCTCCTGGCGGTGAAGGCGGCGACGACATGAGCCCCGGCGTGACCGAGGAAGCCGGCCAAACGGCGCGCACCGCACTCGACGTTTTCCGCGAGCAGCCGTTCATGCTCGCAATGGTCCTGATCAACATCGCGCTACTCGGCTATCTCTATTACGAAAGCGTACAGGCGCACGAGGATCGCAGACGCGAAATTGAGCTCCTATACGACAATCGCAAGTTTGTCGGCGACTTGCTCGCGCGCTGCAATCTGCCGACACCGCCGCCACTACCCAACAGATAGGGAGGCAACATGTTCGGCAATCTGTTCGGCGGCCCGCCTGCAGCTTACAGCAAAGCAATCGTGTCGGTGATCATGTCGGCGTTGCTGATCTTGGAAACATTTTTCGGCTTCACGGTCGAGGGGCTAGACGAGCGTTGGATCACGACGGCGCTCGCGCTGCTGTGGCCGATGCTCGTGTTGTTGGTCCCAAACAGGACGTGAAGCCATGGCTAAGAAGGTAAAGCAAGCACAGTCCGGTGCGACCTATCGCAAGCTGCCGATCACGCAACAACTCCTCAACATCTTGGAGTATGGCGCGCGCCAGGCGGACGTTGCAGTCAAGGTTATCTCGGGCGGTCAAAAGCACATCCCGGGCGCAGCCGGCAGGAGCATCAAGGGCGTGCGCACCGGGTCCGCGCGCCACGACATCCGCGCCGGCAAGATGGGCGCGGCCGATGTCATCCTCTATGACGGCGAGCGCAAGCTCGACCTGCGCAAGGCCGCTGATGCCTCGCGCATGGGGATATTCACCGAGGCTTGCGTTGCCGCTGGTGCGGTCGGCGTCGGCGCCGGCCTCGGCTACATGGGACCACACACGATCCACGTTGGCGGCGGCAGCGCGGCGACGTGGGGCGCGGGCAAGGGCAAGAAGATCGCGGATTTTATCCCCGGCGCGCACAAGCGCGGGATGCAGCGACTTAAGGGCGGCCAGGAAGTGAAGGCCGCGCAAGCCTGATGGAGGTGGTGCCATGACGCTCGCACTCTGCTTTTGGATTCTGATGCTGATCTGGCTCGTGTTCGGGCTCGCGTGGCATTTCGGTTACGTCGTCGGCCCCTATGCCGTTGGCGGCAGCAACTTGCTCCTGTTTATCTTGTTCCTGCTGCTCGGGTGGGCAGTCTTTGGGCCGCCGCTGCACCGCTGACATGCCAAAGCTCTCGGTCGAGAACGCGTTCATTTACGCTTTCGTGGTGCTGTGCATCGCGCTGATTGTCGCCGCCATCATCGGCAAGCTTTCCGGCAGATGGGAGGAGCAACCATGGCCAGGGCCATCGCCATCTCGAGCGCCCACGGGAAATTTGTACGCGGCGCCAAGTCCTACCTCGATGAGGTCGATGAGAGTCGACGGGTCTGCAACAAGGTGGCGAGCTATCTGCGCGCAGCCGGCGTGACCGTCAGAGGGCCATTCGATGACGACGTTTCGCGGAACGTCTCGGCCAACCTCAACGCCATCGTAAATTGGCACAACCGGCAAAGCCGGTCGCTCGATGTCTCGATTCACTTCAACGCGTTCCAGAAAACGAGCAACCCGCGTGGCGTCGAATGCCTGCACAAGACGCAACCCGCTCTCGCCAAGCATGTGGCCGCCGGCGTCGCCTACAATTCACCGCTGCTAGACCGGGGGCCAAAGCACCGGACAAATTTGCGGTTCCTCAACTCGACGGCAAAGCCCGCGATTTTGGTGGAGGTTTGTTTCGTTGATTCGCGTGCCGATGCTACAGCCTACAATGAGGCGTTCAATAAGATTTGCAAGGCAATCGCCGACGCCATCGTCTAAGTGACTCGACTCGAGTCGCTTATGGCCGGCACTCCGGCGGCGACTTGCCCTGGTCGAGGCACTGCTTTTGCTTCCACTCGAGGTCTTGGCGGTGCGGGTCCGTGCGCAGCGGATACGAGCAGCCGA
>Ga0126383_10000913_pt1 | contig 17399 bp, 10 predicted proteins | sample PanSoiMetPlot_35_FD_96882 | JGI IMG/M metagenome (GOLD analysis project Ga0126383, IMG submission 96882) | Tropical forest soil microbial communities from Panama - MetaG Plot_35 | ecosystem: Environmental > Terrestrial > Soil > Tropical forest > Bulk soil | place: Panama | collected 2016-02-17
CACCAAATATGCCGGCGAGATCATCGGCGATCCGTTCGGTTATCCGTTGCGGCTTCGCACCTCGACCAAGCTCGGCTACAAGAACGCGAAATGGATCAGGGCGATCGAAGTGTCGAACGATTTCCGTGAGACCTATTGGAGCGAGCGCGGTTTTAACTGGTATGCGGGGATTTGATCTTGAAATCGCCGGAACAAGGCGGGTGATGACGATTCATCTCCTCACATATATCCGCCAGCGGCCGTCGCGCGTTTCGGCGAGTCGATAATCGTTGCTGGCCGCGAACGGATCGTTGGCCCAGGCGCCGTCCTGCGGCACCACGACGACAACATCGCAGCCATACTTGGTGGCGAACTCACGGGCATCCGCGGGCATTGCCCGGCCGGCGAAGACGCGAATGAATTGGTCATTGATGGCGTTACGGCGTTCTGGCGAAAGCGCTGCAAACGGGATCGCGAGTTCAAGGCCGGCAAAGCAGGAGCTGCGGTCAGCAAGGAGCGCCCACGACATGTTGGCCGGCCACGGCGTCAAATCCGCCAGGAACAGCGGATTATTCGCGACCCGCGCGTCGGCGGCAGCGTGGCGCCGCACTGCGGTCCATAGTTCCGGCGCTTGCGCGAACACTGCTGCGTCGGGAGCGGCGTTGCCGCGCCAATTAGCGCCGATCATCATGGCGGCGTCGGGTAGGCTGAGCAGGAGCCCGCCGAAGGCAAAGGCCGCGATCGCGGCGCGCAATCCGCGCTGCGGCGCCGCCAGCATTCCCGTCGCTGCGAACGCGATCAGGATCATGGCGGCAGGCAAGACGGCGCGTAAGCCGAGGTCGTTGTTGTCACCGAGCCGGCTCACCAGCAACCAGGATATCGCGAGCGCAACTGCAGCGAGCACGCCGAGCACCTTTGCCGCCGTCCGTTCTGGGATCGGCGCGGAGGTCCGCAATAGGGCCGCAAGCGCAAGCACGCCGGCGATGAAGGTCGCGGGAAATTCCAACGGCAGAAGAATCAACCAAAAAGCCGCCAGGTCGAGGACGCGGCGCAAGGTTTGCGGAAACTTCTCGCCCAGCACCTCGAAGTGATCAATACCGATAGCGTCGCCACGCGCGGCGACCAGAGCAAACTGATCGCGAATGAACGGCGCGGCGAGACCGAGCGCGAGCATGGCGGCGAGCGCCATACCGAGGATTGCGCTGACTCTCCGTTTTCGCTCGACCAGGCCGAGGAAGAGCGGCGTCGAGGCCAAAGCGGCAATCGCAAACGTCACGCCGCCGACAAAGGCCGAGCTTTCGAAGCTTGCCGCGACGACGAGCGCCAGCGTCAAGACGTAGCCGAACCTCGGCCGCTGCGCGTAATGCAGGAGCAGCAGCATCGAGACGATCGCACCGGACGCGGCCATGAGATGCTGCGGCACCCAGGCCGACTGGAACAGCCATCCGGCGAAACCGTTCGGCCGCTGTAACACCGGTTCAAACTCGTAACTGCCGAAGAAGAAACTCAACAGCTCGCGCAAAGAGGCGCTCGCCGCCAGCGCGACGACCACGATCGCGGCGCCGGCGCGCCGGCTGAGCCACACGGCAACCGCCATCATCAAGGTTAGCGAAGCAAAGGCGGTGAACCAGGTTAGGCCGATATCGGCCTCCCAGCCGCGCACGGATAGCGGCAGCGCGAGCTCCGCCGCACTGAAATGCCAGAGGTAATAATAGATGAGGTGTCCGGCGGCGGAGCCGGTCTCGGCCAAGACGGGATTCAAGACCGGATTGACCGGCGGCAGCCCTTGCCGCGTCATTGCGTCGATGATGGCGATCTTGGAATGATCGAAAATCGGGGCGGCGAGATGTACGCCGGTCGGCGAAATCTTTGGCAACAGTGCCAAAGCAGGAGCAAGCGCCAGGATGGCCGCCGCGGTGGAGGCCGCCGCCAGCCACCACGGCTTTAAATCGGCCCGCGGTCCCGACAGTGCCGACGGCCGTGACAGGCCAATACCCGCGAGCACAAGACCGAGCGCCGCCAGAGCGATCACCGCGAGCGCCGAAAATCCGACCAACCTTAAGATCGGCAGCGTCGCCGCGCTGAACAGCGACCAGCCGAGGATCGGCGCGGCGCCGAGCGCCAGCACCCGCGATAACAAGTGCCGCGCGATGGCGTAGCCAAGCACGCTCCAGAATGCCGTTCCGAGCAACGCGCAAAGCACAGCATTGATCGGAGATGCCATAGCGGATCGGACTTGCGCGAGTGGGCGGCGCTTAAACGATCATGCCGCCTTCATCAGCGATTGCACTTTCGGCCAGGGATCAGGTGCGAGATTGCGGAACGGCGACCAATCGAGCTCCGTCATCCGATCGATGACTGTGGCTTTGACTGATAGCCGCTCACGCATGCGCGCCCACCAACCGCCAATCGCCGGATAACGGGCCCACATGCCGGCCAGCTTCAAAAGCTCCAGGCGCAAGATATAGGGAATGACCGCGCAGTCGGCATTGGAAAAGGCATCGCCGGCAAGATAGCGGGCGTTTTGCAGCGACTCGGCCATCCACAAGAGCAATTTCTCGTGCTGCGCGATCGCGTCAATGACAAATTCAGAATTGAGCCCGTGCTTGATGACGCTGCGCTTATATTCGGCGCGGCGTTGGATCGGCGTCTTGTTGATCTCAGCAAGCCAGGCCTCGCGCGGCATTTTCAGAAAATTCGGCCGGAACGCCGTGGCGAAGGTCAGGATCATGCAGGAATTGTGCACGTATTCGTCGATCAGCTTGTTGTAGAGCCGCACGCGATGGCGAAGCTGCGGCTCGCGGGGCATCAACGGCGGTTCCGGGAAGGCATCGTCGAGATAATACAGAATGAGCGAGGACTCGATGATCGGCTTGCCCTCGTGCACCAGCGTCGGCACTACGCCATTGGGATTGAGCTTGCGATAGGCCGGATCGTGCTGATCGCCGCGCAGCGTCAGCAAGTGCTCCTTAACCTCAAGGCGCTTTTCGTGAAGCGCGATCCGTACCTTTTGGGCACAGACCGAATTGATGTTGTTGTAATGTTCGAGCACGCCGCCCTCCCGAATATTGTTAGCGTTCGCTTGCGATGGCGATGCATTTGATCCTGGTCTGGCTGGTAGCGGGAGTCGAATAATTCATTTGTGATCCGAAGTTCAATACGCCTCATCGGCGTAGATCGGATCGACGGAGCCGCGCCACGGGCCGTGGAATTTGTCGAGCAGCTCTTGCGCCGGCGCGGTCTTGCGGTCGAGCCGCGTTTCGAGCACGTAGAGATAGCGCGTCTCGTCTTTGCCGCCTAGATCACACCGGTTGCGCCGCTTCAGCCCGGCGCGGGCGAGAGCAAGTACTTCCACGGCGATTTCGAGCACGGTGCGGCCGCGGACCATCGCCGCCAATGCCAGTTTCGGCACCGCGTCGCGCAGAGATTGCCGATCCTCGGTGCTCCAACCCTTCACCAGATCCCAGGCGGCATCGAGGGAAGCGTCATCATAAAGCAGCCCGGCCCATAGCGCCGGCACCGCCAGCAAGTTCGGCAGCGTGCCGGAATCGGCGCCGCGCATTTCCAGGTATCGCTTGAGCCGCACTTCCGGAAAGATCGTGCTTAAATGATTGGCCCAATCGGAAATCGTTGCGCGCGTTCCCGGCAGCGCGCTCAATTTTCCCACCAGCAAATCGCGGAACGATTGTCCGGCAACGTCGATGTAGTCGTCGCCGCGCTTAATGAAATACATCGGCACGTCGAGTGCATAATCAACCCAGCGCTCAAACCCCATACCGGGCTCGAACACCCAGGGCAGCATACCGGCGCGGTCATTATCGGTGTCGCGCCAGATTTCCGAACGGAACGACAGATAACCGTTGGGCTTGCCCTCGGTAAACGGCGAGTTGGCGAACAAGGCGGTCGCCACCGGCTGCAGCGCGATCGACACCCGCAGCTTCCTCACCATGTCGGCTTCCGAGGCGAAGTCGAGATTGGTCTGCACCGTGCAGGTGCGGTACATCATATCGAGCCCGAGCGTGCCGACTTTCGGCATGTAGGCGGTCATGATCTTGTAGCGGCCCTTTGGCATTTTCGGCATTTCGGCGCGCGTCCAGGTCGGCGTCATGCCGATGCCGAGAAAACCGATACGTAGCGGGCGGGCGACTTCGCGCACCTGCGCCAGATGCGCCATCAGCTCGCTCGAGGTCTGATGCACGCTCTCAAGCTGCGCGCCTGATAGCTCGAACTGGCCGCCGGGTTCGAGCGAGATGGCGCCGCCGCCGGTGACGTCGAACAGGCCGATGATGTTCGGCCCTTCCATGATCGGCTCCCAGCCGAGCAGATGCTGCATGCCCTCAAGCAGCGCACGGATGCCGCGCGGGCCCTCGTAGGGCACCGGATCATGACCTTGCAGCGTGAAGGCGAATTTCTCGTGCTCGGTGCCGATTCGGAATTGCGATTTGGGTTTGACGCCTTGCGCGAGCCAATGCACTAGGTCATCGCGCCGCTCAATCGAGGTAAGGTCGACTTGATCACGCGCCATGCCTGACCCTGCGATCGGCCGCAGCCCGACGCGCGGCGCATTCGGCTACGCATTGCGCCATCATGGAGTTACGCGACGGCCTTACTTGCTGGCGCGAAGCGGCCATAAAACATCTCGCCCTTCTTCGCCATGTCGATGAGAAGCTTCGACGGCTTGAATCGCTCCCCGCAAGCTTTTGCGAGATCGTTGCACATTTGGACAAAATTCTTCACGCCCATGCCGTCAATGTAAGAAATGGTTCCACCGGTAAAAGGTGCAAAACCGAAGCCGAGGATGGAACCGACATCGGCCTCGCGCACGTCGGTGACAACCTTTTCTTCGATGCAGCGCGCCGATTCGAGGGCCTGAATGCCAAGAAGCCGGCGTTTGAGCATGGCGATGTCGATATCGTCGACGTTGAGCTGGTTTGGTTGCAGATCGGCGAGCCCGGGCCATAAACGCTTCGGCGCGCTTTGCGGATAATCGTAAAATCCCTTGCCGTTTTTGCGGCCGAACCGCGAGCGCTTCTCAACCATCTCTGCCAACAGCGCCCTTTGTTTGGGATCGATCGCCGCCGGGCCGAGATCGGCCTCGGTGGCCTTGAGAATTTTCCACGCGAGATCGACCGCCACTTCATCGGTAAGCGAGAGCGGACCGACCGGCATACCGGCCATGCGCGCGACATTCTCGATCAAAGCCGGCGGGACGCCCTCGGTCAGCATCAGATGACCCTCGCGCAGGAAAGTGCCGACGACGCGCGAGGCATAGAAGCCGCGCGAATCGTTCACCACGATCGGCGTCTTGCGGATAGCGCGGGCGAAATCGAGGGCCATCGCCAGCGCGGCGTCGCCGGTTTCCTTGCCCATGATGATTTCGACCAGCATCATCCGCTCGACCGGCGAGAAGAAGTGGATGCCGATAAAGCGCGCGCGGTCCTTGAAAGCTGCCGCCAGCGATGTGATCGGCAGCGTCGAAGTGTTGGAGCCGAAGATCGCCTGTTCGCCAAGCACGTTCTGGGTGCGCGAAATCACTTCCTCTTTGATCTTGCGGTCTTCGAACACGGCCTCGATGACGAGATCGCAATCTTTCAGCTCGACGAAATCGGCCGTTGCGCTGATGCGCGCGAGCAAAGCATCGCGATCGGCGGTGGTGGCGCGGCCGCGATTGATCTGATCAGTCACCAGTTTGTGCGAATGCGCCTTACCCTTTTCGGCGAGCTCCGGATCGCGATCGATCAACACGACGTTTAGTCCAGCCAAGGCGCTGACATAGGCAATCGCGCCGCCCATGAAACCGGCGCCGATCACGCCGATCTTTTTCAGTTGATTGACGGGCACATTGGCCGGCCGCCGCGCCCCTTTATTCAGCTCCTGCATGGAGACGAACAGGGTGCGGATCATCGCCCCGGCTTCCGGCGAGCGGAGGATTTTCGCAAACCAGCGCGACTCGACCCGCAGCGCCTGGTCCATCGGCAGCTGCAAACCCTCGTAGACCACCTGAAGGATGGCGCGCGCCGCCGGATAATTGTCGTAGGTCTCGCGGCGATAGATGGCATTGGCCGGCGTGAACACCATAATCCCGGCCTTGGAGTAGACCGGGCCGCCGGGCAGTTTGAAGCCTTCCACGTCCCATGGCGCCTTGGCGCTGCCGCCTGCCTTGATCCACTCCTTCGCCGTCTTGACAAGATCGGCTTTCGGCACCACGGCGTCGACGAGCTTCATCGCCTTAGCGCGCGTAAGCTGCACCTGATCGCCCTTGAGCAGAAACTGCAGCGCATCCGACGGCGGCATCATCCGTGCGATCCGCTGCGTGCCGCCGGCGCCCGGAATCAATCCGACTTTGACCTCCGGCTGGCCGACGCGCGTGCGCGGATTGTCGGTAGCGATCCGGCGATGGCAGGCCAGCGCCAGTTCGAAACCGCCGCCGAGCGCCGTGCCATTGATGGCGGCCACCCAAGGCTTGCCGCAGGTCTCGATGCGCCGGCACAGCACCGACCATCGTCGGCTTTCCTCGAAGAAGCGCATCATCGCCGCTTCCTCGCCTTCCGACGCGGCAAGCTCGGCAAAGGCGCGGCTCAAGCTTTCCAGCATCGTGAGATCGGCGCCGGCGCAGAATGCATCCTTGCCCGAGGTGATGACGACGCCTTTCACCGCGGCGTCAGCGGTCGTTTGATCGATAATGGCCGAGAGCTCGTCCATTACCTTTGCGTCAATGACGTTCATGCTGCGACCGGGCGAGTCCCAGGTCACAGTTGCGATGCCGTCACCGTCGTTCTCGATATTGAAATTGCTAAAGCTCATCGTCGTCGCTCATCCATAGGGATCGCCGTTCCTGCGCGTGAAACGCCAGCCGTTATCGTCGCGCACGGCGACCAGGTCGACATCCGAATATTCGACGCGCTCGCGCTTGGAGCGCGAGCCGATTTCGAGATACACCGCGTCGGTAGTGGTCCGATTCACCAGGTGGTGACCGTTGCCGGTATTGGCTTTAAAGCCGGCGGCGTCACCGGATTTGAGCAGCGTTTCGCCGCCGTCCTCGACCAAGACCACCTCGCCCTCGAGGACGAAGACGAGCTCGTCCTCGTTGGCATGCCAATGCCGCAGCGCCGAGGCGGCGCCGGGATGAAGCGTCGTCAGATTGACGCCGAATTGACTGAGCCCGGCGGCGTTGCCGAGCCGCCGGCGCTCGCGGCCGTATACCACCCGATCGAACGGCGGCGGATAAGGCGTCCTGGTGTCGATCGGCAGCGCTTCGATATCGAGCTTGGGCATTGTTCAGATCCTGGCTCATACCCGCTCGATGATGGTCGCGGTGCCCATGCCGGCGCCGATGCAGAGCGTGACCAAGCCGGTCGCGGCATTGCACCGTTCCATCTCGTCGACCAGCGTGCCGAGAATCATCGCTCCGGTAGCGCCGAGCGGATGACCGAGGGCGATGGCGCCGCCATTGACGTTGACGTTGGAGCTGTCGAGCGCGAACGCCTGCATAAAGCGCAGCACGACGGACGCAAACGCTTCGTTGATCTCGATCAGATCGATATCGGAAAGCTGCATTCCTGCGGCTTTGAGCACTTTCTTGGTGACGTCGATGGGCCCGGTCAGCATCAAAGCCGGGTCGGAGCCGATATTGGCGAAGGCGCGCACGCGCGCACGCGGCTTCCAGCCGATCTTGTCACCGGCCTCCTTATTGCCGACCAGTACCGCGGCGGCGCCATCGACGATGCCCGACGAATTGCCGGCATGATGAACGTGATTGACGAATTCGACTTCGGGATGAGCCTGAATAGCGACCGCATCGAAGCCGCCGAGTTCGCCGATCTGCGCAAATGACGGCTGCAGGGCGGCGAGCGACTGCATCGTCGTGCCTGGCCGCATATGCTCGTCCTTGGCGAGGATCGTCAGTCCATTGACGTCTTTGACCAGCACGACGGAGCGGGAAAAACGGCCGTCGTCCCAAGCCGCCGCTGCCCGCTTCTGGCTTTCGACCGCATAGGCGTCGACGTCGTCGCGCGAGAACCCGTATTTGGTGGCGATCAGATCGGCGGAAACCCCTTGCGGCAGGAAATAATGCGCAACCGCGATCGATGGATCGATCGACCAGGCGCCGCCAGCCGAACCGATGCCGACACGGCTCATCGATTCGACGCCGCCGCCGACCGCGAGTTTTTGCTGACCGGACATGATCTGCGCGGCGGCGAAATTCACCGCGTCGAGCCCTGACGCGCAAAAGCGATTGATCTGCACGCCGGCGACGGTATCACCATAGCCGGCCACCAAGGCCGCGGTGCGCGCGATGTCGGCGGCGGCCTCGCCGACCGGATCGACGACACCCATGACCACGTCATCGACCAGCGTGGTGTCAAGATTGTTGCGGCTCTTGATTGCGCCAAGCGCCTGGCTTGCCAGATTAAGCGCGGTGACCTCGTGCAATGCGCCGTCGACTTTGCCGCGGCCGCGCGGCGTGCGCACGTGATCGTAGATGAAAGCGTCGGGCATCGGAATTTCTCCTATACCTGGTCCGGTGCAGGGCGGCGAGGATCGCTAAAATGCTTCCATGGGCAGCGCCATCGTGCTTGCCGCGCCGGCCTTGATGCGGGCGAGATGGGTGGCCGTAGCCGGCAACATGCGCTCCATGAAAAAGCGGCCGGTGGCCAAGCGTTGTGCCATCCGGTCGGTCGCACCGTCACCTCCAGCTCCGGTTTTTGCTTTGGCTGCCTCGGCGATCAGGCACCACATATAGCCGAGCGCGACCAAGCCGAAGAGATGCATATAGTCTGTCGCGCCGGCTCCGGCATTATCGGGATTGCCGAGCGCGTTCTGCAAAAACCACATGGTTGCCTGTTGTAAATCGCCCAATGCCTGGCTGACCGGCTTGACATAGGGCGCCATCGCCGGATCGCCGCCGCGGTCCTTGGCGTAAGCGGCGAGTTCGGCGAAAAACGCCTGCAGTGCGCGGCCGCCGTCCTTGGGCAGCTTGCGGCCGACCAGATCGAGCGCCTGCACGCCGTTGGTGCCCTCGTAGAGCATCGCGATCCGCGCATCGCGCACGAACTGCTCGATGCCGTGCTCGGCGATGTAGCCGTGACCGCCATAGATCTGCTGTGCCAAGACCGCATTGGCAAAGCCGCCATCGGTGAGCACGCCTTTGATCACGGGCGTGAGCAGCGCCAGATGATCTTCCGCCGTCTGCTTTTCTTTGGCATCGGCGGCTCGCTGCGCGATGTCGCTTTTGAGTGCCGTCCACACCACCAGCGCGCGGGCGGCTTCGTTGAACGCGCGCATGCTCATCAGCATGCGGCGCACGTCGGGGTGTACGATAATCGGATCGGCGGCCTTGTCCGGAAATTTTGCGCCGGTCAGCGCCCGGCCGGCGAGCCGCTCCTTGGCGTAGGCGGCGGCATTCTGATAGGCGACTTCCGACATCGCTAGGCCCTGCACGCCGACGCCAAGGCGCGCCTCGTTCATCATCGTGAACATCGCCTGCAAGCCGCGATTGGCCTCGGCTACCAGCCAGCCGGTGGCGCCGTCATAATTCATCACGCAAGTGGCGTTGCCATGAATGCCCATCTTTTCTTCGATCGAACCGCAGGATACGGCGTTGCGCGCACCCACGCCGCCATTCGCCGCTGGCAGAAATTTCGGCACGATGAAGAGCGACAGGCCGCGCGTGCCCGCCGGCGCGCCATCGATCCGCGCCAGCACCAGATGCACGATGTTTTCCGCCAGATCGTGCTCGCCGGCGGAGATGAAAATCTTGGTGCCCGTGACCTTGTAGCTGCCGTCGCTCTGAGCCACCGCGCGCGTGCGCACCAGGCCGAGATCGGTGCCGCATTGCGGCTCAGTGAGGTTCATCGTGCCGGCCCATTGGCCGGAAACGAGCTTCGGCAGATAGAGGTTTTTCAGTTGCGGCGAGCCGTGCACCGCGATGGCGGCGGCAGCGCCTTCGGTGAGCGCCGCGTACATGCCAAACGCCATATTCGCGGATGAGAAAAATTCGCTGACCGCCTGATTGATGACAATCGGCAGGCCCTGCCCGCCAAATTCGGTCGGGGCCGAGACACCGATCCAGCCGCCTTCGGTGAGCTTTTTATAGGCCTCCCTAAAACCGCTCGGGGTGGTGACGCTGCCATCAGGATTGCGGCGGCAGCCTTCCTTGTCGCCGACACGATTAAGCGGCGCCAGCACCGCTTCGGAAAATTTCGCTGCTTCCGCGAGCACCGCCTCGACAACGTCCGGCGTCGCTTCGGCAAAACCGGGCAAATTGTTGTAGCGGTCGAGACGAAACACCTCGCGCAACAGGAATGTCACTTCCTCGACCGGAGCTTTGTAGACCGGCATCAGTGCCTCTGGCGGATTTGCGGTTGTCCCTTAGGCCACCTACAGCCTGACCTGGTGGGCATCGGGGCTCAGCTGCAGCCGAACCCTAGCCGATTTACCTCCCTGCTACGACGGTGAAATGGCGAGGCCGAACCGTGGCTTGCTGGCCGCCGCGGCCCTCCGTGGCGGGCCGAAATTAACCGCTTGTTTACAGTAATTCCGGAAAAGTTCGTGGAGGACAGAAGACCGCGCCCTCCGCTTTGCTGTCGAGCGGGCTTCGGTAGAGACCAGGGCGATCCACGTTGCTCCCGAAGTGGTTTTGCGCCTGATGAAATCCGGCGGTCCGTGGAATCTCAGAGGCCTTCGTCCCGACAGCGTGGCAGCGGCCCGCGAGGCCGCACGGCGATCCGGCGTCTCGGTCGGCGAGTGGCTCAACGAACTGATCGAACAGAGCGACGATTACGGCGCCGCGCTAAGTCCCGCCGATGAATCCGGCGCGCAGGACTATGTCTGGCTTGAGGAAGGGAGCCCGGACGATTACCGCCATCGCGGCCGACCGCGCCCGCCGCAGCGCGATTATGAATACGACAGAGCTGCGTGGCGGGAGTCGGTGCTGGCGCGCGAACAACTCAGGGAGGTCCATGCCCGGCTCGATCGGCTAACCAATCAGCTTGAGCAACTCGTCCGCGACAGGGCGTCCCTGCGGGGTGCGCCGATTCGGCCGCCGCACCGGACTTGGCCGAGTAGCGACGAGATTGGCGCCGATCAGCAGTCTGCCGATGTCCCTGACGAGGCTATTTCCGAGGGCTCGCAGCAGCCGGATTTGCCGTCGCCCAAAGCCACGCCGCCGCTTGCGGCCGACGGCAGCGAACCCGAACAGCCGTTGGAATTTCCGGAGCTTGAGGAACAATTGCGCCACATCACGGCGCAGATCGAATCACTGCGGTCGGTCGGCCTCGACAAAGTCATCGGCACCTTGCGCAGCGATCTTGCCGACATCAGGCGCCAGCTCACGGAAGCGCTGCCGCGCCAAGCGGTCGAGTCGCTCTGCGTCGAGGTCGAGGCTTTGGCGCGGCGTATTGATCGTTCCCGCGAGTGGACCGGGGAGCCGGACGCGTTCGCCGGAATCGAGCGCGGACTGGCCCAGATTCGCGACGCATTGCGCGGCATGACCACCGCGGAACACCTGGTCGGCTTCGATGAAGCGCTCAGGGCGCTGGCGCAAAAGCTTGACTTGATCATCGCCAGGGAAGATCCGGCGGCTTTGCGGCAGCTTGAAACCGCGATCGGCGCGTTGCGCGGCGTCGTCTCGCACGTCGCCTCGAACGATGCGCTCAGCAAGGTGGCCGAGGACGTGCGCAGCCTCGCCGCCAAGATCGATACCCTTGCCAAAGGCGCAGCCAGCGGCCAGGCCGTTTCGGCGCTCGGAACCCGCATCGATAACCTCACCGATGCGATCAACGCCTCGGCCGAGGTGGCCGCGCCGCGCGGCCTTGAGAACCTTCTGTCCGAGACCATGAAGAAGCTCGAATCGGTTCGGCTCACGACCGATCCGTCGGCATTCAAGCGCCTCGAGGAGCGAATCGCGCAGCTGATCGGCCGGCTCGACGCATCGGATGCGAAGCTCGGCAATATGGCCGCGGTCGAGCGCGGCGTCACCGATTTGCTCGCGCATGTCGAGCAGCTCCGCGGCGCCGAGGGCGCGCCCGCAACAGGCACAAGTCCGCGGCCCGCAGTCGCCGCGATTGCGCGCGACGTCGCCGAAATCAAGCGCACCGAACAGCGCACCCAGGACTCGCTCGAGGCCGTTCATGGCACCGTCGAACAGGTGGTCGGCCGTCTGGCGATGATCGAAAGTGACATTCACGACGTCGCCTTGCGTGCGCCGCGCAGCCAAATCTCGGCGCAACCAGCCGCCGCCGACAAAACCCAGCCGGCAGCCGCTTCAGCGCCGCCGCCCGGCGCACCCACCGCGCCGGCAGAGCCGATCGGCCCGGCTGAGCGCCAAGATTTCATCGCTGCGGCGCGGCGCGCCACTCAAGCCGCCACCGTGTCAGCAAGTAACGACGAAATGCCTTCTAGATCGCGGCGCCGGCGGCGCTCGCGGCGCGATGGCAGCGGCGAACTGCGGGAGAGCAAGCTTTGGGGTATGCACAAACTTTTGGTGGCGGCAGCCATCGTGCTCGTCACCGTCGGCTGTTTGCAGGTCGCATTGCATATCTTTGAAGACAGCCGGCCCCTCGCCGACGCATCGGCGCCGTGGCAACGTCCAGCGGAGCCGACCGCTCGCCCTCAGATCAATCCGAACGCGCCGCAGCCGCAGAGCGGATCGGCGCAGCCGGTCGGCAACGCCGAACCGTCGCCGGCAACTACACCGGGACCAACACCACTGATCGCGCCGGCGTCGAGCGCGGCGGACGTCGTCCCCGGCGCCGGCGGAAAACCATCACAAAATTCCCCGGCCGAGCCGGCACCGACAAGGGACACCGCAGCACAGCCGCCGGTGGCGCCGAGCGCCGCAACGCCGATCGCCCCGACAATCACGGCCCCAAATAGCACGGCCCCAAATAGTGCAGCCCCAAATAGTGCAGCCCCAAGTAGGACGGTTCCAAGCGCCGCGCCGGGTCTGACGCCCGCGCCGCCGACACACGCAGCGAAGTCGCCTTCGCAATCCCCATTGTCCAACGCCGCCGATCCCACCGGTTCGTTGCCGGCACGCCCGATGTCCTCCGCGTCGGCACCACCGTCGCCGCCAAATGGCGCGGCCATGAACTCTCCCGAGCTCGCAATCGATACCTTGCCGCCCGCGATCGGCGGACCGGCACTGCGCACCGCCGCAATCGCCGGCGACATGTCGGCGCAATACGAAATTGCGGTGCGCTTCGGCGAGGGCCGCGGCGTTCCGCGCGACGAACGGCAGGCGGCCCATTGGCTCGAAATCGCGGCAAAGCAGGGGCTGGCGCCGGCGCAATTCCGCCTCGGCGGCTATTATGAAAGAGGCATCGGCGTGAAGAAGGACCTCGCCGCTGCGCGCGACCTTTATCTCGCGGCCGCCGCGAAGGGCAATGGCAAGGCGATGCACAATCTGGCCGTGCTCTACGCTGACGGCATCAATGGGCGGAGCGACTACCACACCGCCGCACTGTGGTTCCGCAAGGCTGCCGATCGCGGCATCACCGATAGCCAATACAATCTTGCAATTCTCTACGCCCGCGGCAGCGGCGAGCCGCAGAATTATGCCGAAGCCTACAAGTGGTTTGCGCTTGCCGCGAAACAGGGCGATGCCGAAGCTGCGAACAAGCGCGACGACATTGCGGCGCAACTCGACGAAGCGACGCTGGCGGCCGCAGAACTCGTCGTCAAAAACTGGAAACCAGAGCCGCAGCCGGACGAGGCCATCAAAGCCAAAACGCCACCGGGGGGCTGGGACGCTGTCATACAGCAGCCCAAGCCGAAACCGCGGACGAAAAACGCAAATCTCGCCGGATCGGATTCAAATACCTATTAATCCGCGATGCAGCGCGCAGCCGGAATAGCGTAAAGCCGTCCGGCGCCGAGCAAATGCGCGGTAAACGACAGCGCCCCGAACAGCGCGACGAAGGCGCGGTCGCGAATGTTGAGCCCGCCGGCATAGGCGCCAAATGCCGGCATCACCATCCGCTTCGCATCGGCGGCGAAGCAGCGCCGCGCCACACCGCGGCTGCGCTGCGCGATCCGCGCGCTCGGATGCAAATGCCCTGCGATCTCGCCGTCAATGCCATGCGGCGAAGGCTCATGGCGGAACGTCAGCGGCCCGATCGCGAGCTCCGCGGCCACACCGCCGCCAATGCCCTGCGGCGGATCGGGATCGTGGTTGCCGGCGAGCCAGAGCCAGTCACGGCCGCGCAGCAAGGCAGCGAGCGACGCGCGTGAAACGTCCGGCATGCGCGCCGGACCGCCGCCGTCATGAAAGCTGTCGCCCAAAGCCACGACCAGAGCGGGGCGGTAATATTCGATCAGCCTGGCCAATCGCGCCAGGGTGGCCGTGGTGTCGTAGGGCGGCAACAGCACGCCGCGCGCCGCAAAGGCCGAGCCCTTCTCCAGATGCAAATCGGCGACCGCGAGCAACCTCTGTTCCGGCCAATAAAGCGCGCCCGCCGAATCGGCGACGAGCGTCGCGCCGGCGATCGCTATCTCATGCGCGGCGCGCCCGCGCGCCGGCCGAAATCTCGGAACCTGATCACCGGGATCATGAGCGGCTGAACGCGGAGCGCTCATTGCATGGCTTCCTTCACCAGTTCGGCCTCGGTCTCGGCAAGGAGATCATCGGCGGCCTCGCCATAGACCTGTTCACGACCGATCTCCAGCATCACCGGAACCGCGAGCGGAGAGACATGATCGAGCGCCTTATGCACGATTCGGCCCCTGATGCGCGAGAGCATCTCACCGAGCCGGCGCACGTCGAGAAGTCCAGCCGCGGCATCGGCGCGGGCGGCGCGCAATAGCACGTGATCCGGCTGATGGCTGCGCAGCACGTCGTAGACCAGGTCGGTCGAAATCGTCAGCTGGCGGCGCGATTTTTCCTGGCCCGGGAAACGCCGTTCGATCAAGCCGGCGATGATCGCGCAATTGCGGAAGGTGCGTTTCATCAGCGCCGATTCGGCAAGCCAAGCCTCAAGGTCATCGCCTAGCATATCCTCATCGAATAAGCCGCCGAGTGACAACTCGCCCTTCGATATCCGTGCGGCAATATCGCCGAGTCCCCAGACCGCGAGCGCATATTCATTGGCGACGAAACCGAGCGGCCGCAATCGCGCGCGTTCGAGCCGGCGCGTGAGCAGCATACCCAGTGTTTGATGCGCGAGCCTGCCCTCGAACGGATAACAAATCAGGTAATTCTTGTTGGCGCGTGGAAAGGTCTCAACCAAGAGCTCGCGCCGGCCCGGCAGTCGCGATCGCCATTTTTGAATCTCGAGCCATTCACGCACCTGTTCGGGGAGGCCGCGCCAGGCCAGCGGATCGGAAATGATTCCCCGCACGCGGCCGGCAAGATAGGTCGAAAGCGGGAATTTGCCGCCCTCGTAGGCCGGCACTTTCGGATCCTCCGCGGTGGTGCGCGAGACATAGACTTCGTCCTCGACCAGGGCCTCGTATTTGAGAATTTCACCGGCGAACACGAAGGTGTCGCCGGGAACCAGCGTCTCGATGAAATATTCCTCGACCTCGCCGAGGAGCCGCCCGCCGCGCGGGATCATTTTCGAGACACGCGAGCGAAGGAGCCGCACTTTGAGCATGTCGGCTTCGACGATAGTGCCGACATTGAGACGATAGCGCTGCGCCACGATCGGATGCGCGATGCGCCACCGGCCATCCTTGCCTTGGCGAATGCGGGCAAAGCGTTCGTAGGCTTTGAGCGCATAGCCGCCGGTGGCGACGAAATCGACCACCGCGTCGAAATCGGCGCGGTTTAGTTGCGCATAAGGCGCCGCCGTTGCGACTTCGCGGTAAAGTTCAGCGGCGAGGAACGGTGCGGCGCAGGCGCAGCCGAGCACGTGTTGCGCCAGCACATCGAGCGCGCCGATGCGGGAAGCCGGCGTATCCTGCGCATTTTCGGCAACCGCATCGAGCGCGGCGCGGCATTCCAGCACCTCGAAGCGGTTGGCCGGAACGAGCACGCCCTCGGACGGCTCGTCCATGCGGTGATTGGCGCGGCCGATCCGTTGCAACAGCCGCGACGCGCCCTTCGGCGCGCCGACATTGATGACGAGATCGACGTCGCCCCAATCGACGCCGAGATCGAGCGAGGAGGTGCAGACCACCGCGCGCAGGCGGCCCATGGCCATCGCCGCTTCGACCTTGCGTCGTTGCGCCACGTCGAGCGAGCCGTGATGCAACGCGATAGCGAGATTGTCGTCATTGAGGTGCCATAAATCCTGGAAGATGCCCTCGGCCTGGCTGCGCGTGTTGACGAACACCAGGCTGGTACGGTGTGCCTTGATGAGTTGATAAAGCTCGCCAAGCGCGTAACGAGCCGAGTGGCCGGCCCAGGGCAGTTGCAGGTCGCTGTCGAGCATCGTCACTTGTGGCGGCGCACCACCTTCCGCCACGATCAGATCGGCGCGCCCCGGCCCATCGTGCTGCGGCACCATGAAACGGCAGAGATCGTCCGGTTCGGCGACGGTCGCCGACAGCCCGATGCTGGTCAGCTCCGGAGCGATCCGAAACAAGCGGGCGAGTCCGAGCGACAGCAAGTCGCCGCGCTTGGAGGTGACAAGCGCATGCAACTCGTCGAGAACGACGCGGCGGAGCGTCCCGAACAAAAAGGGCGCGTCGGCGGAGGCAAGGAGCAGCGCGAGCTGCTCCGGCGTGGTGAGCAGCAGGTCCGGCGGATGGCGGCGCTGGCGCTGGCGTTTTGATGCCGGCGTGTCGCCGGTGCGCGTCTCGATCCGGATCGGCAGCGCCATTTCCGCAACCGGGATTTCAAGATTGCGTGCGACGTCGACCGCGAGCGCCTTCAAGGGAGAAATGTAGAGCGTGTACAGATCGCGTCCTGCTTTCTGCGGGTGGGGGAAAAGCGTGCTCAGCTCGACCAGACTCGGCAAGAAGCCGGCCAGCGTCTTGCCGCCGCCGGTCGGCGCGATCAGAAGCGTCGAGCGGCCGGCGCGGGCTTTCGCCAGCAGTTCGAGCTGATGGGTTCGCGGCGTCCAGCCGCGGCTGGCAAACCAGCGCGTGAATATTTCCGGAAGGAGCGGCGGATTGCGATCGAGCAAATTCACCTCGGCAGCTTAGTGCATGATCCGGAAAAGTGGGAACCGGTTTTTCGAAAAGATCATGCTCAAACAACAAGCTAGAGCGGCATAACGATTCAAAAATCATCGCGCTTTAGCCGGCAGAGAGCGCACCGGTCGAGCGATACTCGGCCGGTTCCGCAACAATGCTCATGCGCGCGCCGAAGTTGCGACGACCACAAGGCCATCCACCGGGGCGCCCTGCTCGGTGCGGATCGCCGCAGCCTCCCGAGCGAGGAACTTCAACCCGGCAGCGGCAATCATCTCGCGCAGATAAGCTTCGCTATGCGCAAAGCGCAGCGTCGGCAACAGCGCGATGCCCGATCCCGAATG
>Ga0126383_10000914_pt1 | contig 17396 bp, 19 predicted proteins | sample PanSoiMetPlot_35_FD_96882 | JGI IMG/M metagenome (GOLD analysis project Ga0126383, IMG submission 96882) | Tropical forest soil microbial communities from Panama - MetaG Plot_35 | ecosystem: Environmental > Terrestrial > Soil > Tropical forest > Bulk soil | place: Panama | collected 2016-02-17
CGCCATTAAGCCGGGAGGGGCACACCCTGGCGCCTGTTTGCGATCTCCTCCATGTGTGCCTCGGCGTGTTCGCAATGGGCAACCACATATGCTTCCAGCGTCACTTCGCCGGACTCCTCATGCCTGCCGCGATTCGACCAGGCGGCCGGATCCAGCCGCCGCAGCATGTAGGCCGTGGTTTCGCGCAACCGCATGAAGAGTTCGATCGCCGGCTCAAGCGGCAGCTCGGAATAGTGCAGCTCGCGGCCCCACACCTCGCCGTGATATGCCGCGAGCATCGCCCCCGGTTGCGCCGCCAGCATCCGCATGCGTACCGCGCCTACCAGTTCGGCGTCCACAATATGCAGCGCCGTCTGCCGTATGCTCCATTCCCCCTCAGCCGCGCGGTCACGATCCGGAGGAGAAACCGACTTCAGCAGGTCGGCAAACATTATTGCTCCATCCGCGTACCGCTCGATCACCGCCGCGGTTCGATCGAACCTGCACTCCGCCGCCGGGGTGCTTCCCTGGCCGCGCAGCACCGCGGGCAGCCGCTCTTCCACCATGCCCTGCCAGCCCTTGCCCAGCAGGGCACTGACCATGACCGCACCCACGCCGGAGAAGCCCTTATGTTCCAGCACCAGGCGCGTGCCGTCCGCCACCGGCTCCAGCGTGAAGCTCACCACCGAGTCGATGTGTCCGCCCGCCATTTGTACTCCAGCCGCCGCGGCACATCCAGTTCGGTCACTTCGCAGTTTACAATCCCGTCGAAGCCCGGCACCGGCCTGGTCTTGAACTGAAACTTGTGCCCCAAGCGCGCCTCAAAGTCGTTGGGCATGAGCCATTGGCCAAGTTCCACGGGATCGGTAAGCGCCCGCCACACCCGTTCCGGGGAATAGGGATACACCGCCTCAAATCGAAGATCGTTCTTCATGGAATCCTCCGCAAGTGCTCGCCCAGGGCATCAAGCTTTTCCGTCCAGAAGCGTTCATAGTGCGCTACCCAGTCATAGACCTCGCGCAAGGGCCGCGCCTTGAGGCGATACAGCCGCTGCCGGCCCGCCCGGCGTTTCTTGACCAGGCCTGCCTCCCGCAAAATGCGGAGGTGGTGCGACACGGCTGGCTGGCTCACCTCAAACCGGCTCACCAGATCGTTCACCGCATACTCCCGCTCGGCCAGCAGATCCAGCAATTCCCGCCGCGTGGGATCGGAGATCGCCGCAAATACCTGGCTCATTGCCATGCTCATGGAAGCGGATCATACATAAGCATAAGTTTATATGTCAAGTATAAACGATGGTTTATATAAACTCCGGGATCGGCTGCGATGAGCTTCTGGAAGGAAAAGGTCTTAACCCCGATCCGGGCCCGGCAAGATGGCCCTGATCAGCATATTGAGGAGGCTCAGGACAATTCCGCCCCAGAACGCCGCCGCAAAGCTGGCCACGTGGAATCCGGGGACGATGGACGCCGCCAGCTTGATCATCAGGGCATTGACCACGAACCAGAAAATCCCCAGCGTGAGCAGGGTGAGAGGAAAGGTAACGATTTTCAGGAAAAGTCCCAGGGTGGCGTTAATGAACCCGATCAACACCGCGGCGATCAGCGCGGCGGTCGCTCCGCTCACGTTAAATCCTGGTACCAGACGTGACACAATCCAGATGGCCAGCGCGCTCAGTACCCAATGCACCAGCATTCGTAGCATGGGATCCTCTCCGGGCGTTCGCACTGTGACTATAAGACCCGGCCTCGTCTCCTGCAAGTTCCTCAGCATAGAATACTCGCCGTGACCCGGAAGACGAACGCCGTGCGCCTGCTCGATCGCCTCGCCGTCCGCTACGAACTGCGCGAGTACGAAGTCGACCCCGAGGATCTGGCCGCCGAGACCGTGGCCGCGAAAATCGGCTTGCCCCCGGAACAGGTCTTTAAGACTCTCGTGGCCCAGGGCGATCGCAACGGCATTTGCCTGGCTGTCATTCCCGGGAACTCGGAACTCCACTTGAAAGCCTTGGCCGAGGCCTCCGGGAACCGCTCGATTCATCTGGTTCCAGTGAGAAATCTTCAATCCCTGACCGGCTACATTCGCGGAGGCGTAACCGCCCTGGCCGGCAAGAAAAACTACCCCGTCTACGCTGACGAAACCATCGAACTGTTCGACGCAATCTCGGTATCCGCCGGCATTCGCGGGCTGCAGATCCTGCTCGCCCCCGCCGATTACCTGAAGGCCGTCAAGGCACGGGTAGCGGATCTGGCGTGCGCGAAAGGCTAGATCCATGTTGTTGTACCATGGTATCTTCGTACCATGCCACCACAAGTCCTCGTCGAGCGCGTGCAGACTGGCGTGCGCCTCGAAAAGAATCTGCTCAAGGTGCTCAAAGCTGTCGCCGAACTGAAAGACCTGACCCTGGGAGACCTGCTGGAGGGCATCGTCTTGCACGCCTTCGAGGGCAAGGCTGCCTTCAGCAAGCACACCCTGCGCCAGATCGACGAATTCCGTAAGCTTTACGGCCTCACCCTCACCGCCCGCGACAGCCACCGCCTCGAGGAGAAGACCTGACTCGGCAGGGTGAAGGCCTCCGCGCCGGGGCGGTGACCCGGCCGACCGCGGCCTCTGTACAATCAACCTGTGGACCTCCTTCTCAACCCGGTCGAAGCCCGTGTGCTGGGCGCGCTTGTTGAAAAAGACATCACCACCCCCGATTACTACCCTCTGTCGCTCAATGCCCTGGTCAATGCCTGCAATCAGAAGAACAACCGCGACCCGGTGATGAACCTGGACCAGGACGCGGTTCGCGGTGCGCTGGCCGAACTCGGGGACCGCAAGCTTGCCGGCCCTGCTGGCGGCGCCGATAGCCGCGTCACCAAATATGAGCATCGCCTGCAGGAAATGTTCAACTTCACCCGCGGCGAGACCGCCGTCGTCTGTGGGCTGCTCTTACGCGGTGCACAGACCCCGGGGGAACTCCGCAGCCGCGCCGAGCGCATGCACCGCTTCGAGACTTTGGACGAAGTGCAATCCACCCTGCAACGCCTCATGCAGCGGGAGCCGGCCTTAGTCAAAGTTCTTCCTCGCCAACCCGGCACCAAGGAAGCCCGCTACATCCACTTGTTCTCACCTGTCACGGAAGATGCCATGGCAGCTCCGACGATCAGTGCCACCGCAGAAGGCGACGGCGGGCAACTGGCCCGCATGCAGGCCGAACTGGAAGAACTGCGCCAGGAAATCGTCGACCTGAAGCAGCAATTCGCCGCCTTCCGCCGCCAGTTCGAATAAAGTCTCCCGTGTCTCCTTCCCCACAGCGGGTTCCGCGTGACACGCGCTGTCCTTGCCAGCCCGCTCGTAAGTGCTGCCCTATCAATCACATCTCGAACGGCCTATCCCCTGCCATCTGTTCTCGCGGCTGGAGCACACCAGCCAGGAGGCTAGCAATGGCAGACTTTACGCAACTCAACCTAGGATCGAACGCCCGGCGCGACGGGCGCAAGGAAACTCCGAAACCCGCGCCCGCGAAACCTCTGCCGAAGGCCGTCACCGCCATCGGCGGAGGCGTACTCATGGTGGGGGTATTTCTGGGGGTTTTGCTGCTCGGCACCAACGGCTGCTCGAAGTCGGAAAGGGCGCAGGTCACTCCGCCAGCGGCCCGCAATGTGGTCACACCGCCCGTAACTCCTGTGGCTATGTCCACTCCTGCAGCCGTCGCACCAACCAAGCAAGCCAAGAAGAAACACACCAAGATCCGCAAGATGGCCACTTACTCCGACGCGACATACGGAGTTTCTTTCCGCTATCCCGAAAATTACATTCTGAAAACCGGTGACGAACCGCAGAAGGACCTGGCTGGACTCGGCCCCATCGAGACCGACTTCGTGCAACCGGGCGGGACCACGCTGGCCGCTGTCGAACTACCGCGCAACACTTATCCCGGTTCCGACGTCAGCTCCGCTTACTTCAGCGTCAGCGTACACCCCAACCTCTCACAAGGCGAATGCGGACAGTTCTCCTCGTTTGACTCGAGCGTTCCGTCCGACGATCCCAACCAGCAGCCACTGGCAAAAGTCGGTTCGCTCGAGTTCAGCCAGACCGAAGAGACGCTCAAGGACTTTGACTCCAGGTACTATCACACCTTCCAGAACGGAACCTGTTTCGAATTCGGGTTGGCCCTGGGCAACGTCGTGAACGGCGATCAGCGCCAACTCACAGAGGCCGAGTATGAGAAGGTTTTCGACAAACTGGAAAAGATTCTCGAGACTGTGAAGATCGAGCCCGGTGTGGCTTCGGAACCTCCGAAGCAAGCCGTGACTCAATCGACTGGTGGTGGCAAAGACTGACTGAAACGCTCGACAAAAGGCCGCGCCCCACCGGCGCGGCCTCCGCTCATTTCAGCGTGTTTTTGTAAAAACCTTGCCGTCGTTGAAGAGGTTTTGCCGGAGAGCACGACCTCGATGGTGCCGCCAGGCGGCGCAAAATCAACCCCTCACTTCAGCGCCTTAGGGCTTCCTTCCACCACCCCGGAGCTGTTCCGCAGCCAGCCTAGGCTCCGGGAACTCCCATCTCACTGGCCAGGTTGTGCTGCTGCGTCTCGAGGTCGCTCAGCGCCTTTTCCAACCGGCTGGCGATGTCAGCCAGTTGCTTAGGGTCGATGGCCGAGCGTTTGACCTGCTCATCCAGACCTTTGTTTTCTTTCGTCACTTCCGATACCGCTTTGCCCAGCTTCTTCGTGAAGTCCTTCAATAAAATCGCCTGCGCTTTCGAGAATCCTTTTACGAACGCCTGGGTGTCATTCTGGACCTGGTCAACGGTATCTCGCAGGGTGGAGGCCGGCTTGTACAGTCCGGTGGCATCCGGCGCCGCACCCGCCCGCTGTCCCAGATCATGTGCCTGCCGTTTCGCGCCCTCGGTGTTCTTCGCCAGCGACTGGTAATCGGAAATTTGATCGGGTGCGGCCTGCACCGCCATCGCGCGCTTGAAATCCTGGATGCTGGTGTCGGTCGACCGCTTGCCCGGACCGCCTTGTTCCTGGCCCATCATGGCCGGCGCAGCCAGCACTACCAGTAAACCTATCGCGAAACCTGCCGCTCGACTCACGGTCCCTCCTTCACGGGACACCGGTTTAACCAAGGGTCACATCCACGCGCGTCCATTGTATTCACTCCGCGGCTGTGTGTCCGCTATGAGGAGAAAAAGAGGTTACACTAATTGGATTCTATTCCACCTCGGGAGGGGATCCTTATGGCCGACGCCGGGCTGAGTGGTGCCGAGTTCAAGCAGCAACTGCGCGAAGGCAAGCCCAAGATGGGCTTGTTCCTAAACGCCCACAGTCCCACTGTCGCCGAACAACTCGCCCACAGCGGCTACGACTGGCTGCTGGTCGATACCCAACATGGTCCCATGGGTTACGAAAAACTCTCTGCCATGCTCAGCGGGATTTCCAACGGCGGTGCCAAATCCATGGTCCGGGTCGGCGGATTCGATGATCGCCCCGGCATTCAGCAGGCTCTCGATCTCGGTGCCGATGGCGTTCTGGTCCCCTACATTAATACCGCCGACGAGGCGCGCCAGGCTGTGAGTTGCACCAAATATCCGCGCACCGGAACGCGCTCCGTCTACTTCCCGCAGCGCAGCATGAATAAGGGAGGCTTGCTCGGCTACGCGGGCAACTTCAACAATAATGGCATCGTCGCCCTGCAGGTGGAAACTGCTTCCTGCATAGACAATATTGCTGAGATCGCTGCCGTTCCCGGCGTCGATATTCTCTTCCTCGGCCAGAACGATCTCTGCATGTCGATGGGCCTCTACGAAAAGTACGAGTTCCCCCATATGTATACGTCGCCTGAACTGGGAGCCGCCACAGAAAAGCTCATCGACCACGCGGGCAAGAACAAGGTGATCCTCGGACTGTTCCTGTTCGGCACTGCCCGTGTCGGCGAATTCCTGGAGAAGGGATTCACCTTCATCAGCGTCGGCAACGATCTGCACCACGTCCTCACTCAGGCCGATGCTTATGTGAAGGATATGGAGGCCACATCAAGAAAGCTGGGCAAGACCTGGGTCAGGCGTCCATCCGCGCTGTTGAGCTGATCAGCAGAGAAGGAAAAGAAACAAAGAAACTAGAACCAATGGCGGACGTGCGCCCCCGCCCGTCCGCCGCGCAACCGCGATCGAAAGGTTCTTACGGCCATTCCTCTACGTGGCCGCGATGCGGCGAATCAGGTCTTCCTGTTGCTCCCGGCTCTCCGCGCCGATGGTAAACGCATCCAGCAACCCCAACGACAACGCGTATTTCAACGCCTCATCCTGCCGGCCGCTCATATCACCCTGGCCCAAAATCTTCATCCCCACCACTCCCTTGCCCGCGGCCTTCATCTCGCGGATCACCCTCACCACCGTCTCCGGGCCCGCATCCATATGTGAACCAATCGGGTTGATCCGCACCAGATCCACTTCCACCCAGGGGGATTGAGCCGCCGACCGCAGCGCCTCGATGGTATGGCAAGAGCATCCGTGAGCTCGTATGACGCCTTTCAGCTTCGCCTCCTCGAACACGTCCATCACTCCTTGGTAGCGTTCCGTCCAATCTCCTTCCGTGACACAATGCATCAGGCATACGTCCAGGTAATCCGTTCCCAACTCCCGCCGAAACCGGTCCAGATCCGCGCGCGCCGTCTTCGCATCCCTCGCCCAGCTCTTGGTGAGAACCGTCACCTTATCCCGCGGCACCTGCCTGAGCACCGCGGCCGCATGCGGATGGCTTCCGTAGGCATCGGCCGCATCAAAGAACCGCAGGCCGTGGTCATAGCCATTCAACAGCAGATCCGATAGCCCCTTCACGCCCAGCCCCGTCTGATGCGAGTGACCACCGTATCCCACTGTCCCGGTTCCCATCGCCAGCCGGCTGGTCTTGATCCCTGTGTTCCCCAACACCACGGTATCCGCGGCGCCGAACTTCCGTGGCACGGGGAGTGAAAATGCTTCTGCCTGTGACGCGATCCAGGCTGCTGCCAACCCATGCGCTGATTTCGTGATGAACTGACGCCGGTTCATCGCATGACTCCAGATCAGAAACCACCCGTTGGTTAGACGCCGGATTATGTTGCCTGGTTATCACGAAAATTCCCGAATCGCGAGCCGCCATCTCCTCGCGATAACCATCGCGAACATTTTGCGTCCATTGTGTACGGAGGCACCCATGCGACCGAAGACACTCGTCCCCCTCTTGCTGATCTCCGTCCTCGCCGTTCCTCTCCTCGCCACCGGCCAGAACCGCCCACGCACCACCGCCGAGAGCATACGCGGTCACTTCGCTAGTGTGAACAAGCGCCTGCTTGACATGGCGAAAGATTTCCCCGAAGACAAGTACGATTACAAGCTCAAGCCAGAAATGCGCACTTTCGCGGAGGTACTCGTGCATGTCGCTTCCGGCAATGTTTACGCAGCCAAGGCCGGCCGCGGAGAACAGGTGAACTGGGACGAGCTTGATCCGAAGAATTACAAAACCAAGGCCGACGTCGTGGCACTCATGGAGAAGTCCATCGCCGACTCGGAAGCAACCCTGAAGTCGTTGCCCGACGAGTCTTTCTCCAAACGCATCGAGCCCTGGATCGGCGTCACCGAACACTCCGCCGAGCACTACGGTTTGCTGGTCGCCTATTACCGCGCCAATGGCCTGGTGCCCCCGGAATCGCGCCCCAAGCCGGGGAAATAATAGCCAGGAGGATCGCTTGAAATCCTCACGATGGTCCGGCTGTCTGTTCGTTACTGCGCTGGCACTGGCAGCTCACGCCCAGCAGGCGCGGATTCCAGAAATGAAGAAGCTGCAGGACGCCTTCGTCGGCGACTGGAAAACCGGCGAAACCATGGAGCGCAGCTCGTTCTTCCCCACTGGTGGCGCGCGGGCCGGCATCGCCCACTTTCGCCTCGGCCCCGGCGGTTACAGCCTGATCGGCGAAGGTCAATCCGACGGCTCCGCCGGCAAGTTAGAGTTCATGATTGTTGTCTGGTGGGATCCCGCGCAACATCTCTACCCCTATTTTGTCTGTTTCAACGGAGCCGAGAGATCGTGCCGCATCCGCGGCACCGCTCACTGGGAGGGCAAGGACTTCGTCAATGAATATGAAAGCGCTGCGGGGGGAAAAACCGCGAAGTGGCGCGATACTTTCACCGCCTTCACTCCGGACTCCTTCACCCTGGTGGCCGCCCGCCAGATGGAAGACGGCTCCATGAAAACCATCATCACCACTACCAATGCCCGGCTGAAATAATCACCGTCAGCGGCGCGCACGGTTCGCCTTGCGCCCCTAAACCGCCGACATCTTTTTCCGCACCAGATCTTCGACGTCGTCAATCTTGTCCACGATCAGGCTGAGTTTGCGCGCCAGTCCTTGGATCTCGGTCTCCGCCCGGCGGTTCACATCGTAGTCGAGTTCACTGCGCAACCTGTCCCTAGTGTCCTGGCGGTTCTGGCTCATCATGATGATCGGCGCCTGCACCGCTGCCAGCATCGAGAGAATCAAGTTCAGCAGAATAAAAGGATACGGATCCCAGGCCTTCTGCTTCAGCACAATGTTGATGACCGTATACACCACCAGCGTAACCAGGAATGAAGTAATAAATATCCATGACCCGCCAAAGCCCGCCACCCGGTCCGCCACTCGCTCGCCCAGCGTGGCCTCCTGTTCGATCACGTCATTCGGATTTCGGCCGGCTCGCACTCGCACCAACTGCTGCGCGGCGTGAAACTGGCGGCCCAATACCGCGAGCATGTCCATCCCCGCGTGCGGCTTGCGCTCGAGCAGAGTCGCGATGTCGTCGCGGTCCACCTCGAGGCACGTCGTCGCTTCCAGCGCCGTCGCGTCGGTCTGATGCGGTGTTCCATCCAGCATCGAGGCAAACCCGAAGAAGGCCCCGTCCGATGGCTCATCCACAATGACTTCTTGCTGGTCCTGGTCGACGGTCGTGATTCGCACCCGGCCCGCCACCATCACGTAAGCCCGTCCGTCGCTGTCGCCCATCTTGTAAATCCGCTGCCGCGGCGCAAACGCCCTCAACTCCACTTGCCCCGCCAGGATCGCGGTCTCTTCACTGTCGAGCAACGAAAACAAAGGAACCTTTTTCAGGATCTCAGGGCTGCACGCCATTGCCTCACCTCGCCGGAAAAACGAATTTCTCCCGATGCAGAATCGCATAAGCGGGTGAAACGAACAACTGCGTCGGCAGGATCTCCTATTGCGAGAAACTCTCTAGCCATTTTCGTGTGTACGCCTTGTGTATGTCCGAACCACAGCAGTTGCGATGCACTCTGATGGCGCTGCTCTCTTACCCTGGCGAAGACGCCTGCACTCAACGATTCTCCCTCACGAACTCTCTCCATGGAGGTGTCATTTCGTGGCTCCTGCGGCGTCAGAGTCGCCCGCGCCAGGTTCTGGTCGAGAGCTGCCTCCGGTTAAATGTTTGGTGCGGCATTTTCGAATGCCTCGTTCCCTGTCATAATGAAAAAATGGATATTGCTTTGCCTGATGAGCGTTGGCTTCCGAAGTCTATCCTTTGTTTGCGGGACTACAACCGCACCAAATTTGTTCACGACCTGATTGCGGGCATCACGGTGGGACTGGTGGCGCTGCCCCTGGCCATGGCGTTCGCGATTGCATCCGGGCTAACGCCGCAAGCCGGAATTTACTGCGCGATTGTCACCGGGTTCCTGATTTCGCTGCTGGGCGGCTCGAAGACGCAGATCGGCGGGCCAACGGGAGCGTTCGTGGTTGTCGTCGCGGGCATTGTCGCCGCCCACGGAGTGAGCGGACTTTACATGTGCACGGTGATGGCCGGCATTCTACTCATCGTGATGGGCGTGACCGGACTTGGATCGGCGGTGAAGTTCATTCCTCGTCCGGTGGTCATTGGGTTCACCAACGGAATCGCGGTTCTTATCGCCAGTACGCAGATCAAAGACTTCTTCGGCTTGAAGATCGATAAAGTTCCGGGCGTGTTCTGGCTGCGAATCGAAGCATTGGGCAAAGCCGCTGCCACCTGGTCATACACCGCGACTGCGATTGCTGCCGGGACGGTGGCGGTGATGATCCTGTGCCGCGCGCTATCGCCGCGCATCCCTGGCCCGATCGTGGGCGTGCTTCTTTCGACCATCGCGGTGTTTGCGCTTAAGCTTCCGGTCGAGACGATTGGCACGCGCTTCGGAGGTATTCCCAGCAGCCTGCCGCATCTGCACATCCCCGCTTTCCGGGCGGATCTGATTCACGGTCTGCTGGGGCCTGCATTCACCGTGGCCATGCTGGGGGCCATCGAATCCCTTATGTCGGCTGTGGTTTCCGATCGCATGAGCAACGACCGGCACAATCCCAATGTCGAATTAATCGGGCAGGGAGTGGCTAACTTTGTCTCGCCGATGTTTGGAGGCTTGCCGGCAACCGGCGCGATCGCACGCACGGCAACCAGCATACGGTCTGGGGCGAAGTCTCCGGTCGCGGGGATGATTCACGCCCTCACGTTGTTGTGTGTTCTGTTGTTCGCCGCTCCGCTGGTGAGCTACGTGCCCATGGCGGCCCTGGCTGGCGTGCTCATGGTGGTCTCCTACAACATGGGGGAGTGGCGTGAGATTCCGCAGCTGCTGAAGCTGACCAAGACCGACATCAGCATTTGGCTGGTGACTTTCGGTCTCACTGTCTTTGCCGATCTAACGGTGGCGGTGGAAGCGGGCATGATTCTCGCGGCCTTGCTGTTCATCAGCCGAGTCGCCAGCACGACCACGGTGTCGCAAGTGACCGAAGACTACATCGAAGACGGACGCGCGCATATCCTGCAGGATAAAGACATTCCTTACTACGCTACGATTTTCCGCATCCACGGGCCATTTCTGTTCGGGGCGACCGACAAGATCCAGGTGGTCACCGAAAAGATCCATGAGTTGCCGCCGGTGGTCATTTTGCGCCTGCGTAACATGACCGCGCTGGACGCGACTGGATTGCTTGCCCTCGAAGAAGTCGCTAGGGAACTGCATGCCAGCAGACGTACGCTGATACTTTGTGGCGCGCGGGAGCAACCAGCCAAACTGATGCACCAGGCGGCGTTTGAGGAAATCGTGGGATCGGAGAATATTTGCGATAACGTCCAGGCCGCTCTGCGGAGAGCCGAAGAAGTATTCGGACGTCTTCCGGCACCACCAATCGTGGATCGCTCAACAAGTGCCAACACGCACTAGAAGGAAACCGGGACGACAACTGACGTTTCTTACAATGGTGGCTGCGATTCGCGATGGTTGGAATATCTTGCAGCAAAGACGAGCGACGCTTGCGCCCGCAGCCCGCAGCGGAGCAGCCGTAAGCGGACGCTATGCACCGTATTGTAAGTGTCCACAAAAGGCTCCGAGTGGACACTTATCCCAGGGGTTGAAGGGTCCACTTCACGAGAATGGCCCTCACTTATCGCCTCTCTAGACGGGCATCGGTGTTCATCGGTGTTCATCGGCGTACGCTTACGAAGAATCGGCCGTCAGTCGACGAGGCGCAAGCTGCGAACGACGGCGCTGATTTCGTAGCGGTCTCGATAGCCTAGCATCCTACTCTAGGGATTACTGCTGCTCCCCGTTGTTTACTGTTTTGAGTATCGAGGTTCGGCTCTCTTGTTAATTCCGAGCTGGCGCAGCCATTCAAAGGCATAATGAGGAACCAGGGGGGTACAGTGCATATTAGAAAAGGATATCTCGCTGCGCTCATCCTGTGCGTTGTAGCATGTCCGTCACTTGCTTACTCTTGGATTGTTCAGCAAAACAATTCGGCTCAAGATCAGAACAAGACAAAGAACGAGAGCCACGCGCCTTCTGTGGAGCCGTCCAAAGAGACGACTGCTGACCTGAAGTCTGCATCGACCGACGAAGGCCAGCTGGCTACCGTGAACAACGCAAGCATACCAGCGTATGCAAAAGTCTACGTAGCGCCCATGCTGGGCGGCTTTGAGAATTACGTTATTGCCGGACTGCGAAACAAGAAAGTGCCTCTGACCGTAGTAGTTGATCGCACTAAAGCTGAGTACGAGATTAGCGGCGTATCGGAAAGCGAGAAAGCAGGATGGGCCAAGATGCTGTTCATAGGTTCGGAGAATTCGAATGAACAGGCCAGTATCAAGATTGCCGATTTGAAGACCGGAGCGGTTATCTTTGGTTACTCCGTACACAAGACCAACTCGGCGCGTGGCAGACAGAGCGCAGGCGAAGCATGCGCCAAACACATAAAGCAGATCGTTCGCGATTAGCCGTTCGTTGAGACGAGAAACGGAAGGAGCGATTGCATGTTCCGTCCTAGATCCTTGGCAAGCCTTCTGGTGATTCTGGCTGTTGGTGCGGTTTCGATGGCGCGAGCAGAGGATGCGAACAGCGCCGCAGCGTCAGGAAAAGTCCCCCAAGGAGCGAAAATATTCGTCGCGCCGATGGCGGACGGGTTCGATTCCTATCTGAAAGATGCTATCGCGGCCAAGAAAGTGCCCGTGCAGATTGTGGACAAGCGAGATCTGGCCGAGTTTGAAATTACTGGCACCTCAGACAGCCAGAAGGCAGGTACCGCGAAGAAACTGATCATGGGGAACTGGCATTCGCGGGAAGAAGCCAGCATCAGCCTCAGCAATTTGAAGAGCTCCGAGGTGGTCTGGAGCTACTCGGTCCACAAAGAGGCGTCTGCCCATGGAAAGAAAAGTACTGCCGAGGCCTGCGCGAAGCATTTGAAGGACGATGCCATTGAGAAGTAGGTGCGCCTTTACGCTGACTCATGTGGAAGGTTTTGACCGAATTCCGGCTAGCTCTGGCCTTTCTGTGCCTGCTCGCCCTGCTCCCGACTCTCGCTCAGCAAAGCGAAAGCATTCGAGCTGCGGGCCTTGATGTTCTTAGCATCGATGGCCCGAAACCGAAAGACGTACTAGCGGTCGCTGTCGGGGACGGGGCCGCGTGGATCCTCACCAAGGACAGGCTGGCGAAAATGGATGCCATCACCGGTGCCTGGTCGGCGGTGCCGGTGCCACCGGTGAAGACCTGGAGTTGGGATTTTTCCAACGCTACCATTGCCGCTGGATCGCTTTGGGTTACGGGCAAGGTCAACAAGGTCCAGGGCGTCCATCGAATTGATCTGAAGACTGGTCAGCTGACCTCTTCGATTCCAATCCGGTACCCTTCCCAAACCGTCGGCGGGGATACTGCTCTTTGGATATTCTCGGGTGGCAGAAACGGCACGCTATTTCGAATTGACCCTCAGACCAATACAAGTTCACGTTCTATACAACCAGGCAAAGAGTTTGGGCAGCCACAGTTCGCAGATGGGTCGTTGTGGGTCATAAACCCGGACAACGGTACAGTCAGGCGTTTTGATCCTGAATCGACGAAGATGCTGGATGAGTTCTCGGTTGCTAGGCCTCATGAGCATGGATTCTTGACTAATTTTGTTTACTATTTCGCGGTACATAACGGAGATGTATGGGTAAACGAGGCATCCGGTGAGAAGTCTTTCCTGACGCGCATCGATGCCACCACTCACCGGAGGATCGCGGAAGTAAGAGTAGATAATTCGGAATTCGCACCAGTATTCTGGAATGGATTTGTATGGTTATCGACCGATAGCGTTTTTAACATTATCAAAGTAGACCCACGCACGAATCACATCGCCGGCCAGATCACTGTTCCCGCTGCACAGGGGCCGGTCGCGACAGTGCCCTTCCTATTTGCGGATAAAGACACACTCTGGGCTGTGAGAAAGGTTGGCTATACGATCTACGGTCACCTCACGATCCAACGCATACGCATTGCTGCAGCCGAAACGAAGCAGTGACCGTAGCTTGGCTCCTCGTGGGAAGGTGATTGGAATCCTCGTCTGAGGCAAGAAGAGGTGCCTAAAATTTTGCCCCATGGCGGCTTGCTTGAACTTGTACTTAGTGCCGTGACACACTAGGAAGAAACGGTCGGCGCGAATAGATGCTAACCCCTCGAAACGCCGCTAAATTGTCGGTTCTTTGTTCGCAAAGTCCTCGTAATCCGTAATCCATTGGTCCAAGGTTCGGAATTCTGGAGGGCCCGCCCGCAACCTTCGCAAAGGAATCCGGGTGTAAACACAAAACGTGCACGCCACGGAAATTGAACGACTGGCCGGGCGTTACTTCCAAATTTGTACGATGTGATGTTCGCCAGCCGGTATCGCAAAAGTTACATTCCCACCTTGGGGAACGACAGACTTCGGGGGGTGACCATCAATATTCAGGGACAGTGCCCCGGATGCCGGTTCGCGCGTCGTGATCTTGGTTGGTCGGGGGGTCGTGACGGTGAACGACAGCCGCTTGGGGCCTAATTCGTAGTTTCGCAATACGACTCCAGCGTTGGCTTGAAAGCGAGTTACACCGTCGACCTGCACAGCAGTACGCTCAGGACCAATGGCGATATTGTAGTTATGGTGATTCCACGAGTAGTTCGACAACTCTCCTGCACTGTGCGGGTTCAATGCGCCAAATCGCAGTCCATCCCAAGGCGTCTCATCCATGTACTGCTCCAGAGGAATCAAACAAAGGAGCGCTCCCCACGTGTAATGTTTATCCCCGCCTGCATTTCCTCCCCACGCATAATACTGTTCGTTAGTGTATTGATGCGAATGCCAGTCATCTACAAAAAGACCATAGCTTTTTTCTGCAAATTCCAGCGCCACTTCGTCTTGGTGGTAACGGTTCAATCCTTCATAGACCAGATAATTTGTTGGTCCCCAGATATCACCTCTCCAATAGAACTGGTCCTCAAAAGCAACATCGTTGCGGGCTATGGTCGGAATTGCATACTGACCCCAAAACTCTGTTGGATTGACGAGGTGTTCCACCATTCTTTTCGCCTGCTCGGGAGTCGCAACGCCCGCCAGCATCGGATAGAAGTTGGTAGGAGAGAGGCGCTGCGAAAAATGTCCGTCCCAGTATCGATTTTCATAAATGCCGTCTTTCTCATTCCATAGCTGTTGCTGCATGGCTCTTTTTATTCGGTCGTAGTCGGAAATGTCACGCTTCTTGTCGTCCTCCTTCCCGAGGATTTCGGCGATCTTCGCCAGGCACTCTGAGTCGAGCGCATACAGAGAATTGAGGCCGACGTCGTCAAGGTTCATCGTGTAGGTGTTGGAGTCGTACACCACATCGTCATACATTGGGCTGTCGTCCATACCGCTCTCCCATTTGGCACCTTGAAGGTATCCGCGCCCACCTCCTGAAGGGCTAGAACCCTTATCGCTACCCCACTCGAGCAAGCCGTCACGGTTCCCATCTCGCCAGGGCTGCCCGTCGCCACGGTCGGAAAACCACCAGTCATGCCATCGTTTGAGCCGTGGATAAGCCCATTGCAGAATTTCTTTGTCCTGGTTTCGTTGATAATTCTTCCACATAACATAGGAACCAACCGGTGGCTGCGATCGATCGGGGCTGGTCCCGGCTCCACTGGTGAAATTTGGCACCACACCATTTGTGGATTGCGCAAGAAGGATCGCACGTATCGAAGCAGACGTCTGTGCTGTATCCTCGACATTTGTCAGAAGCGAACCGAAAAAGCAGTCCCACTCGCCCACCACCCAACCGCCAAACCTCTTAGCCCAGTTACGACTGATGCTCGGGAACTCAAGATCAAGTGAGGGTACGTATAGTGTGTTCCAGAACATCGAGTTTCCGATAGCGCTGGGAGCCTCGCTAAAAAATCCCTTCATATGTGGCCTGCTTTGCTCATAACGCAAGGCCTTTTGAGCGAGAATTGCGTCGATCCGTCCGGCCTCAAGAAGCTCCTTCGCTTGGCCAATCAATTCCGGAACATTCCATCCTACGGTAGCTACAAAGTGAGCGGTCGAATTGGCGTCGGTAATGAACTCCAGACCTGCCGCACCTCTCATGTAGCGATCGTCGACGTAATGGTCGTCGGAGACTGCGCCCGCTCCCCCTTTGTTCTCCGCGTTGGCTGCTAGGTCGCCGACATCCATTACGGCCCGCAACTCAGCTACCTTCGGAAAAGTTGCTGTCCCCATAATGGGGCGATCCGTTGCGGCAACGAAATGCGCTGCCGATGTAAAGTGTCCATCAAAGTGATGGTCGCCGATGATCTGTTTGCCATCTCTGCTGATGTAATACGCGCCCGTGAAATCAGATTCAAAAGGAGAATAGGCCTCAAGTACCAAATGCATATCCGCCGGAGCCTTAAGTCTCCCGACGACCGTGGTTCGGTCTATGCGGGACCATTCCAATGTGACCTGGGCCATGCGTGGATAGTGGCGCCAACTCAAGAGAGCGTAAGAACCATCCGGTGCATGTGGCCCAACGGTGCTCACACTATCGAAGATCCGCTCGCCGTCGAGGAATGTTCCGCTCTTTGATCCCACCCGGATAGCAAAGGGGAGTCGTTGTCCGTGGGCCGTACCGTCGAACACAATTCCATTCCACGCGTCAGGGTCAAAAGCACCCACGAACATCTTCTCGAATACATCCCGATCATTTCCCTCCTGTCCGATCACCAGACACGGAACTGATAAGAGCACCAGGGCGATTGACATGATCAGGCACCAGTGCAGTGAATCTCGTCTGTTCCTCCCCTCGTAAGACACGGGCGTTATTGGGTCCTTGTGTTCGTCCATTCCAGCCTCGCTCTCTCCCGAACCAATGACTCTGCACGCGTACTCTATCTCGCCAAAGCCAAGGCTGGCGATGAATCCCAATTGCGCTCAGTGACCTTGCCGGGGCCAGAAGACCCTGGGGGTGAGTGAAATCGCTGATTTCAACAACTACCGCTTGAGCAATTTCGCCCCTCGTTCAATTGCTGCGGCTTCGGAATGTTCGCCGAGTTTGCGACTCACTGCCGCAAGCATTGCATACCGCAAAGTGGGTTCGCGACCAGGCGACCCGAACTGCAAGCAGAGGATGAATTCCCGTTTCGCTCGTTGAAATTCTCTTAGCTCGAACGAGGTGTAGCCATAGTAGTAGTGAAATACAGGCTGCCATTCTTCGCTCACACCGAGCGCGTTTGCGCGCTCAAACTGCTCCCGTGCCAGCATGTAGAGAGCAAGTTCGTGATAGCAGCGAACCGAGATGACAATGGACATCGCTCCGAACCTCGGCACCCAACTCGAGCCTGCATCCCCTGTTCTAACCCGGCCGCGCGTCCAGATTCTTGGCGAGATGCATCAGAGAGAATGCCCGCTCTACCCCTTGGAGCTCAGAGCAGCCGAAATCCTGAGCCTTATTGGCGAAGGATCTCTACCCCAAAAGGAAAGAGCCAGGCTGATCTCTCAGACTGGCTCTTATTCATGCCGGCAACGACCTACGCTCCCACACACTTTCGCGTGCAGTACCATCGGCCCGGCGGGGCTTAACTTCCGTGTTCGGGATGGGAACGGGTGGATCCCCCGCGGTATGATCACCGACAAATC
>Ga0126383_10000915_pt1 | contig 17390 bp, 12 predicted proteins | sample PanSoiMetPlot_35_FD_96882 | JGI IMG/M metagenome (GOLD analysis project Ga0126383, IMG submission 96882) | Tropical forest soil microbial communities from Panama - MetaG Plot_35 | ecosystem: Environmental > Terrestrial > Soil > Tropical forest > Bulk soil | place: Panama | collected 2016-02-17
ACGAACTGGCAGTACTACGGCGGCGAGTACACGATGTCCTACCTGACGCAGATGGCCGGGCTGGCGGTGCAGCAGTTCGTCTCGGCAGCGGTCGGGATGGCCGTCCTCGTCGCGGTCGTCAGAGGGCTTAGCCGACGCACCACCAAGGAGCTCGGCAACTTCTGGGTCGACCTCTACCGCTCGATGACCTACATCCTGCTGCCGCTGGCGCTGCTGGTCGGCCTGATCCTGCTGTCGCAAGGCGTCCCGCAGACGTTCACGGGGCATGCGACTGCGAGGACGCTCGAGGGCGCGGCGCAGACGATCGCCCGCGGCCCGGTCGCGTTGATGATCGCGATCAAGCAACTCGGGACGAACGGCGGCGGCTTCTACAACTCGAACTCCGCGGTCCCGTTCGAGAACCCGAACGGGCTGACCAACTTCGTCGAGGAGATCTCGATCCTGCTGATCCCGGCGGCGCAGGTGTTCATGTTCGGGAGAATGGTGCTCGCGCGGCGGCACGCCTGGGTCGTGTTTGCGGCGATGTTCGCGGTCTTCGCCCTCGGCGTCGGAATCGCGTACCCCTCCGAGCAGCACGGCTCGCAGGTGCTCCGCTCGTCGGGGATCAACATCACGCAGGGACACGGCCAGAGCGGCGGCAACATGTCCGATAAGGAAGTCCGCTTCGGGATCGCCAACACCGCCCTCTGGGGCACGATCACCACCGACGCCTCGAACGGCTCGGTCGACGGCGGCCACGACGCCTTCACGGCACTCGGTGGCGCCGTCCCGCTCGTGAACATCTTCTTCGGCGAGGTGATCTTCGGCGGGGTCGGCTCCGGCTTATACGGGATGTTCTTCTACATCGTCATCGCCGTCTTCATCGCGGGGTTGATGGTGGGCCGTACGCCCGAATACCTCGGCAAGAAGATCGAGGCCCGCGAGATCAAGTATGCAGCCGTCGGCGCGCTGTTCGTGCCGACGATGGTCCTCTCGCTCACCGCACTCTCGGTCGTCACGGCCGGCGGGCTTGCATCCGTCTTCAATCCCGGTGCCCACGGCTTCACCGAGGCCCTCTACGCCTACACGTCGCAGTCGAACAACAACGGGAGCGCCTTCGCCGGCTACGGCGCCACGAACTTCTCGGCGTCATTCGGGGCGATCGCGATGCTGCTCGGGCGCTTCGCGCCGTTGCTGGCCGCGCTCGCCCTCGCCGGTTCCCTCTCCGGCAAGAAGGTCGCGCCGGCGTCGGCCGGTACGTTCCGGACGGACGGGCCCACCTTCGCGGTGCTGCTCGTCGGCGTGATCCTGCTCACCGCCGGCCTGATGGTCTTCCCGGCGCTGACGCTGGGACCGATCGTCGAGGGGCTGTCCCACTGATGCTCCGCGACCTGAAGTCCTCCGCGATCGCCGTCGTCGTCCTGACGATCGTGTTCGGGCTTGCGATCCCCGCGCTCTTCACCGGGTTCGCGCAACTCGCGTTCTCGAGCCAGGCGAACGGCAGCCTGATCATGGTCGACGGCAAGGTCGTCGGCTCACGGCTGGCCGCGCAGGCCTTCACGAGGCCGCGGTACTTCCACGAGCGCCCGTCCGCGACGACGCCGCCCTACAACGCGGGCGGCACGACCTTCGCCAACCTCGGCCCGACCAGCCCCGACCTCGCGAAAGCGGTCAGGCAGAACGCTCGGGCAATCCTCGAGCTCGAGCGGCCGTACAACCACGGATTGACCATTCACCAGATCCCGGTCGACGCGGTCACGACGTCCGGGTCCGGCATCGATCCGGACATCTCGCCGGCCTACGCCGCACTCCAGTCCCACCGAGTCGCCGCCGTCCGGCGCCTCCCACTTGCGACGGTGCAGCACCTGATCGAGGAGAACACCGACGGCCGCTCCTGGGGGTTCTTTGGCGAGCCCGGCGTGAACGTGCTCGAGCTGAACCTCGCGCTCGACAGGCTCGGAGCGAAGTAGATGGCAACGGTCACCCACCCGCCCACTCCGGTCGACGCGCCACCCGCGGTCACGCGGGCGAGGCGCTCGGGAATCTTCTCGCGCGAGATCGTCTTGATGGCGATCCGCGACTCGTTCCCCAAGCTCGCCCCGCGGCATCAGGTCAGGAACCCGGTGATGTTCATCGTCGAGCTCGGCAGCGTTATCACCACCGTCATCTTCTTCCTCGAGCTCGCCCGCGGGCAGTACGGACAGCTCTGGTTCGTGGGCGTGATCGCCTTCTGGCTGTGGCTCACCGTCCTGTTCGCGAACTTCGCGGAGGCCGTCGCCGAAGGCCGCGGGAAGGCGCAGGCGAACGCCCTCCGCGCGACGCGCCACACGACGACGGCGCATCGCCGGTCGGACACCGGGGGCATTGAAGACGTGCCCGCCCCAGAACTGCAGCAGGGCGACGTCGTCATCGTCTCGGCAGGCGAGGTCATCCCCGCGGACGGTGAGATCGTCGAGGGCGTCGGCTCGGTGGACGAGTCGGCGATCACAGGCGAGTCCGCGCCGGTGATTCGCGAGTCGGGCGGCGACCGCTCGGCCGTCACCGGGGGCACGAAGCTGCTCTCCGATGAGCTCGTGATCGTGGTCACGCAGGAGCCGGGAAAGTCCTTCCTGGACCGCATGATCGCCCTCGTCGAGGGCGCCGAGCGCCGGAAGACCCCGAACGAGATCGCCCTCAACATCCTGCTCGCCGGGCTCACCATCACCTTCCTCGCGGCGGTCGTCACCCTGCGCCCGTTTGCGATCTACGCGGGAACGCCGACCTCCCAGACCGTCCTTATCGCGCTGCTCGTCGCGCTCATCCCGACGACGATCGGCGCGCTGCTCTCGGCGATCGGCATCGCCGGCATGGACCGGATGGTGCAACGCAACGTGCTCGCGATGTCGGGCCGCGCAGTCGAGGCGGCCGGCGACGTCGACGTGCTCCTCCTCGACAAGACGGGCACGATCACGCTCGGCAACCGCCAGGCGACCGAGTTCGTGCCGGTGGACGGCGTCTCCGAGCAGGAGCTGGCCGAGGCGGCGCAGCTCTCGTCGCTCGCCGACGAGACGCCCGAGGGTCGTTCGATCGTCGTGCTTGCCAAGGATCGCTACGGGCTGCGCGGCCGCGAGCTCTCGGACGTCGAGGCGACCTTCGTCCCGTTCTCGGCCCAGACCCGGATGAGCGGGGTCGATCTCGACGGCAGGCAGCTGCGAAAGGGCGCCGCCGACGCGATCAAGCGCTTCGTCGAGGAGCAGGGTGGCACGGTGCCCGCGCAGCTCGACGAGGAGGTCGACAAGATCGCCCGGGTCGGAGGCACGCCGCTCGTCGTCGCCCAGAACAACTTCGTTCTCGGCGTGATCTACCTCAAGGACATCGTCAAGGGCGGGATGAACGAGCGCTTCGACGAGCTGCGTCGGATGGGGATCAGGAGCGTGATGATCACCGGCGACAACCGGGTCACCGCCGCAGTGATCGCCGAGGAGTCCGGCGTCGACGACTTCCTCGCGGAGGCGACTCCCGAGGCGAAGATGGCGCTGATCAAGGAGGAGCAAGGGAAGGGCCGCATGGTCGCGATGACCGGCGACGGAACGAACGACGCGCCGGCCCTCGCGCAGTCCGACGTCGGCGTGGCCATGAACGCTGGCACCTCCGCCGCGAAGGAGGCCGGCAACATGGTCGACCTCGACAACAACCCGACGAAGCTGATCGAGATCGTCGAGGTCGCGAAGCAGCAGCTGATCACGCGCGGCGCGCTGACGACCTTCTCGATCGCGAACGACGTGGCCAAGTACTTCGCGATCCTCCCGGCGATGTTCGCCTTCACCTATGCGACGAAGCCCGGGCACCGCGGACCGCTCGACTCGCTCAACGTCATGCAGCTCGGAACGCCGAAGAGCGCAATCGTCTCGGCGATCATCTTCAACGCCCTGATCATCCCCGCGCTCGTGCCGCTCGCTCTCAGGGGCGTCAAGTACCGGGCGATCGGCGCGACCGCGCTGCTTCGCCGCAACCTGCTGATCTACGGGCTCGGCGGGATCATCCTGCCGTTCGTCGGGATCAAGCTGATCGACTTGATCGTGCACAACGTCTTCGGCGCATGATGTCGCCGTGGCCCGTGGTCACTACCGCATCCTGGTGGGAATGGCAGCGGGGGTCGGCAAGACCTACCGCATGCTCCTCGAGGGGCGTCAGGCGCAGGAGGAAGGCCGCGACGTCGTGATCGGCTACCTCGAGCCGCACGACCGGCCCGAGACCGCCGTGCTCGCCGATGGGCTCCAGGCCGTCCCGCGGATCCATACTGCTCGCGGCGACGAGATGGACCTCGACGCGGTCATCCGCCGCGCCCCCGAGCTCGCGCTGATCGACGAGCTCGCGCACACGAATCTGAACGGGTCGCCGCACGAGAAGCGGTACGAGGACATCGAAGACGTCCTCGACGCGGGCATCGACGTGATCTCCACGGTCAACGTGCAGCACCTCGAGAGCCTCAACGACGCGATCTTCGAGCTGACCGGCGTCCGCGTCCGGGAGACGTTCCCCGACCGGATCCTGGACGAAGCCGACGAGGTCGTCCTCGTCGATCTCTCCCCGGAAGAGCTTCAGGAGCGGCTGCGGGCCGGAAAGGTGTACAAGCCGGAGCGCGCCGAGGTTGCGCTGCAGAACTTCTTCCGCAAGGAGAACCTCGCGGCGCTGCGGGAGCTCGTGCTGCGCGAGGTCGCCGAGGACGTCGAGGCGCGCCGCCACCCCGACGCGCTCGAGCCGCTCAGCCAGCAAGCCGTCGCCGAGCGGATTCTCGCGCTGGTCGAGCCGCAGCCGAAGTCGCAACGGATCATGCGCCGCGCCTGGCGCTCCGCCCAGCGGCTCGGCGCCGAGATCGACACGCTCTGGGTGCACCCGGCCGGCTACTCGGCATCGGAGGAGGAGGCAACGCAGCTGGCCGCGCTGCGTCGGCTCGCGGGGGTCCTCGGGATCCACTTTCTCGAGGCGGACGGCGACGATCTCGTCGAGACCGTTCGCCGCGTCGCCGCCGACCGCGGGTCGACCTACATCTTCGTCGGCACGCCCGACGAACGCCGGCGCGTGGAGATCCTCCACGGCTCGCTGCTCTCGCGAATGGTGCGTGAGCTCCCCGGGATCGACATCCGCGTCGTGGCCGACCGGGCGAAGCGGAAGGACGCCGGGTGAGCGTGCTGTCGCTCTTCCGCCGGCACCCCGACCGACGGTCGAGCGGCCGGCGCGTCCTCGTCCCGTTCACCGGCGGCGAGCTCGATCCGGTCGTGCTCGCGGCCGCGATCCGCGTCGCGAAGGCCGAGGAGGCGACGCTTGTGCCCGCATACCTGATGGTGATCCCACTCGAGTACCCGCTCGAGTCGCCGTTGCAGAAGCAGGTCGCGGCCGCGATGCCGTTTCTGGAGGCGGCCGAGCTGGCAGGCCTCCGAGCGGGCCTCGAGGTCGACGCGCGCGTCGAGACGGGCCGCACCCCGACCCACGCGCTGCAGCGGCTGTGGAGCGCCGAGCGCTTCGACCGCATCGTCGCACCTGCGCCCGGCTTCACCCCGAAGGAGCTCCAGTGGATCCTCGTCCACGCTCCAACGGAGACGCTGATCCTGCGGCCGGACCCGGCGGTCGAAGAGCGGGCGCTAGAGGCCGTCGCCTAGCTCGTAGAGCAGCTCCTCGACGTCAGTGGTGCGCGAACCGACGCGGACGAAGCCGCACTTCTCGAGCACGCGGATCGAGCCCACGTTGCTCGTAGCGACCCAGGCGTGCACCGGGCGCTCGGTCACCTCGGTCGTGAGCTCCCGGAGAGCGCGCGTCGCGAGGCCCTTTCCCCAGAAGTCCTTTCCGATCCAGTAGCCGACGAAGCGGCGCCCTTCCTGCCGCCAGCAACCGATGTTGCCTGCTACCTGGCCGTCGTGGACGATCGTCTTCTGGATCGCCGAGTCGTCGGCCAGGATCCGTCGCCAGTGCGCGTCGAATGTCTCCCGCTCCCGTGCCGGGAAGATCGCCATCTCGTTCGCCTCGGGCTCGCGCTGGTGCTCATAGAACGCGTCGAGATCGCTCTCGACGACGTCGCGCAGGACGCCGTTCAGGTCTCGACCAGCGCTTCGGGCTCGCGCCGATCCGCAACCGCCTGTCGCGCCCGTTCCAGCCACGGCGTCGCCTCCAGTCGCACGAAGACCTCGCTCGCCTCGTCTACCAGCCGCCAGGCTTCCTCCGCCCGGTCCTGCTGAATCAGCCACTCGGCCTGCTCGAGCTGCGTCACGGCGAGCCAGAAGACCATCTCGAGCTCGCGGAAGAGCTCCTTGGCGAGCGCGAAGCGCGCCTCGGCCTCGGAGGAATCGTCCGTTACCCGGGCACGGAACCGCGCCGCATGTGCGGTCAGCAGCGGCGGCCGCTCGCCGGGCCGGAGCCGTTCGATGCCGCCGAGCAGCTCCTCGAGCTTCGCCGAGTCGCCCGCCTCGAAGGCCGCCTCGAGCGCCTCGACGAGACAGAGCTTTATCGTCAAGAAGCTGTACGCCAGCTCGTCGGCGATCCCGATCTCGTTGTCGAGCACCTCGAGCGCCGCGCGCGGCTTGCCTTCGGCGCGCAGGACCATCGCATCGTGGAGTGCGTAGGCGCTGCGCGTCTGGAACTCCGTCGATTCCCGGTTCCCCGAGTAGTGCTCGAGCCCAGCCCGGGCTTCAACGGGCCTGCCGCGCCAGCAGTCGATCTCCACGAGGTGCAGGAACAGCTCCGGGTTGTGCTCCGCCCCGGGGAAGGCCTCCGCCTCGCGTGCGCGGTGGAGCGCCTCGTCCCAGCGCCCGAGAAGGACGAGCGAGCTGATCGGCCCGGCAAACAGCTGCAGCTCCCAGACCCGGTGCCCGAGGCGCCGGGCGAGCTCGACTCCTCGTTCGGTCACGTCGAACGACTGCGCGTACCGGTCGTTCGACTCGAGGAGGACGCCGAGGTTGTTGAAGGCGCGCGCCGCCTCGAGGGGGAGGTCGGCCTCGAGGGCCCGGGCAAGGGCTCCTTCGAGCAGGATTTGCGCCTCCTCGAGGCGGTTTCGCCTGGAATAGAGCAGGCTTTTGCTCGTGAGCGCGTCGGTGAAGACGTCGCGGAGCTCGAGCGCCTCCCCCAGCGCGAGCGCCTGCTCGAGCCGCGGCGCGGCTTCCTCGTACTGGCCGTTCAGGATCAGGAAGCGTCCGAGCTGGCCCGCCACCATCGCGACATCCTCGTCAGGCTCCTCGGACGAAAGCGTCTCGAGCGCCTGCTCGAGCCGTTCGAGGCATTCATCGAGCCGCCCGTCGCGGTAGTCGATCTCTGCGAGTCGCGCGGCGCTTCTGGCCGCCGAATGGGTCATTCCGGCCTGCTCGAACTCGGACCGGGCCTTCTCGTACAGCGTTCGCGCCTCATCCCCGCGGCCTCGCCGCCACGCCATTCGCCCCGCCCGGTCCTCGAGCTCGGCACGCGTCAGCGGATCGTCAGCGAGCTGGGCCGCCTGCTCGAAGTAGCGCTGGCCCTCACGCGCGGCGGCCAGCGACGCGGCCCGATCTCCGGCGCGCGTGAGCATCTGCCGTGCCTTGACCTTGATCTCGTCCGCGCCGTCCGCCTGCGGGCCCGACCGGTAGGCGTCGAGGTAGTGCGATGCGAGCACCTCGACGATCTCCTCCTCCTCGCCGAACGCCGACTCCAGGTACGAGGCGGCCGCCAGGTGGCGCACGCGGCGTTCCTGCTTCGAGAGCGTCTCGTACGCCACGCGGCGGACGAGGTCCTGGAGGAAGCTGTATTGACCGTGCTCGGGCGAACGTGGGTCGGTCTGGAGAGCGAGGAGCTCCTTGCGAACGAGCGAGTCGAGGACGGGGTCGAGCTGGCTCGCGGACTGCTGCAGCAGCGCCTCGAGGGCGCGCTTGGTGAACGTCTTCCCGAGGACCGACGCATCCTGGAGGAGCCGTCGCTCCTCTTGCGCGAGCCCGTCGAGCCGGGCGGCAATGAGCGCGTGGAGCGTCTCGGGCACCTCGAGCGATGCGATCGGCCCCACCGGCCGGTACACGGGCCCGTCCTGCACGAGCGCGCCGCGGTCCAGCATCATCCGGACCGTCTCGACGGCGTAGAGTGGAATCCCCTCGGCCCGTTCGAGAATCTGCGCGCGCACCTCCTCTGGCAGCCCGGGCACCAGCCCGGCGAGCAGCTGTTCCATCGCCTGGCTGGAGAGCGGCTCGAGATGCAGGGACGTGAAGTTGCGGCGGCCGGCCCCGAGCGTCGGCCGGCGATCGTGGAGCTCCGGCCGCGCGAGCATGCAGACGAAGAGCGGGAAGTTCCGCGACCACTCGAGCAGGTAGTCGATGAAATCGAGCAGCGAGTCGTCGGCCCACTGCATGTCCTCGAAGACCATCATCACGGGGTCGACCTCCGCGAGGCGCTCGAAGAAGACCCTCCAGGCCGAGAACAGATCCTCCCGCGCGAAGCGGGGTCCATCTTCGAGACCGAGGAGATGGGCAACCCGCGGCTCGACGAAGCGCCGCTCCTCCTCGTCGACGATGTGCTCGACCAGCACCGCCCGAAGCTTCTCGTGCGCCGAGCCGGCCGGTTCGTCTTCCGAGATCCGGCAGCGCATCCGCACCATGTCGGCAAGGGCCCAGTAGGTCACGCCCTCGCCGTAGGAGAGGCAGCGGCCTCGGTGCCAGTAGGTCGTTTGGGGCAGGCCGTCGAAGTACTTGAAGAACTCCCAGGCGAGGCGGCTCTTGCCGATTCCGGCGACGCCGGTGATCGAGACGAGGTGCGCCGTGCCGTTGTCGGCGGAGCCGTGAAAGAGCTCCTTGACGAGGCGCAGCTCCCGGTCCCTGCCGACGAAGGGGGCCTCAAGGCCCTGCGACTTGAGTGCGCCGCGGGCACCGGACACGACCCGCAGGGCGCGCCAGAGCGGGAACAGGCCGCTCTTGCCCGTGAGCTCGTGCGAGCCCGCGTCCTCGTATGCGATCGTCTGCTCGGTCGCACGGCGGGTCGAGTCGCCCACGTATGCAGTGCCCGGCGGCGCGATCGACTGGATGCGCGAGGCGGTGTTCACGAGGTCGCCGGCGACCATTCCCTCGCCCTCGGCGCCGATGGTCACGGCGGCCTCGCCGGTGAGCACGCCTGCCCGCGCCCTGAGGTCGGGCGCCCCGACCTCGTCCCCGAGGGCCGAAACGGCGGCAACGAGGTCGAGGGCGGCCCGCACCGCGCGCTCCGCGTCGTCCTCGGTCGCGGTGGGCGTGCCCCAGACGGCCATGACGGCGTCGCCGATGAACTTCTCCACGGTCCCGCCGTAGAGCGATATCAAGCGCCGGCACGTGTCGAAGTAGCGCGAGAGGATCTGCCGGACCTCCTCCGCGTCTCGGGACTCCGAAAGCGTCGTGAACCCGACGAGATCCGCGAACAGGACCGAGACCAGCCGCCTCTCTGCGACCGGCGCCGCCTCGGCGGTCGGAGGTTGGGCCGCGGCGGCCGACGCTTCGGCCGCGCCGAGCACGGCACCGCAGTCGCCGCAGAACTTCTTCCCCTCGGGGTTCTCGGCTCCGCAGGCGGGGCAGGTCGACGCGAGCGAGTTGCCGCAATCGCCGCAAAATCGCTTGCCGGCAGGGTTTTCCGCCCCACAGCTAGGGCACGCAGTCACCTGCCAAGCCTAGAACGAAAGAGCCGCTTTCTCTAGCCGAAGCCGAGGATGAACTTCGCATCCTCGGACATCTTGTCGGGGGTCCACGGCGGGTCCCACGTCAGCTCGGTCTGGACCTCTTCAACCCCGGGCATTGACTGCACGACCTCTTCGATCGACTGCTGGATCAGCGGGCCGGCAGGGCAGCCCATCGATGTGAGGCTGTAGCGGATGTGCACACGCGGCTCGAACACCTCGACGTCGTAGAGCAGCCCGAGCTCGACGATGTCCATCCCGAGCTCGGGATCCTCGACGGCGCGGAGCGCCTCGATCACGTCATCGCGGGTCGGCATCAGGCGGTCCAGGGTATCGAGGCAGGCCGTCCTCGGGAAGGACCTCCCACGGCGCGCGGGAGCCGACGAACGAGTGGTACTGCGGCCGGATCTCCGGGTCGCCGTCGAGCGAGCCGAGCCGGACCGAGATCTCGTCGCCTTCGGGCCAGTAGGCGCCGAAGAGCGACGAGCCGCAGACGGAGCAGAACGCCTTCACGGCGGTCCCGTCCTCCGGCTTGTAGATGCGGATCAGCTCCTCCCCGGCGAGCAGCCGGAACTGCTCTCGCGGCACGCGCCCCTGCGATTCGCCGAACGCGCCGGAGTGCTTGCGGCAGTAGGAGCAGTGGCAGTGATTGGCGCGCGTGAACGGCAAGGCGACCTCGAAGCGCACCCCGCCGCAGAGGCAGCTGCCGCCGACGGTCGCCATCAGTACGGGAGGCGGACTTCCTCGCGACGCTCGCGGGCGAAGAAGTGAATCCCGTCCACGAAGCGCACCCAGTTGCAGCGCGTGCACATGACGAGGGAGTGCGTCCACGCGCTGTCGGCCTGGAAGCGAACGCCTCGGAGCAGGTCGCCGTTCGAGACGCCGGTCGCGGCGACGATGACCTCGCCGGGCGCGAGAACCTCGGTCGTGAACACCTGCTCGAGGTCCTCCACCCCGGCCTCCCGCGCTTCTGCGACCTCGCGCCGCGACGTGGGCCACAGCTGGGCCTGCAGCTCGCCGCCGAGGCAGCGCAGCGCAGCCGCCGACAGCACAGCCTGGCGCGTGCCGCCGATCCCGATCGCGAGGTGGTCGTTGGTGCCCCGCACCGCGGCCGAGATCGACGCGGTCACGTCGCCGTCCTGGATCAGCTTGATGCGCGCGCCCGCGGCCTGGATCTCCTCGATCAGGTCGTGGTGTCGCGGGCGATCCAGAACGATGGTCGTGACGTCGTTGACCATCCGCCCGAAGGCGTCCGCGATCGCGCGGATGTTGTCGCCGACCGGCTTGAGGAGGTCGATCGCGCCGCGCGCCTTCGGCCCGATCGCCATCTTGCGCATGTACATGTCCGGCAGCGTCTGGAACGAGCCCGGCTCGCCGACCGCGACCATCGACATGGCGCCGTAGCCGCCCCGAGCGACCACCCCGCGCCCTTCGAGGGGATCGAGCGCGAGGTCGGCCTCGCCGCCGCCGGAGCCGATCGTGTCCCCCACCCCGAGCTGCTCGCTCTCGCCGCCCGCGCCGATCACCACGCGGCCGCTGATCGGCAGCTGGTCGAGCGCGATCCGCATCGCCGTGGCCGCGTCGTCCTCCGCGGCCTGCTGGTCGGCCCGCCCGAGCCAGCGCGCCCCGGCGAGCGCGGCCCGCTCCGTCACGCGCGCGTAGCTCTCGCAGAGGCAGAAGCGACCTTCGTGTCCGGCCGCCTGAACCGCCCGTTCGGGCTCGGTCTGCGTCACGATCCCACCGGGGCCGGGGCCGCCGCGGTCAGGACGAGCTCCATCACCTCGCCGATCGCGGCCTCGATGTTGCCGTTCTCGACCACCGGCACACCGTGCTTGCGCGCGCGGCCGAGGATGTAGGACTGGATCAGGCGGATGTCGTCGAAGGCGTCGAGGTACTTCTCGTAGGGCCGCACGCCGTCGGAATCGGTGTCGCGGATCCAGAAGTGGCTCGCGTGCGCCTCGGCGTCGTCGATCGCGAGCACGCATTCGACGACCAGCGCGCCCTTGATCTCCTTCGGGAGCATCCCCGGCACGAGGTGGACACCCTCCAGCACCATCGACCAGCCCTCCTCGAGCGCCCGCTCGATCGCGGCGCGCACGCCGACGAGCACCTCGCGGGTCTGCTCCATGAACCCGTCGATCACCGCCTCGTTCCCTTCGTCCTCGTCGCTCGCGGTGGCGCGGCCCGCTTCGAAGCTCGAGTGGTGGATCGCGGGCATGAACTCGCTCGAGAAGAATGCGCGCATCGTCTGGCGGACGAAGTCGGTCGACGTGACGCGGGTGATCCCGAGCCGGTACGCGACGTCGGTCGCCACGGTCGACTTCCCGGTTCCGGTCGCGCCGCCGACGAGCAGGATCAACGGCAGGTCGAGCTCGTACAGGTCTCGGTAGCGGCGCAGGCGCCGCATCGCCCCGGCGCCGTCCTGCGGGCCGAGGTGCTCGAGCGCAACCTCCTCGATCCGCTCGAGCGTCGTGGACTGGCGCTCGCTCACCGTGAGGTCGTTCTCGATCGCGATCGCGAGCTCGTACGCCCGGTCGGCGGACAGACCGGCCGCGATCAGCGAGCGCGCCATCAGGCCCTTGGAGAACGGTAGGCCGTCCTCGCCGCCGAGCGGCAGGGGCTGGCGGTAGCGCCGGTCGCTCATTGCGTGACCGGCTCCTTCACGAGCTCGAGCACCTGCTCGTCGAGGTTGCCGCCTACGAGCTCGTTGTCCGCGAACACCAGCTCGCGGCCGCGCTCCAACGCCGTCTCCGCGACGACGTCGATTGCGGCGGCCTTGATCTCGACCAGGTAGACGTCGGCGTCGACCCGCTCCAGCTCGGCGCGGAGCGCCTCGCGGCGGGCGAGGTTGCCGGACACATGCGTGACCTCGGCACCGTGCCGCTCGGCGAGATGAGCCGCGAGCTTCTCGTGCACGGCCGCCGGAGCCGTGGAGAAGTACGCGACGCGCCGGCCGGCGACGGGCTCGACCGGCCGCGGTCGCAGCTCAACCGCCACGACCGGCACGCCTTTCACCTCCGCGATCGCCTCGAGGAGCGGCGCGCTCGCGACGCCCGTCACGACGACGAGGTCGGAAATCAGGATCCGATATGCGTTCAGGTAGCCCGTGACCACCTCGACGGGCTGCGCCGAGCTCGTCACGAGCACTCGCGCATCGACGTCGACCGGCGGGATCGCGGCGCCGCTGCCGTCGAAGAGCACGAGGTCGGGCTCCCGCTCCGCGGCGAGAGCCGCGCCCTGCAGGACGTTCGACTCCCCCGATGCCCCGGCGAAGCCTCCCCCCGCCCGGCGGCAGCCGACCGTGACCACACCGGCGAGCGCCGCAGTCTCAAGGTAGTCGGACGCGGCGTGGCGCCCGTCCCGCGAGAGCTCCAGCAGTCGCTCGACCGTCGGCCGCACGTCGGCGAGCTCCGGTTCCGGCGGGCCGCCCCGCCCCATCGCCACGACGACGAGGTCGCGGTCCCGCGCGAGCAGCCGGGCCAGGTGACCCGTGACGGCGGTCTTGCCGACCCGCTTGCCGGTCCCGATCACGGCGAGCGAAGGCAGCGGGAACGGCGCGAGCTCGGGCGGATCGAAGCGGAAGTCCGGCCCCGCGTACGGCACGCCCGAGGCAAGCACGCGGCTCGCAATGCGGAACCGCTCCCGCGGCCCGAGCACCGGCTCGTCCGAGAGGTCGACGACGAGCTCCGGCTCGCGCTCCGCGATCGCGGCCTCGAGTCCGGACACGACCGGCACTCCGTAGTCCTCGCCGCCGACGAGCTTCTCGGTACCGCCGGCGACCCAAGCAGCCACGAAGTCGTACGGCAGTGCAGCGAGCGCATCGCGCACCACCGGCGCGTAGTGCTCCCCGTCGATGATCGCCAGCGCCCTCACGTGCGCGAGGTCACCTCGTCCTCGATCCGCGCGGTGTACTTCTCGAAGGCCAGCGTCTCCGTCGAGAACTGGATGATCCGCTCCTCTCCGTGGAACGGGTACTTGCGCCACACGTCGACGTGGCGGTCCGAGATCTCGATCACGTTGTAACAGGGCCGCGTCTTGCCGCGCAGCCGCCGCGAGGAGACGGTGCCGGCGTTCACGACGAAGAGGTTCTCGAGCCGCCACGCATAGGGAACGTGCTTGTGCCCGGAGAGCACGAGATCGACGCCTGCCCGTTGGAGGCATTCGATGCAGTCGCCCGCGTCGTAGACGACGTTGCGCTCGCGCCCCGTTCCCGGGACGGGCAGCAGATGGTGGTGCAGCACGAAGATCCGGAGTTCTTCGGGCTCGCAGTCGGCGAACTGGTCCTCGATCCAGCGGTAGCGGCCGCGGCCGATCTGACCGTGGTCGAGATCCGGCTCCGTCGAGTCGACGGCAACTACCGTCACGCCGTTGCGGCGGAGCACCGAGTTGCGGTCGCCGAACATGTCCTCGAAGTGGACGTAGCCGACGTTGCGCGAGTCGTGGTTCCCGGGGATGACGACGACGGCCTCGCACTCGATCCGGTCGAGATACGACTTGGCCAGCGCGTACTCGTGCTTGAAGCCGAACGTCGTCAGGTCACCGGAGCAGATGACGATCTCCGGCCGGAGGTCGTTGATCTCGATGATCGCCCGCTCGATCAGGTTCGGGACGAAGTCGGGCCCTCCGCAATGGATGTCGGAGATGTGGGCGATCGTGAACGGCCTCACGTTACCGTCCTGCGGCATGGTCGAAGTGTAGAAGCGGCCTGTTGGCGGTGGTACCGTCGCGTCAGGGCAACGGCCGGGAGAAGCTATGGAGTACCGGGTCCTGGGGTCGCTGGAGGTGCTCGATCACGGCGGGCATCGGCTTCCGCTCGGCGGGACACGGCAGCAGACCGTGCTCGCCTCCCTCCTGCTCCGCGCCGGCCGGACCGTCCCGCTCGAGCGGCTGGTCGACGAGCTCTGGGAGAAGCCTCCCCAGACCGCGGCCAAGACCGTCCAGGTGTACGTCTCGCGGCTCCGCCACGAGCTCGAGCCGCGTGCGATCGAGAGCCGGCCGGGCGGCTACGCCCTTGTGCTCGACGGCGACGAGCTCGACCTGGCGCGGTTCGAGCGCATCGCTGACGAGGGAAGGGCGGCGCTCGCCGCCGGCGACTTCGACCGCTCGGCGCAGCTCCTGCGCGACGCACTGGGGCTCTGGCGCGGCCCGGCGCTCTCGGGCCTGAGCTCCGAGCCGCTTCGGCGCGAGGCGGAACGGCTCGAGGAGATGCGCCTCCACGCACTCGAGGACCGCATCGAAGCCGACCTCGGCGGCGGCCGGGCCCGCGAGGTGGTTGCCGAGCTGCAGCCGCTCGTGGCCGAGCATCCCTTTCGCGAGCGGCTGCGCGGCCACCTGATGCTCGCGCTCTACCGGGCCGGGCGGCAGTCGGACGCGCTCGAGGTCTACCGCGAGACGCGAACGCTCCTCGCCGACGAGCTGGGGCTCGAGCCGAGCGAGGAGCTTCGGGAGCTCGAGCGCAGGATGCTGGCGCACGACCCGGACCTGGAGCTGAGCGTCATTGAGGCCGCGCCGCCAAAGCCGGTGGCCGTGCCTGCAGAGGAGCCGATCCGCGCCCGTCGCCCGGCCACGGTCGTCTTCGCCGATGTCGTCGACTCGACCGCCCTGGCCGAGCGATTCGACCCGGAGCTGATCCACGGCGTGCTGGATCGCTACTTCAGGATCGCCACGTCCGTGCTCGAGCGGCACGGGGGCGAGGTCGAGAAGTTCATCGGCGACGCGATCGTCGGGTTCTTCGGACTGACCGATCTCCACGAGGACGACGCGCTTCGCGCGGTTCGCGCTGCGGTCGAGCTGCGAGACGCGGTCAGGGACCTCGGCGAGGAGGTCAAGCGGACGAGGGGCCTCGACTTCGCCGTGAGGCTCGGCGTGAACACCGGGGACGTCTTCGTCGCGGCCGGCGCCCAGCGCGAGGCGTACGCGGTCGGCGACTCCGTCAACGTCGCCGCCCGACTCGAGCAGCTCGCGGAGGGGAACGAGATCCTCCTCGGGGAGCGCACCTATCGCCTCGTGGAGCCGCACGTGCGCGCGGAGCCGCTCGAGCCGCTCGAGCTGAAGGGACGGACCTCGAAGGAACGAGCCTGGCGGCTGCTCGAGCTCCCCGCGGACGAGGAGTGGCCGACCATCTCGACCCCGTTCGTCGGGCGCCGAGCCGAGCTGAAGGAGCTGGGCGACGCGTTCACCCAGGCCCGCGCCGACCGCGTCTGCCGGCTGTGCACCGTCGTCGGCCCGGCCGGAATCGGAAAGACGCGCCTGGCCAAAGAGTTCGTCACGGAAGCGCGCGCGTCGGCGACGGTTGCAGTTGGCCGCTGCCTCTCGTACGGCGAGGGGATCACCTACCGGGCCCTGGTCGAGATCGTCAAGCAGCTCGCGGGGGACGACCCGAACGAGCGCATCTCCGATCTGATCGCCGACGAGGACGAGGCCGAGCTCGTGGCCCGCCGGCTCCGTGCGACCGTGGGGCTCTCGGACGAGACGGCACCGGCCGAAGAGACCTTCTGGGCAGTGAGGCGGCTCTTCGAGGCGGTTGCCCGGGAACGCCCGCTCGTCGCGCTCGTCGAGGACGTCCACTGGGCGGAGCCGCTGCTCCTGGACCTGCTCGAGTATCTCGTCTCCTTCTGCGCAGAGGCCCCCGTGTTCATCCTTTGCCTCGCCCGACCCGAGCTTCTCGAGACGCGCTCGTCGTGGTCCGCGCCTCAGGCGAACGCGTCGCTCGTCGTCCTGGAGGAGCTCACGGACGCGAGCGCACGGGAGCTCGTCGCGTCGCTCGCCTCCGGAGACCTGGACGCCGAGGACGCGAACCGGATCGTCGACACCGCGGAAGGGAACCCGCTCTTCCTGGAGCAGCTCGTCGCCACCCGGGCCGAGCTCGGCGAGGGAGCGCTGCCGCCGAGCGTCCAGGCCGTGCTGGCCGCTCGCATCGCGAGTCTCGAACCCGGCGAGCGTACCGTTCTCGAGCGCGCCGCCGTGGAGGGGCGCAGCTTCACCTGGGGCTCCGTGGCCTCGCTGCTTCCCGAGAGCGACCGCGAGAGCCTCGGCCGGCACGTGATGGCGCTCGTTCGAAGGCGGCTCATCCAGCCCGATCCCTCGGCGCTCGCCGAAGACGACGCGTTCAGGTTCAACCACGTCCTCATCCGCGAGGCGGCCTACGCCGAGCTGCCGAAGGAGCTCTGCGCCGAGCTGCACGAGCGGCTCGCCCGGCGAAGCTCCGAGAACGAGATCGTCGGACACCACCTCGAGCAGGCCTACCGCTGCCGCGCCCAGCTCGGGCTCGCCGGCGACCACGAGCGCTTCCTCGCCCAGGAGGCCCGGATCCACCTCGAGGCGGCTGCCCACAAGGCGCTGTTGCGCGGTGACCCCGCGTCCGCAGCGGAACTGTTGGAGCGAGCAACCTCGATGCTCTCGCCGGACGATCCTTCGCGGCCGAGCCTGCTTCCGACGCTCGGCGCCGCCCTGTTCGAAGCAGGGCGGCTCGTCGACGCCGACCGCGTCCTGACCGAGGCAATCGCGAGCGCGCGGGACGAATGTCACGAGGCGCGCGCCCGGGTCGAGCAGCAGTTCGTGCGGCTCCAAACGGGGCCCAGCGCGGTCCAGAATGCGGAGCAGGTGGCCGAGGATGCCCTGGCGGTCTTCGCCAGGCGCGGTGACGAATCCGGCCAGAGCAGGGCCTGGTGCCTCAAGGCGTCGATCGCCTGGGTCGCCGGGCAGGTTGCGCAGGCCGACGAGGCCTGGACGCGCGGCGCGGAGTACGCGCACAGAGCCTTGGAGAACCGCGAGCTCTTCGAGATCC
>Ga0126383_10000916_pt1 | contig 17389 bp, 19 predicted proteins | sample PanSoiMetPlot_35_FD_96882 | JGI IMG/M metagenome (GOLD analysis project Ga0126383, IMG submission 96882) | Tropical forest soil microbial communities from Panama - MetaG Plot_35 | ecosystem: Environmental > Terrestrial > Soil > Tropical forest > Bulk soil | place: Panama | collected 2016-02-17
TAGCCCTCGACGTCTTCGACCTCGGGCAGCCGCAGCAGCAACCGCTCCGTCTCGAGCATCAGGCCTCGAGGGCGAAGAGCTTCGCGTCGCGGCGGCCGAAGCGGACGTCGCGCTCGTATTCGAAGCCGAGCTTCTGAGCCACGTTCTCGGAGGCCTCGTTCCCGTGGATGATCAGCGCGATCAGCCGCCGGGCGCCGAGGTGCTCGAGCGCGAAGTCGCGCGCGGCCCCGGCCGCCTCGGTCGCGTAGCCCTGGCCCCAGTAGGGCCGGCCGATCGTGTAGCCGACCTCGAGCTCGGTCGGCCCCTCGGAGCTGGCTCGCGTGGTCTGCCAGGTCTCGGGGTTCCAGACGATCAGCCCGACGCGGCCGATCACGACGCCGTCCTCCTTGCGGACCGTCGTGCAAAGGCCGAAGCCGTCCGCCTTCCAGCTCTCGATCATGCGGTTGACTGACCGCCCGGTCTCCTCGCGGGTGAGCGTGCGGCCGTCGCCGAGGTAGCGCATCACCTCCGGGTCCGCGTACATCGGCGCGAGCGGATCGGCGTCCTCCGGAACGGGGGCGCGGAGGATCAGGCGCTCGGTCTCGAGCCGCGGCGGCGCGAGGGCCTCGGCCACGGGGGGAGCCTTGTCCGGAAGCGCCCTGCTGAACGCGGCCGCGAGCTGCTGCTCGACGAAGCCCTCGATCCGGCGGCTGAAGTCGTCGGCCATCGCGTCCGAGCGCCCCCTCCGCTCGGCCTTCGGAGGCGGAAACGACCGCTCCTCCTCTTCGAGCGAGAGCTCGTAGACGTGCTCGTACTGGACGTCCTTCAGGTGGTGCTGGCCGAGATCGCGGACGCTCACTCCCTCCGGGAGGTCGTTCCCGACGAGCGCGCGGGTGGTCTCCGAGGCGAGGATCTGGCCGCCGTGGCCGGCCGAGCAGATGCGCGCGGCCCGCACGACGTCGAGCCCGATGTAGCCCTCCTCGCCGACGGTCGGCTCGCCGGTGTGCAGCCCCATGCGTACGCGGACCTCCGCGCCTTGCGGCCAGGAGTGCCCGGAGAGTGCGCGCTGGCCGTCGACCGCGGCGAGGACGGCGTCCCGCGCGCGCGTGAACGAGTAGAAGAACGCGTCGCCCTGCGTGTCGACCTCGTGGCCGCCCGCATGCTGGAAGACATCGCGGAGGAGGCGGCGGTGATCGGCCACGACCCGGCTGTAGTCGTCCCCGAGCTCCTGCAGCAGGCGGGTCGAGCCCTCGATGTCGGTGAAGAGAAACGTGACGGTGCCGCCGGGAAAGGCCACGCCGTTACGGTACAAGCGTGAATCGCCTGGCGGGCGAGACGAGCCCGTACCTCCTGCAGCACGCCGACAATCCTGTGGAGTGGTACCCGTGGGGCGACGAGGCACTGGCGCGGGCGCGGGATGAGGACAAGCCGATCCTGCTCTCGATCGGCTATGCCGCCTGCCACTGGTGCCACGTGATGGAGCACGAGTCCTTCGACGACGACGGCACCGCGGCGCTGATGAACGAGCGCTTCGTCTGCATCAAGGTCGACCGCGAGGAGCGTCCCGATGTCGACGGGATCTACATGGACGCGGTGGTGGCGATGACCGGGCACGGCGGTTGGCCGCTCACCGTGTTCCTCACGCCCGGGGGCGAACCGTTCTTCGGCGGCACGTACTACCCGCCGGAGCCGCGGCACGGGCTGCCCTCGTTCCGGCAGGTGCTCGTGGCGGTGTCCGACCTCTACCGCGACCGGCGTGGCGATGTGGCCTCGCGCGCGCAGTTGCTCGTCGATGCGGTCGAGCAGGCCGCCTCGCCCCCGCCGACTTCGGAGCCGCTCGCCGAGTCGCTCCTCTTCGGGGCGGTTCGACGGCTGGGCGAGCTCTTCGACCCGGAGTGGGGCGGCTTCGGCGGCGCGCCGAAGTTCCCGCCGGCCTCGGCGCTCGAGCTCCTGTTGCGGCGCGTCGAGACAGAGATGTCCTCGAAGACGCTGGAGGCGATGGCCGCGGGCGGGATGTACGACCTCGTCGGCGGGGGGTTCCACCGCTACTCGGTCGACGAGCGGTGGCTCGTGCCGCACTTCGAGAAGATGCTCTACGACAACGCGCTGCTCGTTCCCTCCTACCTGCACGGCTGGCTCGTGACCGGCAACGAGCGGTTCCGCGCCGTCGCCGAGCAGACGCTGGAGTACATGCTGCGGGAGCTGCGCCTGCCCGAAGGCGGGTTCGCCTCGTCCCAGGACGCCGACACCGACGGCGTCGAGGGCCTCACGTACACGTGGGCGCCCGGCGAGGGCGCGCCCGAAGAGTTGTTCGAACCGTTCGAGGACGGGCGCTTCATTCTCCGTGGCGACCTGGACGAGGAAACGCGCGCGCGGCTACTCGAGATCCGCTCGCGGCGGCCCCAGCCCGGACTCGACGACAAGGCGATCGCGTCGTGGAACGGCCTTGCGCTGGCCGCGCTCGCCGAGGCCGGCCGTCGCCTCGACCGTCCGGACCTGATCGAGGACGGTCACGCGCTCGCAGGCTTCCTGCTCGGTGCCCTCTCGGACGGCGAGCGCCTTCACCGCTCGCGCCGCGCCGGGCGCTCGAGCGGCACCGGCTATCTCGACGACTACGCCAACGTCGCGCACGGGCTCTACGAGCTGCACGTCGCGACGGGCGAGCTGCGCTGGCTCGAGGAATCGCGCCGTCTCGCGCTGCTCGCGGTCGAGCTTTTCGCCGACCACGACCGAGGTGGGTTCTTCCTCGCGCCCGCAGACGGCGAGGAGCTGGTCGCCCGCAAGAAGGACCTGTTCGACCATCCTGTGCCGTCCGGCAACTCGATGCTCGCCTACGTGCTGCTCCGCCTGGCGCGGATCTACGGCGACGACGAGCTCGAGCGCCGCGCCGTCGGGGTCCTGCGCCTGCTCGGCGAGAGCCTCGGCCGCGGCCCGACGGAGTTCGCCTGGTCGCTGAACGCGCTCGACCTCTACCTGGCGACGCCGAAGGAGATCGCGATCGTCGGCCGGCCGGACAGCGCGGTCGCCCGGGCGGCGCTGGAGCCGTTCGAGCCGAACTCCGTCGTCGCCTTCGGCCCGGCGGACCGCGTGCCGCTCCTCGAGGGCAAGGGGCTCGTGGACGGCAAACCGGCGGTCTACGTCTGCGAACGCTTTGCGTGCCAGCGCCCGGTCACGGAGCCCAAGGAGCTGACCGCGGCAACGGCTTAGGGTAGGCAACCATGGCGCTGCTTGCCGTGGAGGGGGTGACGCGTCGGTTCGGCGGGATCGTCGCCGTCGACGACGTCTCGCTCGACGTCGGGGAGGGCGAGATCGTCGGGCTGATCGGGCCGAACGGCGCGGGCAAGACCACGGTCTTCAACCTGATCACGCGCCTCTACAAGCCCGAGTCGGGCGAGATCGCCTTCGCGGGCGAGTCGCTGCTGCGGACGCCCGCGCACGGCGTCGTCAGGCGCGGAATCGCTCGCACGTTCCAGAACGTCGAGCTGTTCAGCTCGATGTCGGTCCTCGAGCACGTCCTCCTGGGCCGTTACGCGCGCAGAGGACGCCGCGCACGCGAGATCCTCGGCTACGTCGGTCTCTCGGCCCAGGCTCACCGTGTCGCACGCGAGCTGCCGTACGGCCAGCAGAAGCGCGTCGAGCTCGCCCGCGCCCTCGCCTCCGGCCCGCGCCTGCTCCTCCTCGACGAGCCGGCCGGGGGGCTCAACCACGAGGAGGTCCAGGCGCTCGGCGGTCTGATCCGCCGCATGCGCGCCGACTTCGACCTCACGGTCCTGCTGGTCGAGCACCACATGGGCCTCGTGATGGGCAGTGCCGAGCGGGTGCACGTGCTCGACTTCGGCCGCCGGATCGCGAGCGGGACCCCCGCCGAGGTGCAGAACGACCAGGCGGTGATCGAGGCCTACCTCGGAACGAGCGATGCCTGAAGCCGGGGGCCTCCTGGAGCTCGAGGGCGTCGAGGCGCGCTACGGCCCGGTGAAGGCGCTCCACGGCGTCTCGCTCACCGTCGGCGACGGCGAGATCGTGGCCGTCCTCGGCGCGAACGGGGCCGGCAAGACGACGACGCTGCGGGCGATTTCCGGGACCGTGAGGCGCAGCGGCGCGATCCGCTTCGCCGGCAAGAGCGTCGCCGGCCGTTCCCCGGAGGCCGTTGCGCGGTTCGGGATCGCGCATGTCCCGGAGGGGCGCGGGACGCTCTCCGAGCTCTCCGTCGCGGAGAACCTGCGGCTCGGGGCGTACGTCCGCCGCGACCGCACGTCGATCCGGGAGGACGAGCGCCGCGTGCTCGGTCACTTCCCGTGGCTCGGCGACCGGGGCGGCCAGCGCGCGGGGACGCTGAGCGGCGGCGAGCAGCAGATGCTCGCGCTTGCCCGTGCCCTGATGCTGCGACCGCGGCTCGTGCTCCTCGACGAGCCGTCGCTGGGCCTTGCGCCGAAGGTGGTCGCGGAGATCTTCCGGATCGTCCGCGAGCTGAACGAGCGCGAGGGCCTGAGCGTGCTCGTCGTCGAGCAGAACGCGATCATCGCGCTGGAGGCGGCGTCGCGCGCGTACGTGCTCGAGGCCGGCCGCGTCGCCGTCGAGGGCGGCTCCGACGAGCTCCGCCGCAACGAGTCCGTCAGACGCTCGTACCTCGGGTACTGACGGATGTTGCTTGCGATCGACTGGACCGAGCTCGCACAGCAGACCGTGATCGGCCTCTCCTCGGGCGGCCTCTGGGCGCTCCTCGCGCTCGCGATCGTCCTCATCTACCGCTCGACCGGCGTGATCAACTTCGCGCAGGGCGAGATGGCGATGTTCTCGACCTTCATCGCCTGGTCGCTCATCAACCACGGGCTCTCGTACTGGGAGGCGTTCCTCCTCACCCTGGCGATCTCGTTCGCCGGCGGGATCGGGATCGAGCGGGCCGTGATCCGCCCGGTCGAGCGCGCGCCGGTGCTGACCATCGTGATCGTCACCATCGGGCTCCTTTTCGTTGTCGACGGCGCGGCGCGTTGGTTCTGGAGCTCCGAGACGCGCTCGCTCCCGAACGCGTTCTCGACGCGGCCGATCACGATCGCGGGCGTCGCGTTCTCGATCCAGGACCTCGGCAACATCGCGGTGTCGCTCGGCGTCGTCGCGCTCCTCGCGGTGCTCTTCCGCTTCACGAAGGTCGGACTTGCCCTCCGCGCGAGCGCGGTGAATCCCGAGGAGAGCCGGCTGCTCGGGATCCGCGTGAGCTGGATGCTCGCCCTCGGCTGGGGCCTCGCCGCGGCGATGGGCGCCGTGTCGGGGATGCTGACCGCTCCCGCGCTCGCGAGCTTCGATCAGAACCTGATGCAGCCCGTGCTGCTCTACGCGCTCGCCGGCGCAGTCCTCGGCGGGCTCGAGAGCCCGCTCGGCGCGGTCGTGGGCTCGCTGCTGCTCGGCGTGTTCGTCAACCTGACCGGCACTTACATCGGCTGGATCGGCACCGACCTGCGCCTGCCGCTCGCCTTCGCCGTCATCCTGGGCGTCCTGCTCGTTCGGCCCTCCGGCCTCTTCGGACGCCCGTCCGTGAGGCGCGTGTGAATCGCGCGCTGGGGATCGGCCTCTGGGTGCTGGCGGTGGCGGCCGGGCTTGCTGTCTTCCTCCTGGCCCCGCATTTCGTCAGCGACTTCCACTCGCGTGACCTCGCTCGCGCCGGAGTCTTCTTCATCGCGATCGTGGGACTGAACCTGCTGACCGGCTACACCGGCCAGATCTCGCTCGGCCACGGCGCCCTGATGGCGATCGGCGGCTACACGACCGCCGCGCTCGTCGTGCACGAGCACTGGCGCGACGTCTGGACGATCCCGCTCGCCGGGATCGCGGCCGGCGTCGTCGGGTTCATCATCGGCCTGCCGGCCCTCCGCCTCTCGGGTATCTACCTCGCGCTCGCGACCTTCGGCTTCGCGGTCGCGATGCCGTCGCTGCTGAAGAAGTTCTCCGGCCTTACAGGCGGCAGCCAGGGGCTGCGCTTCCTCGAGTCTGCCCCGCAGCAGGTGACCGGGCTCGCCGGAACGGTGACGATCTTCGGCCACACGATGACCCAGAACCACTTCCTCTACTACCTGACCTGGTCGATCGGCATCGTCGGCTTCGCGATCGCGTGGCTGATCGTGCGCGGCGGGTTCGGGCGGGTTGTCCGCTCGGTGCGCGACAGCGAGATCGCGGCCGTCTCCAGTGGCGTCAATCTCGCGCGGACAAAGACCGTTTCCTTCGCGATCAGCGGCGTCTACGCGGGGGTGGCGGGCGCGCTGCTCGCGATCCAGGACGAGATCGTGAACCCGCTCAGCTTCACCTTCCTGCTCTCGATCCTGATCCTCGTCGGGGCGGTGGTGGGCGGCCTGGGGTCGCTGCCGGGGCTCGTCTTCGGCGCCCTCTTCGTGCAGTACCTGCCGACCATCTCGACGCACGTCTCGACCCGGGCCGGCGTGCCCGATTTCGTCTACGGCGTGGCGATCATCCTGGTGATGATCCTGCTGCCGACCGGGGTCGGAGGGCTGCTCCGTCGCGTTGCCAGACCGCTAACAACTCGGTTGTACACTCGTCCATAGTCGGGGCAATGAGCCGGGCTTTCCACCTTTCAGCAGCACTCCTGGGCGCGCTTGCGCTTGCTGCCGTCGCCTCCGGCGCGGGGTCGTCGACCCCGGGCGTGACCGCGAACGAGATCGTGATCGGCGGGACCGTCCCCCTCACCGGAGTCGCGTCCGCCTACCGCACCGTCGGCCTCGGCGCGGCGACGTACTTCCGCTACGTCAACGCCCACGGCGGGGTGAACCACCGCAAGATCCACTACATCATCGAGGACGACCAGTACGACCCCGCGCAGACCATGGACAAGACGCGGGAGCTCGTCGAGCAGGATCACGTCTTCGCGATCTTCAACAGCCTGGGCACCGAGCAGAACCAGGCGACGCGGCCGTACCTGAACGCGATCAAGGTGCCGCAGCTGTTCGTCGCCAGCGGCGACACGTCCTGGGGCAGGGACTACAAGCAGTGGCCGTGGACGATCGGCTACCAGCCGAACTACCGCGCCGAGGGCACGATCTACGGCCGCTACATCGCGAAGACCGCGCCGAAGTCTCGGATCGGCGTCCTCTACCAGAACGACGACTACGGCAAGGACCTCCTCACCGGCCTGCGGAACGGGCTCGGCAAGAAGGCGAAGCTGATTGTGTCGACGCAGGGCTACGGCGCCGACGACCCGAACGACCAGTCGCAGATTGCAAAGCTCAAGTCGGCGAAGGTGAACACGCTGATGCTGTTCGCGACGCCGAAGTTCACCATCCAGGCCTACGCGTACTCGCGTCAGCTCGGGTGGCGGCCGAAGGTCTATGTCAACGCGGTCTCGAGCGCCTCGAACGTGCTGGGGCTCGCGACGATCGGGACGAGCAAGAAGCAGACCGAGGGGACGATCTCGATCGTCTTCCTCAAGGACCCGACCGACCCCCGCTGGGCCAGGGACCGCGGGATCAAGCTCTATCGCACGATCATGAAGCGCTACAAGGGGACGAACCCGAGCGACGTCTACAACGTCTACGGGATGTCGGTCGCGCACACGTTCGTCGAGGCGCTCAAGAAGGCCGGCAAGAACCCGACCCGCGACTCGATCATGCGCGCGGCGACGCACCTGAACATCAAGAACGACCCGTTCCTGCTGCCCGGGATCAGCGTGCACACGTCGCCGACGGACCACTTCCCGCTCGACCAGGCCCGGCTCGAGCGGTACCACAACGGCCGCTGGCGGTCTTTCGGCGGCCTGTTCCGGGTGCGCTAGCTCCGCGCGCCTCTCGTGCCCACGACGTAGGACGGCCGGTCTCCCAACTACGGAACGCGGGCGCGGTGCATCACGACGTCGAGTGCGGGCCACGGTGGGCCCGCGCGTAGGGCGCCAGGAAGCTCTTGCCCTGCTCGTCTCCCGTTCGGGAGTTGGTCGTCTAGATCCCAGCGCCACGCGGCGACCATCGCCAGAACGAGGAGGCGGCACGCGCGGAGCAGTTCTTGATCGGCGCCGGAATAGCACTCGCTGACCTCTTCCGGCACATGAGCGAGGTCGAACTCGACAGGCCCACGGCAACACGTCTCGAGATCGATGAACAACGGCCCGCTCCTCGTGTTGAGCAGGTTGCCCGCGTGTGGCTCTCCATGCAGCAGTTGCTCGGCGGAGGAGCGCTCGCCGATCGCACCTCTCTGGTGCGACCCAGGCCGATCAAAATGTCCATAGAAGTCCGCTAGTCAGACCACCAGTCGCGCTGACCCTCGACGTCTTCGCGCGGATCCTTGCCGAGGTTCGGCGCGCCGATGACAAGGATCTCGAGGCCCTCCGGCCCGGCCTCGTAGCCTCGCCACGAGCCGGGCGGGACGCGCACGGCGTCCCATTCCTTGAGCTCGACGATCTCGTCGTCCACTTTCATCCGCCCGCTCCCGCGCAGGACCACGTACACCTCCTCCTGCTTCACGTGTGTGTGGCCGTACGGAAAGCGATAGCCGGGCGGGACGCGCTGGTAGCTCAGGGCGGATTCCTCGAGCTCGAGCGCCTTGGTCGCCGCGCGGAACTCCAGGTCCGGCGCGCCGTCGAACCGAGGGCCGAGGTCCTCCAGATCCTTGATGTTGCTGAGCGTGAACGGCACGGCGTGATCCTATGGCGTCATTCCGGAACGCTCGCCCAGGGGAGGTCTTAGCGGCTCTCGTCCGCGGTGAGCAGTTTCCAGTGCCCCTCGGAGACGACCGCGACCGCGCCGTCGGTCACCTTGATCGCGGTCTGATCGTCGATCACGTATGCGGGCACCGATAGCCCGGCGGCCCATGCTTCTATCTCGGCCAGAGGGGTAGCCGGAATCCCATCCTCGCGATCAAGGTGTGGGAACACCGAGAAATCGACGAGCCCCAGCGCCTTGTCGCTTCCGGTGAGCGGTTCACTCTCGTCGTAGGTCGCTCCTCTGAAATCGGGAGTCGTCACCATCGCTCCCCCGCTCGTGCCGACGTAGACCGTTTCGGGCCGGAGCGACGGCAAGAGGTCGGCAAGTCCGGACTGCCGCATCCAGTAGCACAGATACAGAGGGCTGCCGCCCCAAACCAGCAGGGCATCGGTCTCCTGCACAGCAGGCATCCAAGATTCCTTCTTGATGCTGGGCAGCGCAGTGAGCTCCAGCACTCCCAACGACTTCCAACCCAGGCCGCACATCGGGCTGAAGGTCGCTCCGCTGACGAACCGATAGACGTGCGCAGGTCCGCCGGGGAAGGGCTGCACCCCCGTGGGAATGCAGAGCGCGCTGGACTCGGCAATCGGTTTGCCGAGGAGTTCGACCAGCGCGTCGTGGATGCTCGGGTTGCTTATGCCAGAGGAACAGAGAAGAAACTTCACGATGCCTCCTGTGTCATGAGTGCACGCGAGACCTTTCGATGCGCGCACGGATCCGGTCGCCGTGAAGACCGGCAGACCACCGAAAACTCATCGGCTCCAGTGGGATCCGGTCTCGCGACCGCAGGTGCATTCCCGCACACCGGCCCACATCGGAGAGCCGTCGCATGTGCTGCAAGAATCGATCCGTGCGCGAAGCGCAACTCGAGAACTCCGGATCAGGGCTCACGCCCGTCACCCAGGGCTGGTTCGTCGTGAACGTGCGCGATGCCGAGTGGTGGTTCACGGAGAGTAGAGGGGCGCGGTGCGCATTCGAGAACGAGTACGGCGACCCCCCGGTCGAGTTCGACCAACTCGGCATCAACATCACCGTCCTGGAGCCAGGACAGACGAGCCTGTACCACGCCGAGGCGAACCAGGAGGCGTTCCTCGTCCTCTCAGGGGAGTGCGCGCTGCTCGTCGAGGGCGAGGAGCGCCGCCTGCTGCGGTGGGATTTCTTCCACGCTCCCCCGTGGACCAAGCACGCCTTCGTCGGCGCGGGCGAGGGGCCGTGCGTGATCCTGATGGTCGGGTCACGCACGGGCCCGGAAGTGCAGTACCCGGTGTCGGAGCTCGCGGCGAGCTACGGCGCGAGCGTGGCGGAAGCGACCTCCGACTGGAGGCAGGCATACGCGACGGCCGAGTGGTTCCGGCGAGAGCGACCGCCGAACTGGGCCCGTCTGCCCTGGGCGTAGATTCCTTCAGGCGTCATTCGCGGAACGTGACGCTCACGCTTCGCGGGTTCAGCTACCGCCCGGCGGGTACAGAAACGATGCCGTGAAACCGCGCCTGGACGTGATCACCCTGGCCGTGGCCGACCTCGAAGTCGCGCTCGCGTTCTACCGCCGTCTCGGTCTGGAGTCGAAAGGCGTCGTCGGCACGGAGTGGGCGGACGAGATGACCGGCGCGAACGGCGCCATCGCGATGTTCGAGCTCGAGGGCGGACTGCTCCTCAACCTGTACCCGCGCGCCGATCTCGCCAAGGACGCCGCGATTCCGGTCGGGCCGCCGCAAAGCGGCGAGTTCAGCCTCGCGCAACTCGTTCGAAGCCGCGACGAGGTCGACGAGCTCCTGGAGAAGGCGGCGGCCGCGGGCGCCGCCGTAACACCAGCGCATGACCGACCGTGGGGGATCTACTCCGGCTACTTCCGCGATCTCGATGGCCATCTTTGGGAGGTCATCTGGAACCCGGCCTAGCCCAGATCGCACGAAGCCTGTTCAGCCGCTGACTACGGCAAGCGTTCCTGGTGGTACTTCTTCTCGTCGTCTGCACGCCACTTCGCCTCGTAGGCCTCCGCCTCGGCGAACTCCTGCTCGATGAGCGCTTGCTCTTGCGCGTCTTCGCCCGCGGGGTGTTCGCCTACGACCGTTCTGCGACGTGTGGCCACGAAGCCGACGACGACCAAGGGGACGACGACCACCGCGAAGATGATCCACGGGATCACGCGTGCAGCCTACCTCTCCACAGGGCTCTGCAGGGTGACCGTGATCGGCGCCCCAGGATCATCCTCGACGGTTGGCTGCGACGAGGCGGGCTCGAACGTCTCGTACGTCGTGCGCCCGAGGAGGATGCCCTAGCAGCCTGCCGTGACTGCATCGACGAGAAGCGGGTAACCGGCCGGTCAAACGGTCGGCGAGTGACCTTCGAGCTGATCAACATCGTCCGCTACGACGACGACGGCCGCCTTGCCGAGGAGTGGATCCTGACCGACAGCGCTCAGTCCTCGCCCGGCTCGGCGCCGGAGAACGGCGCTACCCGCTGCCGCGCGACTAGGCCGCCTTGCGCCGCGCGACGCCGACGATCATCGGGCGTTCGACCTTCGGCGCCTTCGGGACCTCGCCCTGCCTGACCGACTCGACCTCGAAGGGTGATGCCGCGATCGCAGCGAGCGTCGCTCGGTTGGGATTGCAGTCGAAGAGGTTGTAGACAGGCCTGACCCGGTCCTGCCACTTCGCGACCTTGGGATCCTCGGAGCGAACGTGCTCGAGGAAGAGCAAGCGGCTGTCCGGCTTCAAGACCCGCGCGATCTCGGAGAGCGCCGACTGCTGCTCGGGGACGGAGCACAACACGAACGTCACGACCGCGGTGTCGAAGGTCGCATCCGGGAAGGGCAGCCGATCGGCCGTCGCGTCGACGATCTCCGCGGTCGGCGAGAGCTCGTGCACGCGCCGTTCCAGGCGAGCTCGCATGTGCCGATCGGGCTCGACGAGCACCAGCCGCGTCACGGCGTCCGGATAGTGCTGAAGGTTGAGCCCCGTGCCGGCCCCGATCTCGATCGTCGCGCCCTGCGCTTCCGCGATCAGGCGACGCCGCTCGTCGCGCATCCCGGCCTCCTCCGATCCCTTGCCGATCCTGTCGTAGAGCGCGGCGAACAGGCGTCGAATCATCGGCGGCGATCGTATGTCACGCGGGGGAGACCGCGGGTTCGGGCGCGCGCACCAGCTGTCGTCTGCGGACCGGGAGCAGCCCGATCACGATGACCATCACGGCGACGCCGACCCACTGCGTCCAGCGGAGCTGCGAGTCGAAGACGTAGATCCCGACCAGCGCCGTGGTCACCGGGAAGGCGAGCTCGCCGATCGCCGACAGGAGCGCCGGGGTCCGGCGGAGCCCGTAGTAGTAGAGGCCGAGCGCGAAGAACCCGGTGACGAGCGCCAGCACGGCGATCCAGAAGCTGTCGTGGGCGTTCGAGAACGCGGCCGCGCCGACGATCGGCAGTGCGCAGGCGCTCGCGATCAGGCCGAAGCCGAAGCGCACCGTGGTCACGTGCTGGAACTCGAGCCGCCGCCCGAGGAAGCGGCCGAAGACCGTGCCCATGCCCCAGAGCGTCGCGGCGGCGAGCGTCTCGGCGATCGGGGTGAGCCCGTGCGCGTGCGGGTCGAGCGGGTGCGGCAGGGTGATCAGCCAGATCCCGGCGAGCGCGGGGAGGAGGAACCAGACGAAACCCGGCCGCGGCTGCTCGCGCAGCACGAGCCAAGCCCCGAGCACCGCGATCAGCGGCTGCACCTGCTGGAGGACGACGACCGTGATGAAGTCGCCGTGGGACAGCGCCTTCGTGAAGAGGATCGTCGCGATCGCCGAGGCGCCGGCGCCCACGTAGATTCCCGCGGCGACGTACCTCGGGCCGGTGCGGAAGAGCGCCCGGAAGGCAGGGACAAGGAGGGTGACCGTCAGCGCGACGAGCACGACGTGCTCGCCGAAGACGATGGTGTAGGGCGAGGTCGAGGCGGAGAGCGGCTTGCGGATCAGCCCGTCGAGGCCCCACATGGCTGCCGCGACGCTGATGAGCACGACTCCCGGGACCCTGTCGAGCCTGCGCGCCATCGATTTGAGCCTAGCCGCTGGCCGCCGCCCTCAGTTCTTCGAGGCCCGCGCCTCTTTAGAGACGAGGAAGCGGCGGACGTCCTCGTAGCGCCCACCCTGGTTCGCGAACTCCACATAGTTGCGGGCGGTCGCGAGCTATTCGAGGGTGGTCGGGCGCATTTCGTCCAGGGCTGCCACCAGGTGCTCCTGTCGCAAGGGCGGCTCTCCGCCGGTGTCCAGGGCCTCGTCGGTGACCCGGTCGACCGCCCGCTCGACAAGCGCTGCGAGGTCGGCGCCGCTGAACAGTGCGGTCCGCTTGGCCAGACCCTTCAGGTCGAGGCTCTCCGCAGGCCGCCCGGCTTCATCCTCGGGATCGGCTTCGAGCAGCTCGTCCACGTACTCGAACGCCCGCTCGGCGCTCGCCAGAAAGGCGACCTGTGCCCTCGTGCGCAGGACCGGCACGGAATCCGGCGCCACACGCATCGCCCGGGCGATGAGCTCCTGAGCCACCTCAAACGCGCCGAGGCGGGCCGAGGCCAGCGCCTTGTGGGCCAGCAGAATGGGCTCATCTGGCGCCAGCTCGAGCGCCTTCGTCAGGACTCGGCTCGCCTCCCCGTACCGGTCCGCCTGCAGATGAGCGAGAGCGAGCAGATCGAGGAGCTCCACGTCCTCGGGGTCGTGTTCGAGCCCATTCTCGGCCGCCTCGGCGCTTTCGCTCGAGCGCTCGAGCTGCGGGAGGGACTTTGCCCGGATCGCCCAGAATTCCGTGTCCTCGAGGTCCTCTCCGCGAGCACGCTCGAGAACTTCCAGGGCTGACTCCGGGCGATCGAGGTCGACGTACCTCCGCGCCAGCGCGAGCGTCTCGCTCATCCTCGAAGCATGCCTACCCGCCCGGCGGTGGAAACCGCGGCCAGTGTGCACGACCGCCGGTCAGCGTATGCTCTCGCGCCGGTGGTCCGGGGTCTGGCTCTACTCTCGCTGGCGGCGCTGATGCTCGCCGCCGGTTGCGGTGGCGGTGAGCCTCGCGCGCTGACGCCGGGGGCCGGCATCCAGAAGATCAAGCACGTGATCATCGTGATGCAGGAGAACCGCTCGTTCGACCACTACTTCGGGACGTATCCAGGCGCGGACGGGATCCCACGGCGCAACGGCAAGTTCACGGTCTGCGTTCCGGATCCCATCCGCCACGTCTGCTGGCGGCCCTACCACGATCCTGCGCAGCGCAACTCGGGCGGCCCGCACGAGCACCTCGACGCGATCGGGGACGTCAACCGCGGGAAGATGAACGGCTTCATCCGCCACGCCCGACGCGGGTTGCGCGGCGGCTGCAAGGCGCACCCCGGCGAGCCGCTTTGCACGCGGCGGCACGGCCCCGACGTGATGGGCTACAAGGACGGGCGGGACGTTCCGAACTACTGGGCCTACGCGCGCAACTTCGTCCTCCAGGACCACATGTTCCAGCCGGACGAGTCGTGGTCGCTGCCGGACCACCTGTTCATGGTCTCGGAGTGGTCCGCCCGGTGCTCGCGCCGCGGCGACCCCATGAGCTGCAAGAACGCGATCGAGAACCCGCTCCCGCCGCCGGGCGAGGCGCAGAACCCCACGAAGCGGAGGCCCGAGTACGCCTGGACCGACCTGACGTACCTCCTGCACAGGGCCGGGGTCTCCTGGCGCTACTACGTCTTCACGGGCACGCAGCCCGACTGCAGCGAGGACCAGATGATCTGCGGATCCGTCCCGCAGAGCGCGTACACGCCCGGGATCTGGAACCCGCTGCCGTGGTTCACGACCGTCCGCAAGAACCATCAGCTTCGCAACGTGCAGTCGACGCGGTACTTCTTCCGCGACGCGCGCCGGGGGACGCTGCCCGCGGTCTCGTGGCTCGTGCCGAGCAACGAGGTGAGCGACCATCCGCCGTCGCTCGTCTCGCGCGGCCAGGCCTACGTGACGAGCGTGATCAACGCGGTCATGCGGAGCCCGGACTGGAGTTCGAGCGCGATCTTCCTCGCCTGGGACGACTGGGGCGGCTTCTACGACCACGTCCCTCCGCCGCACATCGACGGCAACGGCTACGGGCTCCGCGTCCCGGCGCTCGTGATCTCACCGTACGCGCGGCGAGGCTTCATCGACCACCAGACGCTGAGCTTCGACGCCTACGCGAAGTTCATCGAGGACGACTTCCTGGGCGGCCAGCGCCTCGACCCGAGGACGGACGGCCGGCCCGACAGGCGCCCCACCGTGCGCGAGGCCGTGCCGATCCTCGGGGACCTCGCGAAGGACTTCGATTTTGACCAGAAGCCGCGCCGGCCGGTCAAATTGCCGCTTCATCCGCGCTGATGACGTCGTCGATCGTCTCGCGGCGCCGGATCACGCGCGCCTCACCGCCGTCAACGAGCACCGCCGCGGGCCGCGGGACCGCGTTGTAGTTCGAGCCCATCGCGAGGGTGTACGCGCCCGTCCCGGGGACGGCGAGCAGATCCCCGCGGCGGGGCTCCGGCAGGGCTACGCCTTCGATCAGCACGTCGCCGGATTCGCAGTGCTTGCCGCAGATGATGTAGGTGCTCGCCGGCTGCTCGTCGGCGCGGTTTACGAGCACGGCGCTGTAGCGGGCGCCGTAGAGCTGCGGGCGCGGGTTGTCGGACATGCCGCCGTCGATCGCGACGTAGGTGGCCGTCTCGGAGGCGCGCTTGACCACGCCGACCCGGTAGAGGGTGACACCCGCCCTGCCGACGAGCGAGCGGCCGGGCTCGAGGATCACCTCCGGCCGCGCGAGCCCGTGGAACGCCCAGGCCTGATCGAGCCGCTCGAGCAGCGCGCCGACGAAGTCGCCGATCGCGGGTGCGTGGTCTCCGTCGACGTACTCGATCCCGAGCCCGCCGCCGAGATCGACGACAGCGGGCTCCCAGCCGAGCTCGCTGCGGCATTCCGCCGCGAAGCCGCCCAGCCAGTCGACGCTCGTCCGCGCGGCGTGGGTGTCCAGGAGCTGCGAGCCGATGTGTACGTGGAGGCCGGCGACTTCGAGCCCGGAAGCGCGGGCGCTCTCGATCGCCTGCGGTGCCTGGTCCGGAGGCAGGCCGAACTTCGAGCCGTGGTGGGCGGTGCGGATCGACGGGTGTGTGTCGGCCTCGATCCCGGGCGTGACCCGAACGAGCACGCGCTGAACACCCGCGGACGCCGCGCGTTCGACTTCGTCCAGCGCATCGAGCACGACGAAGCGGGCTCCGGCCTCGGCCGCCGCGCGCAGCTCTTCGTCGCTCTTGTTGTTCCCGTGGACGACGAGCCGGTCGCCGGGGACTCCTGCCCGCAGCGCGTACTCGAGCTCGCCGAGCGTCGAGACGTCGGCGCCGAGCCCCTCGCCGGCAAGGAGCCGGAGGAGCGCGAGGTTCGGGAACGCCTTGACGCCGTAGAGAACGAGCGCGCCCGGAGCGGCCTCGCGGTACGCGCGCGCCGCGCCGCGGATGGTCTGTTCGCAGTAGACGAGCAGCGGGGTCCCGAACTCGTCGGCGAGCCCGGCCGCCGGACAACCGCCGACCGCGAGCGCGCCCTTGTCGACGGCGGCGGTCTCCGGGAAGAGCTCGAGCAGGCTCACTCGCGCCAGTAGACGCCGCGATCGTCGTGCGTCAGCTCGATCCGGCGCCCGTCCGGGTCCCGCGCCACGAAGCCCTTCGACGACGGGGTGTGCGAGACGGGCTCGCGCTGGACGGCGCCCAGTGCCTGCGCCCGCTGGTAACAGCCCGCGAAGCCGGCCGCGTCGCAGTCGAAGGCGATCTCGTCGGGGTCGGAGGAGATGGCGTTCTCGTCGGACGGAAAGAAGACGAGCAATGTGCCCCCGACTCGTAGCGGGTCATGAGCGCCCTCGAGCTCCTCGGCGTCGAGCAGCTCGGCGTAGAACCGCTTCAGCCCGACGGGGTCGGGCGTGCGGAACGCGATGTGGTTGACGCCCAGGACGCCCAACGGTTCAGTCAGTCCACCAGTCCTGCGTCATCGGGCCGTCGCCCGGGCCGGTGTTCGGCGCTCCGATGGCGAGCACCTCGGCGCCTTCGGGCCCGCCTTCGAAGTTGCGCATCGTGTTCTTGTGGATGCGCACGGCGTCCAGCGGCTTCAGCTCGAGCACCTCGTCGTCGAGCTTGAGCCGGGCGCTGCCGCTGAGAATGACGTACACCTCCTCCTGGATGTTGTGCTTGTGTCCGAACGGGACGCGGTAGTTCGGATCGACGCGGAGGTAGCTGAGCCCGGAGTTCTCGAGTTCGAGCGGAACCCGGGCGCTCCGAAACTCCATCTCCGTGATGCCGAACTTCGGCGACTGGTTCTCGACTTCCTTGAGGTTGAGCTTCGTGTAGTCGGCCAATTCGCACCTCCTGTCGTCGGGAGAGGGATGCTAAAGTCCGCGTGATGCAGCAGCTTCTCGAGTAACGCAGGAGGCGAACGCGGCGAAGGCCGCGCCGGCTCCCCGATGGCCTCTCACGACGAGAGGTCTTTTTGTATCCGGAGGCAGAGATGGAGACGTACGACCCACGGGCGATCGAGGCGAAGTGGCAGCGGGTCTGGGAGGACGCGCGCGCGTTCTACACGGACGATCCCGAGCCGGGCGAGGAGCGCCAGAAGTTCTACATGCTCGAGATGCTGCCGTACCCGTCCGGCGACCTCCACATGGGCCACGTCCTCAACTACACGCTTGGCGACGTCCTCACGCACTTCCGGCGCCGCCA